>Ga0208644_1004208_pt1 | contig 10911 bp, 24 predicted proteins | sample VirMetDEL_Nov_18_FD_184517 | JGI IMG/M metagenome (GOLD analysis project Ga0208644, IMG submission 184517) | Aqueous microbial communities from the Delaware River and Bay under freshwater to marine salinity gradient to study organic matter... | ecosystem: Environmental > Aquatic > Marine >... | reverse complement strand
TGTGTTTATCATTACCACGCGACGGTGAGAAATTTATAACAGGTATCCCCATTTTTCGCAACTCATAAGTTAGAGGGAGTCCAGATGCTTTAGATTCAATGATTACAGTTTCAGGGTTCCAGTAACTATATTGTTCAAGAGCAATACGTCTTAGCTCCGGGAATTCATACCGACCCTTTAATGAATCTAGTAATATTAAACTTGGTGGAGCATCTTCATTTTCTGTAAACACACCCCAGGTGGTTATAGCAGAATAGTCAGCAGTTTCTTTTTTCATAAACGCTGTATCGTAAGATTGTATAACATGTTGAAGCGGTGGCATATCTTCCTCTTCCCAATTTCTCCACCACTCACGTTTTATTAAAGCTCCCTCTTCAGAAGTTGGGTTCTGCATATATTGTGCGTTCCATTTACTTAAAGGGATACTAGCCTTAACAGATTCTAAATCTTCTAGCTTCCAATATTCAGGCCACACGGGTTTACCTGATGGAAGTATTGCAGGGAATTCTACAATTTCCCATTGATCTGACTTAACTCCTTTTTGAGCATTTAATAATCTACCTGTTAAATCTTTTTCATTCCATCTTGTCATGATCACAACAATCGATCCACCAGGTTGAAGACGTTGTCTAGGTCCTGATGTATACCAATCATAAGTTCTCTCAAGAGCTTGGTTGTTAAGAGCATCTTGTTCAGTATGTGGGTCATCAATAATTAGAAGATCAGCTCCCCTTCCTGTAATAGCAGAACCAACACCGGCAGCATAATACTCACCGCCTTGTTCGGTTTCCCATTTACCAGCAGCTTGAGAATCAGGGTTAAGTCTAGTTTTAAAAACTGATTTATATTCTGGAGAGTCCATTAAAGCTTTTGCTTTACGACCAAACCTTACAGATAATTCAGTTGTATTAGTTGATTGAATAATTTTTAATTTAGGATTACGACCTACCATCCATGCAGGCAAAAGATAAGAACCAAATTCAGACTTAGTATGTCTGGGTGGCATATTGATAATTAATCTTTTAATTTTACCTTGAGCAAGTCTATCAAACTTATCAGCAATTCTTTTGTGGTGTTTACCTTCAATAAAGTCAGGCCAAACATGTTTTACAAAATTCATAAAGTTATTTTGTATACCAGCGGTTTTTTTCTTTTCACCATACTGATTAGCTAATAATGAGAATTGTCTTCTTACATCGGCAGGTAACTTATCAAAATTCTTTAGTTTATCTTTATTTATCATTTGAAAAAAATTTTCTAAAAAATTTTTACACTATTTTTTTAGAAAGTAAAAAAGTATTATGGGCTTACGAATGTATGAAACCTTGCATAAATACAAACTATTGGGACCCCTTTTAAAAAAAACTAAAAAACCTTTTTGTAAAAAAATCAAAAACCGGATGGCGCTTGGTACCTCTATCGATCTGGCACGGTTCCGGTACGGTTCCGGTGCAGTTTAGAATGGTTCTAATGTGCGCCTCCCCACTTCGTTACGTGGTCTCCATGGTTATTGGCGCACAACCCGGGCCGTTACCCTGGCCCAGAGGGATACCATGGCGCACAACCTGTAGTTGTGCGCCTAGTTACTAGTCTAACAGAACATAGTATTCATCAATAAAATTTTTTTGAAACCACAGCAAACCTTTTTGCATTGTCTTATAATCCTCCGACCGTTCCGCTCCGATGATAGTATCATAGATAGCCACCGCAAACGCTGGAAGCTTGGCGCTTGATTGGAATGTCTCATCACTGAAACGATTGTATATTGTCATCATCTTAGTTGGATCCGCTCCAAAATAACATTGATCAAATGGTTTTGGTATAGCGTAGCTTGTGTTGTTATGTATTATATTCATATGTCCTTTCTGTTATGGTCCCAGTATATCCTATATTAATTAATCTGTCAACCCCTTAAATAAAAAAAATACAACCTGCAGTTTAGAATGATTCTATCTTGCAATACAACCTCTGGTTGCCTGAATCTTAGATATTATATCCCGACCTCCCACCCCTAGTGTATAGGATAATTTAGGATAAGTCAAGAAAATAATTTAAGTTATCCACAAATTTATTTTGGTCCTTGCCTCATTGTTGCCTTATTTCTCCTATACTATCCTAATATGTTTAATCTAACAAAACGAGGTAAAAATATGAATGATACACAATTAAAAAGAATAGCGGATGCTATTGAAGAAATCCTGAGACTGGTGAAGCTGGACCAGGAAAGATCAAAAAAATATATGGAGGAAAAAGATGAGTAGTTTAGAAACACTTAAAATGGTTAGAGATTTAACCGAGGCTGGTAATTCTACAATGGATATAATTAAATTGCAAAAAGGTTTAATTGATCTATTGGCAAAAAGAATATCAATACTTGAGGACGTTGTATTCAAAGACGTTAGAAAAAATGATAATTAAAGACGCTTTAAAAATTACAGACAGTTTCACAAAAACTTCTAAAATGCCGGGGCTATCTTATAGCCTCCCGGCATGGGAATGCAAGACCGGCTGGAAACTTTCAAAAGTTCCTGGCACGCCTTGCTTTAGCTGCTATGCTAAAAAAGGAAATTACACAAGATACCCAGCAATTAAAGAAGCACAGTATCGAAGACTAAAAGCAATTGATCACCCGCAATGGGTTGAAGCAATGGCAACTAAAATTAAAAATCAAAAATGGTTCAGGTGGCACGATGCCGGCGATGTTCAAAGCGTTGAGCATATGCAAAAGATTTTAGAAGTTGTAAGGTTAACACCTGAGACGCGTCACTGGTTGCCAACTCAAGAACGACAATTTTTACCGGACCCAAAAGACGTTCCTGATAATTTGGTTATAAGATTATCACGTTCAAAAATAGACGGCCCGAGCTCCAGCGCCTGGTCCCATGAGTCAGGCGTTACAACTTCGGACAATAGAACCTGCCCCGCTCCGGATCAGGGCGGTAAATGTTTAGACTGTCGTAAATGTTGGGATAAAAGAGTTCAAACTGTGGTATATGGTAAACACTAAAATGCACGTATTTAAACACCCAAAATATTATCAGGAATACAATCGACGCGCGAAAAAATTTCAAGAAGAAGAAAAGGCCCGGAAGCAAAGCTCAAGCGGCAAGCAGCAGGTTTCAAGCCGCAAGCCACAAGCCAAACCAGAACCTAGTTCAGGTTCTTAAGGTGCAGGGCGCAAGCCTCAAGCCCCAAGCAGCAGGGTTCAAGCTTCAAGCCGCAAGCATCAAGCTCCATGATATCCTTCCCCTCATAAAGTTTTACAAGGTTAAGGGAGAGGGCCTTAACTAGGATAAATGTATTGTTAGGATGTTTCACGTGAAACGCAAATTGATGTGGTGAGAAGCGTATCTTGTTTGTTTTTGTTACTTTCAACTCCAGTGTAAAAAAGTGCCCACTAGGATTATAACCCAATAGATCGGGAGTACCAAAAGCGCCGCTATTTTCAAGCCTTGTCCACGATATTTTAGGTGTAATTGTTTTAAGCTCATGCCATAGTTTCCGTTCAGGTTTGACTGACATTTTTAATACTACAGCTTTTTTAAAACTTTGCCCATTTTCCATTTTTCAGGGGTAATTGTAAATACCAATCGATGAGATTCTCTTACTCCTATTATTTTATTTTGCAATAGTTTTGCACCATTGATGTCATAAAATTCTCCATTGGGTAACACGACTTGCACTCTAGCATTTTGTGCAGTGGGTGATGTGTTAAATTTATCTACAATTTGCTTCAATAACTTTCCGGTAAACATGGGTTGATTTATAGATTAAGTTGTATTAAATATCAAGTATGAATAAGAAGGAAAAATGGGATGGAAGATCAAGACCTACAAATGATAAATACAAACAAGAATGGAACAGGATATTCAATGGGAGTACCAAAGAAACTAACAGAGAGACAGATGAAGTTCGCTCACGAGATAGTAAGCAACGAAGGTCGAAAGACAGCAACTGAATGTGCTAGAGATGCGGGGTTTGAACCTGAACATGCTAGACAATACGCAAGTAAACTTCAGAATCCAAAATTATATCCACTAGTAGTAAAATACATTGGAGAGTTAAGAGAAGAATGGCAAAAGAAATATGAAGTCACTTACGACAGACATATTTCAGAGCTAGCAAAGCTAAGAGAAGACTCAAGAAAGAAGGGAGCCTGGTCAGCTGCAATCAATGCTGAAGTTGCACGCGGAAAGGCAGCGGGTCTGTATGTGGAACAGAAGATAATACGTACCGGTAAGTTAGAAGACCTAACAACAGAAGAATTAGAACAACGAATGAAAACCATAATTGACGATTATTCTCCAATCTTAGAAAACGTTCCATTTGAAGAATTAAAAGACCAAGTGCAATCCAAATCAAAAACCAAAAGAAAGTCAGAATCATCTAGATCTTCTGAATCTTCTTCACCCATTGACGAGGAATCATCGTCCGATCCCCAAAATTAATTCCGTCTTCATCCTTGTCGTAAGATGCAAACAGTTTAATTGAATCTTTATCTTTGGAATATAGCCACCCCTCATTAACAGGGAAAGCTAACTTCATCTTATTAAATTCTTTTTCACTAGCCCAAGCAGAATCACTTACACAATCAACCCACTCTACTCTAACTTTTTGATAAGGTATATTTTGGTTCGTATCTGTAATTATAGCTTTACGTCTTTTTCTTGGCATACTTCAACCATAGAGTTTTTATTTTGAAAAACAAGTTTTTTTAAAAAGGTAAAAAGGTTCTTTCGCGTAGGGAATCTTGATATTGTCACACTGTGAAACAGATTGTAACACGATTGAAACAACACTTTATTCAATAATATCAATTGTTTAAGCTGATTGTCACATTGTAACACCCTCTCTCCGCTGAAAAAAATATTTTTATTCATTTTCAAATTCAAACTACTATGGGTCCCCTGGTTCCTGATGCCTGAAGCCTGTTGCATGATTATCACACCTTGTTTTTATAGTATTTATCTACTCTTCTAAGCCACTCGAACATAAAACCTTGAAATTCGCTACCAGATGATACGTACTTTAGAATGGTTCCATCTTTTACGCTAATTAGAATCACTCCAGAGTTGATATTAGAACCATAAACATAGTTATGAGCTACAGCATACGCCGCAGTCTGTATAAAATAGTCATCAATCCATTCACGTTTTTTAAATTTATTAGATTGTTTAAAGTCCATAATAGCTTCTTTACCTTCATAGACTCCAGCAATATCACAAGCTCCAGCGTATAATCCAGGGTAGTACATCATCATTTCCATGCCCCACACCTCGTCTATGGAGTTCTTAAAGCCACTATCAATCAAATTTTGGGCCATGACTCCAGCCTCTTGGCCAAGATCAGTTAAATCCATATGCCCTTCACCTTTAATATATCCTTCAAGTATTCGGTGCATTATGGTTCCTCTAGCTGCTGCATTGTCTCTAATCTTATCTGCCTCAATTTCGCCAACTTTTTGCCTCCATCTAGACAAACTTTCTTCTTTCTCTTTTGGTCTAGTTGCACCCAATATAGTTGTAACAGATGGAAGTTTCTCCCCTTTAGCAGAGTAAACTCTACCATCAGGTCCATCTACTCTAACAGGGTCAAGATAATCGTATTTAGTATTCCATTTAATTGTCATGACTAGTATCCTCCGAATCTTCTGGAATTTGATTTGGTTCCGTTCTTATCATTCTTAAAAACTTTTCTATAAACTGATTTTGTAACTCTAAGCTCTCACGACTATGTTCAATCAGATCTGCAATAAAATTAAAGTCTTTGGTCCATCTGCCCTCGAATTTATAGTCTAATGTACTTAATTCAAATTCAGTTACTTTCCTACAATACTCATTTTTATTTACAAATTCTAGATAACGTCCTGCAAGATAAGGTGTGACGTCTCCTTTCATATTATTAGCTTTCCAAGATATAAACATAATATTATTAGGTCCATATGGCATTGTAGATAAGATTCTATCTTTTGAAATATTTGTAGGTGTGGCCCTCTTTTTACCTTTTATTCTAGTCATTTGAATCCAAGGAAAGTATGGACAATTCAAACCATAAAACTCTTGTTGTTTTTTCCAACAATCAAAAAATTCTTCATAAGATTTAAACTGATTACCTGCCTCAGATTTTCTTACACCATTATACAATTCTTTAAAATAACCATGTTCAGTTTCTTTGTATTTTATATCAGACAGTCTTTGTTTTTCCCTGTTCTTAGATTTATATTCTTCACATCTTTTATTCTCACATGCAATGCAAGACGCATTATATTTTAAACCTTCTTTTTGAGAGTGATGTTTTTTGGCATAGAAATATTCTTCTGTTCGAGGATATGTTTTCTTACATCTAGTACATTTTTTATTAGCTTGTCTTTTGTTTACCCATTTTTTTCTAAGAGTCATGTTTTTTATCCTTTAGTTTTTGGTAATAATTAGAAACGTGTGTATTTATTAATTCTTTTTTGCATATATCCATTAAAATATTATTTTTTTCTATTTTATTTTCAAGAAACATTTCTACATAATGTAATTTTTCAGCTGCACTAAGAAAGTTAGGTTTAGTATCTGTCTTTTTACTAGGGCGATATTGCTTTCTAATAATAGTATGAAGTAATACATTACAAAATTTATTCACACTTTTCATTTGACTTATATTAACCTTTGTTAAGTTTCTTTTTTTAGACTCAGAAAATTTTTTCATTGTATTATTTCCCCACAAAAAAGTTGGTTTAATAGATGTTATTCCTTTTTTTGTCGTCATATACTTACCACCACCATTAAAGTTAATAACATAAGAGCCACTATTGTTTTTTCTCCAATAAACATTTGTTATCTCCCATCTCAACTGTTTTAAAACCATACAGTGTCAAAGCATAGGCAATGATACTCATTTCATATTTTTTATGGTCATCAAACACAAATCTAGTATGAGGAGCACATCTATTTGCAAACCAGATAGCCTCTGTCATCACATCTTTAGACATGTGTGGACCGTCAAAATGTACAAATGCAAACTTAGACTCACTATGTTTAGACTCATTCATAAACTCTGTGTCTGTCATATTACACAAAGTAAACTTACCTTCGTTTCTGTAAGGCAAGAAATCTTTTAACATCGTATCTCGCATTTGATCTGTATAGTCTGCAGTGTATGCAGGACCTTTATCATAGTGTTGGTATTTTAAATTACCATAAGGATCAACACCCACATGGATATAATTATTAATGACGTTGTCCATAATAATCTTAGACCCAAGTCCCTCACGAACTCCGATCTCACATGATTTATAACCTTGGCAATCAAAGTCTTTAGTCCATTTCTCAAGTAATTCATAGTCTGAGCTGTCTCCTCTTATCATCTGATATCCTTTTTTATTCTTTTCATTCTTTGCATTTCACTGTGTAGCTCTTGCATATTGAATGCATTACATTCAGCAACAAAAGTAAGTAGTTCTCTACGCATTTGTTTTTGTTCTTCGTAAGCTCTTGCTTTGTTTTGACTTATTACTTCAAAGTGTTCATCTCTTAGTTCGGCCATTTTGTTCCTTTCTAAAATAATTGGTTGCTTTCATTCTTATGTATTCATGATCAAAGCCGGCAAATGTACACACCGCCTTAAAATCTGCGTTAGGATGAGTAAACCAACCACGGGCTGACTCAGTATAATTATAACTAGATTTTCCGTAAGTTTGAAAACCTTTTCCAATTGCATCTTCAAGAGCAACAATCAATACGTTTCTCCATAAAGACTTAATTGGATCTCTATGTTCACCTGCTATATCAAGCGCTTTTAGTTTTAAGTTTTCCATTTAATTTTTTAACTTTCTCTTCAACTAACATTCTTATTACCTGTGCTCTAGACAGAGTGACCCCTGGTGCCAGAACCTTTGCTAACTTATCAATATTACCATAACAGGTATGATCAACAGCTAGACTTTTATATTTACTTATATCAGTCATTAGTATATCCTTTCGATTTATATATAATCATATGGGATTTTATATAATAATTACAAGTAGGTGTCAATGAAATTCTTTTTAACAGTATTCGTGTGTTCTGTAGTTAATCAAAACTGTGTGGAGGTACCACCAGCAAAACATGATTATAAACGTCTATATGATAGTCATTATGAGTGTATACAAAAAGGACTCGGTGAGTCTTACTTTATTTTGTATGACGGTGAACTTTTTGCAAGACCTGTTGTGGAGGCTTTAGAATTATATCCCAAGTTTCATTGTGCGAAGGTTGAAAATTATCAAGAGAGCGAACCAGCCGATACCACTCCTCCCGTAACGCAGGATCTTTAGTCTTGTTGTACTCAACAGCTAGCTTATCAAGAGCCTTGGCCCTTATATCTAGTAAGTTTCTTTTGTCTTTTCTCATTTTTATTTAAACTTTTTTTGTGCTGACGAGGTCCTCTTTTTTTAGGTTTGTCTCTGGGTATGAAGTGTGTAAATTTCTGTTTAGCCATTCTTTTGTTTTATAAATTCTTTATCACTTTCACTTAACTTTAAATATCTTATACTACCATTAACATGTTGTCTAGTATCTGACCCACAGTTAGTACATCTATAATAATCAGTAACAATAGCAACTAATATAGTATCCTCTTGACACTCTTCACAGATACCATGAACGGTATCTATGTTATTAAATGTTTTAAATTTATCAGACAAGATCTCTTGCCTTTCCAATCACAGGTTTGTATTTTGTTTTGCCTTCTGATTTGTATGCCCACAAAAATTGTTTTCTAGGTTGGTCAGGTGTGTAACTACAATGTATCCATCCCGAGTTGGGTTCGCCAGGCGTGTAAAACTCGAGTATCAATTGATCGTAGTCTAGGTTCATATGAATCCAATCAGCAAGTTCTGCGTTGTCAGTTCCCATACATTCGAAATCTGCCGCCTCAGCTTTTGCATGCTGTGAATTTACAGAGCTACCTATCTTTAGGCATAGCTGTTCGCTACGGAACCCTGACGTTACCTTAACTCTACCGAAGTGATCACGTACGGGCTGTAAAATATTTTCACAAAGTGCTTTTAATTTTTCTATTTGACCGGAACTAGGGTTGTTATTGATGTCCAACCTAATAGCTGTATCTGATTTAATAAGTTCCTGAAGGGAAAAGTTTCGTGATAATTCCATTATTACTCCAATATTAGTTTTTTTATTGATAAAGATCCATCTATATTTGTCTCAAGTTCTGCTTTAGATTTTATACATTGATATTTTATATGTGATTTAGATGCACGCTTTGCGACACGTTTGCCTTTCAAACAATCTGACATTGTTGGTTGGATACGGGCTTCCTTAATCTCTCCGTGTACGATCATAAGTAAAGCTACAATTAACTCTGTCATTTAGTAAGCTTTTCCATTTTCTCGTACCTTATCTTTCAATCCTTCAATATCAGCCAATGCTTTATCTAACTGTTCTCTTAAAAATTCTATATTAACTTTGTTAGTCATGTTCATTTCTTGAGTCTGTTCCATTTTCTCTACGGTCTTATATAAATCTTCGATTAAAAAATGTTGCTCCTGATCCGTAGGAACCTGCTCAGATTTTTTTAACAAATCATTTTCAAACAACTCACGTGATGTCTCTAATGATACTAATCTTGAAGTCAGCTCTGTGTATGCGAACACGCCCATTCCGACTAGAATTATTAACGATGCTACGGTCTTCATAGGCATCTGTACTGCAGCCGATTCTGATATGTTTAATGGTTTAGTCATTTTTTGGTTTTGGTAGAGGTAGTATATAGTCTTTTGGTGGGATTTTCAATTTGCTTTTCTTAGGTCCTATAAGCTTATCATTCATTAATTTGACATCAGGGTTCTCTTTTTTGTAGTCATCTTTCAAATCATCCCACAAACTTTTAGAATCATTGGGTCTAGTATTGTTTCCTGTCGGAGCAACGCCAACACATTTAGATACTAATAGATTAAAACTAGGGTTATGTTTTAATGTTGGATTACTATTAACTCTACCGCACATTTTCATCAATTCTAGCTGCTGTTTTAGTTCCATATTTTCTTGTTGGACAGCTTTAAATTCATCAGTACAGGCTGAACCTAGATAGTGTCTCCAAGTTAAACGTACGGATTTATCATCAGAAGGGCTGTTATAATTGTTAGTAGAATCATAGTGTCTATATCTATTTTCCGAATCTCTTTGTTCTACTGATACTGAAAGATCACCGGTGCTGCAAGTGTTGGTCCCATTAGTTAAATAATCGTTTCTAGGATATGCAGGTTCCACAAACAAAGCCAACATTGTAAGAGCTAAAATAAGTATCGCTGTAAATCTGTAATTCATCCTGCAATACTCCATTGTTCATAAATCCTATCGGTTTAAATCTTTTATATCGTAATCGTGTTCTCTAACTTGATCTGCTAATTGTCTGTATAAATTTTCTGCCATCTGCCAAGTAGACTCAGCAGAAGTTAGTCTTGTGTTTTGATCTACAATTTTATCTTCAGCAACTTTTAAATCTCTTTTAAGATCTACGATTTCTTGCTGATTAGTGTTGATGGTATCTGTAAGATTTACAATATACCTAACACCTGTAAAAGTTCCGACTAAGACCGAAGCCACCACAGGCACTAATACAAAATTCTTTTTTAACAGATCTGCTAAATTCATTATTTAGTCCAAAATAATATTCTTTTCCACCAAGAGTTTCCTGATGCCTGACTCAAACTGCAATCACAGTGAGCACATTTGTTAATACCTTCATGCACATGGTGACTTACTTTGTGTCCACAGTCATCACACATTTTTGCTTGTGGTTGTTTAATCATGTTTCTTCTCCTCAATCTCGTAGAAAAATTTATCTGTGTCTTCTGTTCTCCATTTACCAGTGTCTTCTACATTCCACTCGTTTGTTTGGACCTTCCAGTCAGGAATATTATC
>Ga0208644_1004204_pt1 | contig 10913 bp, 10 predicted proteins | sample VirMetDEL_Nov_18_FD_184517 | JGI IMG/M metagenome (GOLD analysis project Ga0208644, IMG submission 184517) | Aqueous microbial communities from the Delaware River and Bay under freshwater to marine salinity gradient to study organic matter... | ecosystem: Environmental > Aquatic > Marine >... | reverse complement strand
TCACCAAGTAGGATATGGGTTTTTCCTGGTATGATATCTAATTTTTTAATCTATACTAAAACTTTATCATCAGTAGAAGTACTTCAAAACTATAACACACTAAAAACAAGATTTGGATTATGAGTGGAGTAGTAGGACCAAGATTAAGCAGTTTAATATTTCCTGAATTTATTATTTTGGTTAAAACTGATAATGCTGGTACTAGTGCAAACGACCAATTTATAATTCCAACTATCGGAGCTGGTTATAATTATGACGTTGACTGGGGTGATGGAAACTTTTCAACAAATGTAACTGGTAGCGTTCAACATACTTATGCAAGTGCTGGTACTTATACTGTTAAGATTAGTGGTTTATTTCCAATGATTTATTTCAATGGTGGTGGTGATAGATTAAAATTATTAGAGGTTAAAAACTGGGGAACAAATGTTTGGACTGGCACAAATTTAAATGGAAGTTTAGCGGATGCGTTTAGAGGTTGTTCAAATATGGATATAACTGCAACAGATGTTCCAGATTTATCAAGCATTACAAATTTATTGAGAACATTCCAACAAACAGGTATAACAAATCCAACATCAATGTCAAATTGGGATGTTTCAACAATTACAAATTTTACTTTTACGTTTTATTTAGCAACAAATTTTAATGCAAATATAGGTTCATGGAATACGTCAAGTTCTACATCAATGTGGGGAATGTTTTTGCAAGCATCCTCTTTTAATCAAGATATTAGTGGATGGGATGTTTCAAATGTAACAACTATGCAAAGAATGTTTGAGGGTGCTACTGCATTTGATAATGGAGGAGTAAGTTTAAATTCGTGGGATGTTAGTAATAATACTTTATTTAATACTATGTTTCAACAAACACCATTTAATCAAGATATTAGCAGTTGGAATACAATTTCAGCAACTACTATGAATCAGATGTTTTATCAAAATACTGCTTTTAACCAAGATATTTCAAGCTGGAATGTTTCAAGTGTAACAAACATGACTAGAATGTTTGAAAGTACGCCTTTCAATTTTGATATTAGCGGCTGGGATGTTAGTAGTGTAACATCAATGGCAAGAATGTTTACTTTTTCACAATTTAACCAAAATTTAGGAGCGTGGAATCTTGATTCTTTAATTAGTATGGAAGTAATATTTAATGCTTCTCAAATGTCAACTACTAACTATACAGACACATTGGTTGGATGGGCCAATTATGTCACAACAAATGGATTACCATTAAATGTTAATATGACAAATCAAGCAGGAAGAACATTTGACACATCTAGAAGCGGAGGAGCTAACTTTGCTAACGCTGGAGCAGCAAGAACTTATTTAACAACCGCAACTCCTACAGGTGCTGGTTGGACAATTAGTAGTGATACAGTAATCTAATAATATTTATATAAAAAAAGAAAAATATGTCACATCAAACAGTAACACAAGACACATGGTTTATAGCACATAACGAAGACTTAACAGTTATTCATTATGGGTTTTGTCCAACAGGAACAGAACTTGATAGTGGTCAACCTATAATAGAAGAATTTGACAATGAAGCTGATTGGTTAATTAGATTAGCTGAATTAGGGATTATACCAGAAGAAGAATAGATATGAGTGGAGTAGTAGGACCGAGATTAAGTAGTGTTATACAACCTGAATTTATCATGTTAGTAAAAACTGATAATGCGGGTACTTCTGCAAGTAATCAGTTTACTATCCCTACTACTGTAGCTACTTATAACTACGATGTAGACTGGGGAGACGGTACTACTGATACAGGAGTTACAGGTGTTATAACTCATACTTTTGCTGGTGGTGCTGGTACTTATACAGTTAAAATAAGTGGTATATTTCCTAGAATACAGTTTAACAATAGCGGAGATAAATTAAAATTATTAGAAGTTCAAAACTGGGGTAATATTGTATGGGGTAACTTAAACGAAGCTTTTAGAGGTTGTACCAATTTAGACGTAACGGCTACAGATGCCCCTAACTTATTAAACTGTACAACTTTAAGACAAGCTTTTAGGGACTGTAGCTCTTTAGTAGGGAACTCAAGCTTTAATACTTGGGACTTATCGCCTGTAGGTAATTTAGATAGCACTTTTTTAAATTGTGTAAACTTAAATATTGACGTTCCAAACTGGGATGTTTCAAATGTTATAGACTTTGGCTTTACTTTTAGCTTTTGTTTAGTTTTTAACTCTGACTTATCAGGATGGGATGTTAGTAATGCTAGTTCTATGGACTTTACTTTTAGAGGAGCTTCTTTGTTTAACCAAAATTTAGGAGCATGGAGTTTGAGAACTGCTGGGGTTAATTTATCTACTATATTTAGAGACTCAGGAATGAGTGTTGCTAATTATACAGATACTATAGTAGGTTGGGCTAATTATGTTTTTACAAGTGGTGGACCTTTAAATGTAAATATGACAAGCCAGACAGCTATGACTTTCGACACTTCTAGGAGTGGAGGAGTAAATTTTGCAACTGCTGGGGATGCAAGAACTTATTTAACAACCGCAACACCTACAGGTGCTGGTTGGACAATTAGTAGTGATACAGTAATTTAATAATATTTATATAAAAAATAAAAATATGTCACACACATTTGATCACAGAAATTTTATGATATTCAATATATCCGAATTGGGTTCAGTGAATTTTAATGAAGTATTGGAAACTTCACAAGATACCATTAGAAAATCGGTTGATGAAACAAAAACATTTGTAAAATGGGACGGTGAGACTACACCAACAAGCGTTGATTCTTTAACAACTAAAGAAGGTCCTTACACATACAATGAAATACTAACAATATTGTCCACCCCAGAATGGGCACCTAATATACAAGACATATGAGTACTGCTGAATGGGCAAAATATGGTGGAATAGTAACTGAGAATTTAGTATTACATTATAATTCTTTAAGTAAAGAATCTTACCCTAAAACAGGTAATGTATGGAAAGATTTAAGTGGTAATGGTTATGATGCGATAATTACAGGAGTTACTTTTAATACAACAGATAATACTTTTAATTTTAATTCTCCTGCAACCTTTAATTATGGTGCGTATATAACAGGATTAAATTATGTTACAGGACCTTCAGACCAAATAGAAAACTTAACCATTGAATGTTGGTGTAAATCTAATAGTGCTACCGCAACGGGTAATGATGATGACGAAAGAATAATTTTATCTTTTGATAGAAGTTCTGTTTTTAGGTTTGGTATTGGAAAAGACACCAATGCTTTAGCGGAGGGTAAACCTCATTTTGGTTTTGATACCTCTGGTGGTGCATCAGATGTGTTAGCCTCTTCCTATGGTGGTGATTTAAGAGACGATACTTGGCATCAAGTTGTTGTCACTTTTATCGCAAATGAAACAAATGGGGTTAAATTTTATATTGACGGTTCTTTGGTTCACACCGAAGCCTCCACTTATGACCCAATAGGAAGTCAAGACGACCCAGGAGAAACCCCTAGATATGGATGGATTGGAAATGGTTCTGAGGCAACAACCGAAGGTGGTACTAATGGACCAGACAATACTTTTTATGGTTTTATTGGTAACTTAAAATATTATTATAAAACTTTATCTGCGGATGAAGTATTAAGAAATTATAACGCATTATCAGGTAGATATTCTACTTTATAATATTTATTAATAAATAACAATTTCTGGAAAGGGAAAGAAATTATGGCAAACGAATTTATAATCAAAAACGGATTCATCTCAAAGGGGGATGGAAGAGTAGAAGGGGGTCTTAATATTGGTTCAATAGGAACGGGTACCTCTATTAATAATCTAGGTATTGATTCTAGTGGTAATGTTGTTTTTGGAACAACAGGTGATACAGATACAAATACATTTGTTATTGCAGGAACCTTCAATGATGCAACAAATACATTATCTTTATTAAGAAACGATGGTAACTTTGTTAATATAACAGGTGTTACTGATACATTTACAGGAAACACATCAGGAGATTGTATAACAGATTTATATATAACAAATTTACATGGTTGTTCTCCAATCACAGTTCATGATAGCATACAATCAGTAGGTTCATCAGCAACAGGGACAACATCTTTTGCTTTTGGGTTCCAAACAAAAGCACATGGTAATTATTCTCACGCAGAAGGTAATCAAACAATAGCTAGTGGTGATTATTCTCACGCAGAAGGAGAAGCAACAACAGCTAGTGGTAATTATTCTCACGCAGAAGGTTATGGCAACCTAGCTAGCGGTATTGCTTCTCACGCAGAAGGTGGTATAGGTTTTACAGGTAAAGGATTATTATTCCAACCAACATCAGCAACAACATATTCAGCACGAGCTGAAGGTAGATCGACATTAGCTAGCGGTATTTCTTCACACGCGGAAGGATCTTTTACGACAGCTAGTGGACTATCTTCACACGCAGAAGGTAGTGGAACAATAGCTAGCAATACTAATTCACACGCAGAAGGTCAACAAACAATATCTAGTGGTACTTTTTCACATTCCGAAGGTTACGAAACGACAGCTAGTGGTAATTATGGTTCTCACGCAGAAGGTAGACAAACGGTGGCTAGTGGTGATACATCTCACGCAGAAGGGTTTTTAACAGTAACTAATGGAAATTATTCTCACGCAGAAGGTTATAGAACAACCGCTAGTGGTTATGTTTCTCACGCACAAGGTAGACAAACGGTGGCTAGTGGAGATTATTCTCACGCAGAGGGTAGTGGTACAACCGCTAGTGGTATTTGGTCTCACGCTGAGGGTAGTCAAACAACCGCTATTGGTGATACATCTCACGCTGAAGGTTATTTAACAACAGCTCTTGGTAGTGGTTCTCATACGGAAGGTTATTTAACAACAGCTAGTGGTGATACAGCTCACGCTGAAGGGTATGGAACAAAATCTTTTGGTAATTTTTCTCATTCAGAAGGTTTTAATACAACAGCTCTTGAGCAAGCGTCTCACGCAGCAGGTTTGGGTACTATAGCTTATGAAAATCAACAATATGTTATTGGCCAATATAACAATGTAGTTAATGCTAATCAAAAATTTATTATAGGAGGTGGAAGTGTAAGTTTGAGGTCTAATCTCTTTAGAGTAGATAATAGTGGTGAGGTATATGGTGCTGGAGCGACTTATAATTCAGGGGCTGATTACGCAGAATATTTTGAATCTTTATCTGGTAATACATTACCTTATGGTACCGTAGTTGAATTGGTAGGTAATAAAATAAAAATTTGTGAAATAGCGGATAACGCAATTGGTGTTATATCAGCTAAACCTACCATTGTTGGTAATTGTGAAAACGGAACATCAGATGAATGGATTGGTAAATATGAAACTGATGTTTTTGGTAATTTTATTATGGAAAACCAATCAATTGAGGTACCAGTTGGTGTAGATATTAGTGGTAATATTATTTATGAAACTCAAATAGTAGAAGTTAAAAAATTATCTGATAATTATGATCCTTCTTTACCGTATATAAATAGAGAAAGTAGACCTGAATGGAATAAAGTTGGTTTATTAGGTCAGATACCAGTACTTAAAAACCAACAAATACCAAGTAGATGGGTAAAAATGAAAGATTTAGACGATAATGTTGCTTTATATTTAGTTAAATAACAAAAAATAAAAACAAAACATGAAAATAGAAAAATTATTTAATTACAGACCTAACGGCAATGAAATTACCTTAAATGATGGAACAACAAAGGTAAAAGTAATGGCAATAAGAAAAGGACCTAGAGGGATTATTGCTATGGTAAAAGAAAAAGGCCCAACCCTAATATGGGATAAGGAGTTAGCTGATGAACATCTTGGTGATTCTGAAGAAGATTTGTTAAGCAGAATTCAAGAAGTAATAGGTTAATATTTACAAATATTTTTTTCATTTTAAACTTATTAAAATGAAGAAAGTATTTTTCCAATCCTCTTTGCCAAGAGCAGGTTCAACCTTATTACAAAACGTAATGGGTCAAAACCCCGATTTTTATGTTACACCCACTTCAGGTGTTTTAGAATTATTATATGCCTCAAGAGGTAATTTTACCTCATCACCAGAATTTAAAGCCCAAGACTCCAAAGTAATGGAAGAAGGATTTAAATCTTATTGTAAAAATGGTTTAGAAGGTTTTTTTAATGGTATTACAGATAAACCCTATATCATGGATAAATCTAGGGGTTGGGGAATTCATTATAATTTTCTTAATTCTTTTTACTCTAACCCAAAAATTATTTGTATGGTTAGAGATTTAAGAGGGGTTTATAGTTCAATGGAAAAAAACTTTAGAAAAAATCAACATCTAGATTCAGGTATTGTTAATCATTCTCAAATGCAAGGTACCACAACAGAAAAAAGAATAGATATATGGGCGACAACCCAACCTGTAGGTTTAGCAATAGAAAGAATTTATCAAATTATTAGAGAAGGAATAGATAAAAATATGTTATTTATTAAATTTGAAGATTTTTGTCAAAACCCTGAAAAAGAAATGTATAAAATATATAATTATTTAGGTTTACCACCATATAAACACGATTTTAATAACGTAGAACAATTAACCCAAGAAGATGATTCTGTCTATGGTATTTATGGTGATCACAAAATCAAAAAAGAAATCAAACCACTTAAAAGAGATTATGAAGAAGTGTTGGGACCCAATCTTTGTAATGGTATCTTAAACAAATATAAGTGGTATTATGATTATTTTCAATATAACCCTTAAACTATTGGTATTGCTTGATATTTATCAATAAAAGCAATATGTCATTAATAATCAACGAAGCAGAAAAAGCAAAACTTTTTAGACAAGTAAAACATAGATTGGGAGCTCCAATGAGAAAAATCGAGTTGGAGGATGAAACTATGTGTACTTTACTTGAAATTTCTGTAGAAGACCATTCAGCGTATATTAACGAGTGGTTAATTGAGTCACAATGGTCATCACTTTACGGAAAAGATATATCAGTCACAGATTTAACCAAATCTTTTGTTACAAGAGAACAAGGTTATGAAGATTCTTGGACTTATGCTTACTCAAAAATAGTAGGTTTACAAGCTAGAGGTCCTTGGGAACTTAAAAAAGACTTTGTTACAGTTAATCAAGGACAACAAGTTTATGAAATTCCAGCTTGTAGAGAAATCAACGAAGTTTTATGGATTACACCCCCAACTATAGATAACGCACTTTATTCTACTTATGGATTTGGTGATTATGGTTATGGTGGTGGATATGGTCAAGTTCCTTTTGGTGGAGGAGGTGGAGGCTACGGATACGGTGGTTTTTATTTATCTCCGGCTTATGATATTCTTTTAAGAGATGCTGACTATGACCTTAAACAAAGAATTATCTCATCTGATTTAGTTTATAAAATTACCGCAGGACCTGATGGAACTAAATTATTACATCTTTTACCACCCCCAGGTTCAAGAATTACATTTGGTATTGCTGGTTTCAATAATGGTATTGATATTACAGGTAGTAAAGTTTGGTATCATTATTATGAAGCATGTGATGGTGAAGAAAGACAAAGATGTTTAAATGATAATAAAGATATTGTTAAATTACCTTCTGACGTTCCTGTTGATGTGGTTAATTTTGATGAACTAAATACTTCCTCAAAACAATGGGTAAGAGATTACTTTACTTCAATGTGTAAAGAAACTCTTGGTAGGGTTAGAGGTAAGTTTGGTGGTAACTTAGGTGTGACCGATGCTGAAGTAACAATGGATTATGATTCTCTTTTAAACGAAGCTAAAGACGACAAATTAGCTTTATGGGAAAGACTTAAAGAAAGACTAGAAAGATTAAGCCCTGAAAAAATGTTAGAAAGAAAAGCATTAGAGGCTGAAAATCTTAATAAAACATTACAATTTAGACCTCTTGGTCACAATTGGAACGTAATATAATTTTATAATGGGTATTTTTAATACAAGACCACGTTTTGATGATGTACAAATAAAACAATTAAGTGGTGATACAATAACTCTTTCAGGTACTACTAATATTAGTGGTACTTTTAGGTATTTACCGGGAGCAACAACAGGTTATGTTTTAAAAGCCATAGATTCAAGTGGAACCGTTGGTTGGCAACCTGTCTCAGTTTCCGCTGATACAAATACCTTTGTTACAGGTGGTACTTTATCTGGTAATAATCTAATTCTAGGATGGAATACAGGTGGTTCTGCTTCAGCTATAGATTTATCAGCTTTATCAGACTCAACTTATTGGACCGCGGGTACATCAGGTACGGGTTCGATTAGGGTGGTAAATGGTGGAACAACAGACGCAACAGGTAACTATTCTGTTGCAGCTGGATTTAATAATATTGTTTCTGGAGAAGATTCATTCATACATTCAAAAGACTCATTAATTACCGGTGATAGAAGTGTTTTATTAGGAGGACAAAGTTTAACAGGAACAACAGATGATACAGTTTATGTACCTAATTTAACTACTAGAGGTAATCATATTTTACATTCTGATTCTACATTAGAAGTTTCAGACATACCGGGTACTTTAGAAAATATAATAAAAGGTTCTTATACCGAATTTAATTGGGATGGTTTAACAACTAGTGTTTTATCTAATAATAACCCTAGTGGTTATACTTCAGTGATATTAGGTAATTTAACCACTTACCCAACAAGAGAAGATTATGGATTCTTAAGTTACTATGGTTCAGGTTACACTAGAACTGGTTCTCCAGGTACTGGAATAGATTTTTATAGAGATAGATTAGTTTTAAAGTCATCATCCAATTCTGATGGTGTTATATTTTCAAATAATGGACCAAAAAAGTTTTGGTGGGAAATAGATAGTAAATCTAGAATGATATTGGATGACCAAGGACAGTTAGGTCTTGGTTTAAATGTTGATGGTTCCCAAAATCCATCCGAAATGTTACATATAGATGGTGGTAATTTATTAGTTAGAGATTCACAAGGTATTTTTATTACAGATATCGAAAATTCAGCAGGTCCTTTAGTTAAATTAACTGGTGGTACAACAGATTTATCTAGATTTAGCGTTAGTACCCCAACATTTGGTGGAATATCAATTGGTGTTAGGGGTGCTTCAGCCGGATTTCCAGGATACGGTAAACAAGGTGACTCGTTTATATATTCATCAAACGAAAATAATGGATTTAATATCGTTAGTGAACCCGGTTCAGGAACAGATGATTATATAAGATTTTTTGCGGGGCAAGCTGGTGGTGCAGCAAATACACCCGATTTATACATACAAGGTAGTGGAACTACTGGTAGTGTTGTTAGAGGTAATATAGGTATTAATAATGATACACCAACCTCTAAATTAGATATCATAGGTACTAATGGTTATAATCAACTAAGACTCAGAACTAATTACACACCAACCTCAACTGCTGATACAAATGGTGCGGTAGGTGATATAGCTTGGGACAATAATTATTTATATATTAAAACAGGTACTGGTTGGGGTAGATTATCTTTAGATTATGCATTTTAATAATGGGAATTAATAATTATTATTTCAACAATATTGGGGCCCGTTTATGGGACATCGACAATCAAGATTTTTGGTTAACAGCTGACAATCAAGGTCAATGCTTAAATTATGCAATGAGTGATTATGATGGTTGTACAGGTGATTATGATATTGTTAGAGATGGTTTGGTTCTTTGGATGGATATTAGCAACACAGGAACCACTATCGATGGTTCTTCTTTAACTTCTTTGGTTTCTTGGGAAAACACAACAATAGAATATAGTTCAGGTTCAACCTCAAATTGTAATTGTTATTTGCCCCTACCAACAAACCCAACAGGGATTACCCTTTGTGATTGGGGTTTAACTGGTGTCGATAATGGTAGATTTGATAGATTATCAGGAATAACAATTACTTTAACAAAAGAAGATGATAAAATTATTTTATACCCTGTAACAGGTTATACAGTTGATAATGCTTTCTCAGCCGGAACAAAAGGTAAATACGATTATCCATGGACTTTTAGAACTGGCTCAACCACTGCCGATGGTTGTCAAGTAGGTGAAACTGTTTGTTTAAGTGGTGGTTTTTATCAAGGTTATTTTAAATTAGATTTAGAAAAACCAAACCCTATTAAACTATCTGCAAGTACCACCACCAATAATTGTGGGAAAACAACAGATAATGGATTTAACGCAAATGGTTTCCAAGTTAATAATGATTATGCTAATGTTGACCCCGATGCTTTAAAATATGACTTGGGTCCTACCGATTTTGATTGTGGTACAGGAACTGGTGGTTGGTCGATGGAAACTTGGATTAAATGGGATAATTCTTTTTGTTCGGGTGCAACAGGTAATACTTTAAATCAAAATTTTACAGGAAATACAGGCTTTTTCTTTTATATTGGAACAAGAGCTGAAAATAAATTTAGAAATGTTTTTTCAGGTGAATCAGGATTATATACTTGTGATGGAGTAATACCGCTTTCACCCGATGGAACAGAACCTGTGGTAACAACTGATGGACAAAGTTGGTTTGCTAAAAGCAATTATGGTCGTGCTTGTAGTCCTTGTCAAACAACAGGTCTTACTACTACAGTAACCGCAACAACTTATTGTGATGAATTATCTGAAAACGCTTTAGGATTTAGAATTACACCTGAAGGTAGAATTGGTTATAGAAAAATGACGGTTGATGGTCATAACTATTGGTGTGAAGAAAGTGGAACTACAGGTGGTAGTCATTATATGATAACAGGTACTAAAATGGAAGAAGGTTATTCACCTAATTTTACCTTTACTGGTGATACCCAAAAATGGTATCATATTGCTGTTACTTATTCACAAAATAGTGTTAGAAATGGTTTACCAGCTGGAACTCTTAGATTTTGGGTTGATGGTAGAGTGGTTTATAGGGTAGAGGATTTTA
>Ga0208644_1004203_pt1 | contig 10914 bp, 8 predicted proteins | sample VirMetDEL_Nov_18_FD_184517 | JGI IMG/M metagenome (GOLD analysis project Ga0208644, IMG submission 184517) | Aqueous microbial communities from the Delaware River and Bay under freshwater to marine salinity gradient to study organic matter... | ecosystem: Environmental > Aquatic > Marine >... | reverse complement strand
AGTACGATTGTTTGAATCATATGGCGTTGAAATAGGGGAGCCAAGTAAAGACTTAGTGCCAATTAAATTTAGAGAAGCGTCTTCAAATTTTGGAAGCTCCTTGCCTTTATTTACTGGAGATAAGAATATAAAGTTTAACGCAGGACCCGACAGAGAAGCTCGGGTTAAAATTCAACAGGTAAACCCATTACCGTTGAATGTTACTGCATTAATCTTAAGAGGTCAGACATATGATTAGTAAGGCTGTACAATTTTGCCCAGGTCATCTGGATGTATTTGAGCCAAGAGAAGAGGAAGACAATCAGGAGGAAGCTATTTTGTGGTCCTATCAGTTAAACAATGTTGAGCTGTTTAGTATAATCTGCGATAATAAAGTATTGGCGATTGTAGGAGTTAACCACATGAGACGAGGTACTGCCGAAGTTTGGATATGTATATCTAAGCACGTCTCCAAGTACGCTAAGACTTTTCACAAAACTGTATTAGACTTGATAGAGTGGGGAGTTAAAAAGCATAATAAATATAGATTAACTATGGCTGTTAGAATGAATAGTGACAGAAACTATAAATGGGCAGAGGCTATAGGATTTAGAGCCGAAGGTGTTATGAAAAAATACGATGGTAAAAAGGATTTTTATTTAATGGCGAGGTTATTCTAATGGGAGCAGAATCAGCAGTAGTAGGTACAACTTTGCAGTTAGTGGGTAATGCTCAAGCTAACTACGACCAAGCAAAAGCCGAATTGCAAAACGCTGCTTTTTTTGAAGCTCAAAGATCTGTAGCTGAAATAGCCGGACAACGAGAGCTTGATGTTTTTAAAAGACAGGGTAACGAATTAATAGGAGAACAGACCGCTGCTTATTCAGTCGCAGGAGTAGACTTATCGGGGTCAGCTTTAAACCAGTTATCCCAGACAGAAGGAAGATTGATGGAAGAGGAAGCAGCTATTAGAATGGGAAATGCTCTTGATGAAAAATTAGCAGGGGCAAGGGCGGCACAATCAAGAAGAGCTGTTAAAAATTTAACAAGCCTTGGCAGAAACTTATTGCAATCAGGTACGATTATAGCTGGTGGAGCTAAAGATTACTATAGGACTCAGGGGTAAATATGCCAAAGATACCAAAGATAGGCGAAGGACAGAGAATACAAGCAAGAAATCCTGTAGCAATTGGATCTAGTGCTAGTGCTAGGGGATTTGGTGAAGATATAGCTGCTTTTGGTAGAGCCACATCTAGTTTAGGGGGAACACTTGGGGCTTTAGAAGCTTCAAGAGATAGGACAGAAAGAGCTTTAACTGAAGCTGAATCTAGAAATGAGGCTCAAAGAAAAGCTATTGAGATTCAAGACAGGGCTCTCCAAGAAAAACCAAAAGATATTAATAAAAGTTTTGACGACGAATATATAAAAGCAAAAGATGAGTACATTAAATCTTTAGATAATGAAGAAGATCAAAGACGTGCAGAAATAATTTTTGATAGCGTTAGAAATCAAACTCAATCGAAACTATTTGGGACAAGCCGAGCAAGAAGGAACGCTGAGTATGCCAGACGTGCAGATGACTTAATTGGCAATAACAGCTCATTGGTTTACAATGCACCTGGTTTACTTGATGAAAAAATTTACGATGCTGACAGATTTACAGCTCAATCAGTAAAATCAGGCTTTATACAAGCCAATAAGTCAGAAGAGTTTAACCTTAATTATAAAAAAGAATTGATAGAGTCTGCTATGTTTAGCCGCATCGATAATGCTGGAGACCTAGACGGAGCTATTAAAGATTTTCAAAAATATCAGGATATCTTTTCTTCAGATGAACAACAAGCAATGCTGGCTAAATTAGAAGATAGGCACTTTAAAAGAACAAATAGGGAACTTCAGATTGATGCTGCTAATATACAAAAGCAAAAACTTGAACAAGAACAAAAGTATATTGAGAACGCTCAAATATTAGGAGAGATGTTTAAGAACGCTGGGGGCGACCCAGCTAAAATTAAACAAGCTCTGGATTGGGCTAGGGCTTCTGTTTTATCTGGAGAGATGAAGCCTTCTGATTTTAATGCTCTTGATGCTGTAAACCAAGATGCTATTAATGATAGTAGTGAGCAAGTTAGGTTAAATCTTCGTATGGATTTAGAAAATGATGTACTAACTCCCGAACAAGTAGCAAGAAAAGCTACAAATCTTGTTGCCGAAAACAAACTTAGATACGATCATTACAGCGGTATAATGGCTTTAATTAATCAGAAGCAAGCCGGAGCAAGTGCATTATCACCAAGGGATAAGGCAGATATAAAAAATGCAGACATGAGAATGAACGCTGAATTTGGGGAAGACCTTTTAACTATGACAGAGGAAGATAGAAGACTTCGGGCTGAGGCATTTGCGGAAAGAGATAGGTTGGTGTTTGAAAAAGGGATGTCTGTGATGGACGCTACCTTTGAAATCATAAGACAATACAAAGGTAACATCTACGCGGCTCCTTTTGTCCGTGGTTTTCCGAGAGAAGATCAGATGGATGAGCAAGGGTTACTAAAAGTAGAGGCACAACTTTATGAAGACTTTAGATCGGGCATCATAGATGTAGAAGAGTTTAACGCTCAGAATAAACGACTAAGAGAGAGAGGCAACGCTCTTAGAATTAATCTAGGACCGGGTCAGGCAGAAGAATCAATAGGTGTTTTAAGAAAGGAATAATATGGAAGACTTTGAAAATTCTTTATCTATAAATAGTCTACTTCAAGAGCGATGGCAGTACCATAGCCCACAGGCTAAAGCTGAAAGAACAGCTACGGAAATTAAAAAGAGAAGGCGCATTGCTGAGACAGGAGTAGAAGGCGGTATTGAGCTTAAACAAGAAGCTGCCGAGCCTGAGGGATTTTCTCTTTCTGGAGCAGCTACTCAAGTAGCAGGTGGAGCATTAGAGTTTTTTCAAGAGGCAGGAAAAAGTTATATTGAGTTTAATCAAACACTACATAATTTAAGAGATGATAAAGGGTGGGTAGGGAATTTTTTAAGAACTGTCACGCCGCCTTCAATGGGTATAATAGCTGATATGCCTATATTTTCTGAAGGAGTCATCGATACTAAGAAAATTGATTTTGCAGATCAAATAATTCCAGAAAGCGATGATATGTCTCTTCAACTTATAAGAGGTCTATCCCAATTTGCTACAGGTATGGTCGCTACAGGTGGAGCACTAAGAGCTACCGGAGCAGCCGCAAGCATTGGTAAAAAAGCGATGCCTTATGTAGCTGGGGCTGTGACTGATTTTATGGGGTTCGATCCAGACGAGCAAACACTGGCAGAGATAGCACAGAACTATAGTTATATAGGACCACTTGCTTCTGTTTTAGCGAGTGATGAAGATGATAGCGTATGGGAAAAGAGATTAAAGAATTCTGTTGAGGGGCTATTTGTAGGTAAAGCAGTAGATAAGATTGGGGGATTAGTAGTCTCACAAGCAAAGGCATACCGATCTAGAAGGCTTGCAAAACAACTGGATAAGGAAGCAAGCTTTGTAGCAGAGACACAGGCTAAGGCTAAGAAGTTAAACGCTGATGACGCTGGAAAACAAACAGAAGAGTTATTAGATGCTCCTGAAGCCAAGGCAGTTAAAGCTCCCGAAGAAGAAATTGAAATAACAACAACTAAGCAACAACTAGACGAGATAGATCCCACAGCACATTTTAAAGAAGAGTTAGAAATTTTTGATGGAATAAACCTAAAAGAGATGGACCCTTCAGATGCTTCAAGAGGGGTTATCACTAATAAAGAGTTAAAGAATTTAGCACAGCATACGGGTCTGTCAGAAGATGAATTAGCTAGACGACAAGCTGGCGGTATATATAATGCCGAGAAGATGGTAGCTGCACTTAATCTTATGAAAAAGTCTGCCACCAGAGTAAAAGAATTGGCTAAAGCAGCTACTAAAAAGACAGCCAGTGATTTAGATAAAGAAGCTGCTCACCAAGCAATCGATGCTCATAAAATTATCGTTGCCCAGTTTAGAGGTGCGTCTGAGGAACTCGGTAGAGGTCTTCAAGCAATGAAGCTTTATGCTAAAGATGACAGACACGCTACAAAAATGATGGATGAAATATTAAACATGAGAAATGTGGATGCCGGATCTGATGCTATGTTTGCTAGGCTTGCTCAACTTGATGAGAATCAAATAGCTACCGCTATTAGGGGATCATTCGGTAAAAATATGAGAGAGGCTGTATTCAGAACATGGATAAATGGTCTTTTAGCTAACCCTGTTACTCATGGACTAAACTTAACATCAGGCGGATTAGCAATTGTAGGTAAGGTAGGTGAGAGAGCAACGGCTAGAGCAATTAGTATGGCAACCGGATCAGGAGGGGTAGCACCAGGAGAAGTAGGTGCCCTAATGTCTGGAATATTTAATGGATTCTCTGACGCTGTTAGAGCCGCTGGTAAAGCTATGGTTAAGGGAGAAGGTAGTGAGAGATTTGCAAAACTTGAAATGAAAAAGAGTGAGCCGTGGGGAGAGATGTTTAACAAAGTAGGTACAACCGGCTGGGCTTTAACTGTATTAGGAAAATTTTTCGAATCACCTGGTCGTATGCTTATGGCAGGTGATGAGTTTCTTAAAGGCATAAATTATAGAATGGAGTTAGAGTCTTTAGCTACGAGAAGAGCATATGAAGAGTTAGAACAAGGTGCTTTAAAAATAGCAAAGAAAGAAAAGCTAACTGGAAAAGCCGCCTCTAAAAGAGTAGCAGATATTATTGCAGAAGGCGAAGGTCTTCAGAAAAGAATTAGAGAAATAATTGAGAATCCTCCAGATGAGTTACAGTTTAAATCAGTGGAAGAGGCGAGAGTTAATACCTTCACCAATCCTTTAAAAGGAGATACCGCTATTGGAAGTTTTGGAGCTAGTATAAACAAGCTTACTCAAAAGCATCCGGCTTTAAGAATAGCCATTCCTTTTATTAGGACTCCTGCCAATATAATTCAGTACGGAGTAGAGAGATCACCTCTTCATGTGCTGCCTAGAAGTAAGTTTTGGAAGGATGTAGCAAAGCCTGGAGCAAAGAGAGATATAGCAATTGCTAAGGTGGCTTTCGGAACTATGGTAGGCGGTGTTGCCGCTAATTTATCGCAACAAGGGATAATCACTGGAGGTGGACCAAATAACCGTTTCCAGAAAAACTTAATGATGCAATCAGGATGGAAGCCGTACTCTATAAAAGTAGGAGATTCATACATACAGTATGATAGATTAGCTCCGTGGGGCAAGATACTAGGAGTCGCTGCTGATATTGCTGAAGTAGCTGGGGAGCTTAGCTCTGAAGATCCAGCTAAACTAGATGAGTTTGTATTTGGCTTGGGGCTTCGAGCAGGAACATTAGTTAATCCAGAATACTTAACAGATAACCTGTCTCAATTATTTGAAGTCGTTAAAGATAAAAAGAATGCTGAGAGATATGTAGCAAACATGGCACAAACTCTCGTTCCTCTTAGCGGTGCTCTTAGAGGTGTGCGACGAGCTATGGATCCAAATGTGCGTGAAGTAGTAGAGAGAAGTTCTGAGGACGATTGGAAGCCATTGGAAACAGTAATAAATTCTATTAAGAACATAATACCAGGGTTATCAGAAGATAACGTACCGCGCTTAAATATGTTTGGCGAAGAGGTCATGTACCCTCAAGGTGTAGGACCAGATATCGCATCTCCGATTCTAGCCTCTAAAGCAGACGAGTCGGGTGTATATGATAGGCTGATTGAATTAGGTATGGCAGGGGCAATACTTGACTCTAAGCCTATATTTAATGGAGAGCACCTAAGATTAAGAATGCCTTCAAGAACTATAAGTATGGGCGGTGGGGCTAAAAGAATAGATATGAGGCTAACCAATGAGCAATACAATAGATACATCTATCTTTCCAATGGTTTAAATGCTGACGGTTCTAGAGGTTCAACAAAACCTTTAAAAGAGGCTCTTGCAGACGCTATGAAAAGAACTTATAGAAATGAAATAGTGGAACAAACGAGATATAAGGATATAATAAGAAGGTATTATAATAATGGTACAAAATTGATAAAAAGAGATAAGGAAATAAGAGATCAATTTAAAGAAAGAAACAAATTAATGAGAGAGAGCTTAAGGAGAATGTAATGGCATTAACAGATCAAGACGTAAAAATTATATATACAGGTAATGGGGCTGTTGTAAATTTTGCTATCAACTTTCAATACTTCAATGCTTCAGAGGTTGTCGTAGTATTAAGAGATGAGGCTGTAGACCCAGTTACCGAAACAACACAAGTAAGTGGAGTTGATTATAATTTAACTGGTAGTGACGTTAATCTACATCCAACAAAAGCCTTAGCATTACCGACTACAGTTACAATGGTCACTCCCCCAGCGTCTACAGAAAAATTATTGGTTAGAAGAACACTTCCTAAAACTCAAGGCACAGATTTAACTGAAGCTGGACCATTTAGAGCTGATACTGTTGAAGAGATGGCGGATAAAAACACAGCATTGATTCAGCAATTAGATGAAGAGATTAGTCGCGCTGTTCTATTTTCTGAAACTTCTAGTGCCAGTGGCGTAGCGATGCCTGACCCAGAAGCAGATAAGTTTTTAGGCTGGAACTCAGCAGGAACAAACTTAGAAAATAAAGATGGTATAGCGGTGGATGGGGACGCTATTCACGATAATGTGGCAGGAGAAATTGACGCTATTACAGAAAAGGTATCTCCAGTAGCAGATGACTTACTTATTATTGAAGATAGTGCAGCAGGAAACGCAAAGAAGAAATTAAAGATCGGAAGTTTAGGAGGGGTAGATGCTACTGCTATTCATGACAATGTAGCAGCAGAGATAAGTGCTATTACTACTAAAGGAACTCCTGTAGATGGGGATTACTTACTCATTGAAGATTCAGAAGACAGTGACAATAAAAAGAAAATTACTATAGACAGTTTACCAAATTCTTTATCTAAATTAACAGATACAACTATTACAAGTCCTAAAGCAGACGAATTGCTTGCCTACGATGCTACTTTAGATAAATGGGTCAACAACAATATTGCAGTTAAAAGTGGGTTTTACAGTACAGACGGTGACTACAATTTTGACAATTTAAAAACTTTGGGCTTTGTTGAAAATATTTATAAAAAAGGATCAAATAATCAAACAACCGGCAATAATTATGCAATTGTAACTTTAAAACAAGGGACATTTAAATCAAGAAATTTTTCTCTTGCGCTAGTAACTCAAAATGGCTGGCACGCTCTAGCATCTTTTCATGGTGGAAATATACTGATAGTTTATATTTTTGCACATGGAACACAAGCTAATCCGGGAGTCACATTTTTTATCGAACATGAAGTATATCTTATGGGTAAAGATTTAGTAAGTAGCTATACAAAAGCAGATGGTGAGGCGTATGGTGCAGACAGATGTCCTAGAATAGCCGTTCATGGAGCCCCCATAAATAAATTTGCGTACAATAGTTTTAAAAATGTAAAGATAGCAGTTTGGCAAGATTCGGATTCTGCAAATAGTTTATGGTTTTCAATCTCTAAAGATGGTTACACTTTTGCTTCTAGATATTTTAAAGGAACACAAGGTGAGGTTACTTCTTATGGAAACTTTACTGTTAGTAGTGTAAATGCTGAAGATCCTCATACAATGACAAGACCACAGATTAAAATTTATGACACAACAGGTGACGGTAACGCAGATACGGCTTATGTGTCAAATGTAAACTCTACTAGCAGCCAATACGGAATTATATGTTGGAAAATAGATTTATCTCAGGATAACCCAATAGATCATATTACTCTTTTACCATATGACAATACTAGATGGGCTGTTCTTGATAATTCAGGAGATGTTACAAAAGACGGAAATAGTATTTATGGAAATCCTCAATTACAACATGACCCTGTTACAAATATTACAGTTGTAGCTTGTCAAACAGATGGAAGAGACGGTGTTATAAATGCAACACACGATGATTCTACTTGGGTCAATAACGGTGGATTAAAAATACAAGATACTACTGGTGGAGGATCTGTAGATATAGAATGGTCGCACAGCACTCAAACTGCACTTATGTCTGCGTGGTCTACAATCTATAATGTAAATGCTAATGATTCTAGATTTGTGTTAATATATACATCGCGAGATGCAACTACTGGTTCTGGTGGAGCAGCTACGGGTGAAGATTTAATGTATGCTTCTTGTGACATAAGCAATAGTACAAATCCCCCAACTGTAACTTTTAATCCTAATAAAAGTTTAGTTAGACAAGATACTCTAAATGCTGGTAATCAAGAGGGACTGGTTGGAGTTCTAAGTAAAAAAATAGATAGTTTTGATAAATTATTTTTGTTGTCTATAAGTCCTACTGACACTGATTTAAGAAGAAATTTAAACTTAGTTACTTGTGAAGATGCAAGTTCTATATCCCCAACATTTACAGATAGAGGCAATATATCAAATTTTGATTTGTTTCCTAATAATACTAACAATGCTTACTCTAGAATAGGATTTGGTGTACAGACATCAGATAACTTAACATTTAGACACAATGAAAATTTAGAAAGGCAAATTTATCATTATAAAAATACCGATACTTCTGAAGAGAGCTTATTAATTTTGCATCCTATAGAAACACAAGGTCCCTACGCTTCGTTCGCTCTAGTTGTTATACCAGACTACACAGAAATTGGAACCAGTACAGCGCAGCACGCTCCTGTTATGCAATATTTATTATTAGGAACAAGCGTTGTAAATACATCATTAGGATTGAATGCATGGAACAATACAAACTATTTTACTGAACCGCAATTTATTGAAACTGAAAGTGGTAAATTATTTATAATATACAAAAATACACAGAATGGAGGGTTAAATAATAGTTTTGGTAGTTATAGTTATGTAGAAGTAGATTTAACTAACATAAACAAATTAAAGGATGTTAGAAACTTAGTCGGGTGGAGCACGGCTACTGGTCAAAGACGTGAGACAGCATTCTTTGATGAAAGCTTTGCAGCTATGAGCAACGACAATGGGACTGGTCCAAATACCGGTCGGTCTACATATGTAAATTTTTCAGATGAGTCACAGAATTTAGGCTCTGCACTTCCTCAACAAAATTACTCTCTTTTTGTAGGAAAAACGTGTAAGATTACTACACCTTCAGCAGGCAATGAAGGAATTCTTAAAATAAGCGTAACGGGAAGAACAGCAGGAGAAAAAATAAAAATATCTGGAAAATTCTTAAACTTTGACAGACAACTTACAAACTCAACAAACAATTATTTCTTCAAAATATATGCAGAGGATTCTTTAAACCAAACAATATCGGATACAAAATTTAGTACGCACTTAACAAGTTTGTATCCTAATGCAACATATAGCGGAAACGCTATTCCAGCGTGTACAATAACTAGCAATGAAGCTAGGTATCGAACTTATACTTCAAATAATAATAGTAATTGGGCTCCTTTTGAATTAATAGTAGAAGCCACAGATTCAGAAGTTAATTTTTTCTTAGAAGCGGTGGCTGATAGCAGTGGAACTAATGGCATTTATATTACAGCGTTATCTATTACAGTTGATGACGTAAGCTTAAAGGCTAATCATAAACCTTTTTCTAATAACGTATTAATTGGCAACCCTAAAAACACTGTTACTGCTAATAACTTTTTGCAGATATCAAAAGATAATAAATCTTTTGCTTACTCTTCTGATGATATGGTTGGGAGTGTTCCTGATACAAATGATCCAATTATTTGTGTTGATGATTTTAATGAAGTTACATAGGAGAAACTTATGAAAGCGATACATAAAAAAATAGAACCCTCTTTAATAGATTTAGATACTATTGATGCAAGATTAAATGTAATTAAAGATACATTAGTACCATTTCAAAGCCTTTCTTGGAAATACAATGATACAATTTTTATAATAAGTGGAGACTTGAATGACGCAAATTACGATGCAGTTGAAGCTATCTTTGCAGCAGACAAGGAAGCAGCATTGCTTGACGTATCCAATGAAGATATAGGTGCAAAGAAGCACAGAGAAATTAAAGACATTGAATCATGTATAGACAATGTAACAGATGCTAACGTAAAGCAATCGTTGCAGTGCATACTTAATTATATAAAACTACTGCATGAGGAGTAGAAATGTTGAAGGCAGGAGCCATAGCTATTTTGACTACAGTGATGGGTGGGGCTATAACAGTACTTGCATCTAATGTTATTAAAGTAGAAAAGCTAGAGGTGAGAGTGGATCAGGTGGAATCTACAAAAGAGATGCTTCGCAAGATTGACCAGAGAACTTCACGTATGGAAGGGATCTTGGAGGAAATGAAACGTGAGCATTAATTATGGTATAGATGAAAATACAGTAAGATTTGTCCAGCAAAAAACAAAAACAACAACAGATGAAACTTCATTAGACGCTGCCAAAAATGTAACAGGTACAGACATTGGATTTAAAAGAGCATTAGACGTTGCTATAAGTACAGGGTTACTATCTGATGTAAAGTTTGATTACTTTGCCAGAGTGTTGAGCGGAACAGATAATGAAATTGAAACGTGGACATATAGAGACGGTGGATCTGGGGGAACGGTTGTTGCTGTTGTGGTCGCTACATACACTGATAACTATAGGGATGATCTTGTTTCTGTCGATAGGACTACTTAATGGGTAACACATATAATCCTCAGACTGGAAAAATAGATAGAGTAGTATCTAAGCTACCTGATGAAAAGATTATAGTAGATCATGTAACAGGAGCTACTTGTACTACATTAGAAGATTATATAAACAAGGTTGGATCAGCAGGTATTGTTGATTGGGAAAATGGTGGTGTAACACCTGATGTAGGTAGTGCTACAGTGGATATTGACGCTGGAGCTG
>Ga0208644_1004201_pt1 | contig 10919 bp, 19 predicted proteins | sample VirMetDEL_Nov_18_FD_184517 | JGI IMG/M metagenome (GOLD analysis project Ga0208644, IMG submission 184517) | Aqueous microbial communities from the Delaware River and Bay under freshwater to marine salinity gradient to study organic matter... | ecosystem: Environmental > Aquatic > Marine >... | reverse complement strand
GCTGTGCTTGCAGCAATTGAATATTCGGATAAACCTTGAGCGTCTCTATTCTGACCAACTTTTCCGATCGGTCTTAAACCGAAAGGTGCGTCTTTATTTGCCATAGTTGTGTCCTCCTTATAGACATATTATTAAGTTTATCCTTTGATGGTTAGGAATCGTTAAAAAATTAACTTTTCTTTGAGCCACCGAAGGTTACACGAGTCTGTCGATCAATATTGATCGGCATACTTGGATGCTGTTCCTTCATAAGATCGTTATCAACTGCTTCAACATTTTCTTGACCTTGTTTAACATAATGGTCAGTTCGTTGTTGCGCGATCTCTTCCGGTACCCTTGTCAGCAAAAGGCCACCAACTCCGATCACTCCTGCGTATTTGCCGTCTTCAACAACAGGATAATCTGCATTAGGATATTCATCAGATCTAACTAATTCATAACCTTGTCTTAATCTTCCATTGACGTTCTTAGCGTCATTGAAGCCAAGACTCTCAGCTCTTATCCATCTATGTTTAAAACCTGTTGGCGCAGGTGGTGCATCTAAAGATGACGGTGGAGTCCAAACTTTTTTTCGAGTTTCTTTTTCTCTAGTTTGACTCGCACGGGAAGTTCTTTTTTCATTTTCATTACTCATATGCTTATACCTCCTTCGTGATATTTAATTGTTTCGCATATTCTTCTAGTGGCACACCTAATTTTTTAGCGATTGCTACCTGAGAGGGTGTGAGTCTCACAGTTTTGCGACCTGATTTTGTACTTCTTTTTGCAGATGCAACTGTCTGTACAGGCTTGGCCGTTTCCTTAACCTCATTTGTAGCAAATTTCTGAGGAAATTCAAGTCTTATTCTTTTATCAATTTCTTGATAATATTCATCAGATTGTGGGTCATAACCTTCCTCTTCTGTAAGCTTTTTATGAAGATCAAAAGCAGTATATGTCATGGCAGTATCTTTACCAAACCATGTGTTTTTACTAGCCCATTCTTCAGCTTTTGGATCAGGAGTTCCCTGTGCTACTTGTCTTCTATCTAAATTAACTTCTGGTTGTCTAACCTCAGTTTCTCTAGATTTATTAATTTCTTCTTGTTGAGCTTTAGCTTCAATAAATTTAGCTTGTTTATAAGCATACTCAGAAATTAAAGTTTGAGCTTCTACTTCAGCATTAATATCTCCTGCTTCTCTTGCAGCAGCTAATTTTGCTTTAGCAGATTCTAAACCAGATTTAATACCTTCTTCAGTGGTTTTTAAAAAATTAGGTTCAAGTTTAGAAAGTTTTTCTTCAGACTTTTTCTTATCCTCCATAATTCTTTGAGCATAAGTTAAAGCTTCATCTTTTTGTCTCTCAGCTTCTCTCCACTTCTTAGTAAGTTTAGCTATTCTTTTTTGAACACCTTCAGAATATTGTTTTAGTTCATCTTCTGATGGTTCTTTTTTAGCTTCAACTTTTTCTTCTGTTTGTTCTACAACTTCAGTTTCTTGTTGAGCTTCTACTTCTGGTGTTTCAGTTTCATTAGAATCATTTTCTAATTCTACATCAACCTCTGGACCAGATGTATCGATATCGACTGTTTTGTTTTCTTCTACGTCGGGCATAGTTTCCTCCTATGTTTGTTAATATTGATGAAGTATATCTTCTGGGTTTGCAATGGTAGCAAGTACTTCATCATCATTGAGTATTCTCACTTCACCACCATCGATTTGTATCCTGGATCCGGCATATCTCGCGAAGACAACCCAGTCTCCTTTTTTACACCATGGACCTTCAGGAAATTTTTCTTTGTCATAACAATGTGGACCTTGTGCTAAAACAAGTCCACATGTTGATGCAACTTGTTGTCGTTCTAATGTGTCTTGTCCTAAATATAATCCACCTTTTGTTTTTTCAGGCATTTTGAATGGAAGAACAATCATTCTCCATCCAGTTGGTTTAGGTAATTTATCTGATTCTTTTGTTTTTAAACGTTCATAGCCATCAACTTCTTTTTGATGTGCTTCTGCATTTTGTTTTTCGTATTTATCTAATAATGCAGATTTAGTCTTTGTCTCCGAATCGGATGACGTTTGTGAGATCTTGTTCTCTTTCAGTATCATTTTTTTCCTCCTTAGGATTTAGCAGGCTTGATATTTCCTGTGATATTTTTAAATAGGCATGTGCCTGTCCCATCATATACTTATATTTTTCCATATTGTCAATACCACCACCTATCATAGCATCTCCAATATTTTGATAATTTTCTTTTAAGTATTTTTGTATTTTATTTATTATAGTTAGTTCTTCACTTAACATCAGCTATTTTACCTTTATTATTACCTTTCTTGATTACGTATTTCTGTGTACCGTTCGCACCGGTTTCTACCTCTTTTCGAAGATTTTGAAATAAGTTTTTTTGTTTATTTTCTTTTTCTTTTTTTTGAAGAAAAGATTCTATTGTTTTTGAGTCTCTCATATATACTAGGTATAATATTATCAAACAAAAAGTCAAGTTTACCTAAAATAGAATACATAAATCTATCAAACATTAGCAATTCCATTTTCTTAAAGATTTATTAATTCTTGAATTTGGATCTCTTGCAGTCTTAGCAGAAGTTAATCTCTTCTTCATCCCGGACATTCTAGCACAAAAAGACTTACGTCTTTTTGCAGCTTTAGATCCTGCTTTTAATTTTGATGGTTTAGTGGTTACTGCAGTTTTTAATTTAGAACCAGGATTAGCACGTCTATAAGATGCAACGCCTTTTTTATTTAACCCACCACTAGGTGATTTACCTTCTTTTCTTTGCCATGCTGGTGATGCCATTATTTTCTCCTCGCAAATGTTTTAACGTTTTTTGGTTTAGGTCCAGTATTACCCGCAGCTCTTTTTCGTTTGACAGCACTCGCCTTTTCTGACTTTGTCATTCGTGTGGCTTTTGCAAGTGGTACGCATTTTGGATATTTTCTTTTGCTCCCCTTCGATCTTCCGCACGGTTGATATTTCCCGTTCTTCTTCGGAGCTCCGATGTCTACCCATTTCTCTGCTACCCATTTTCTTAAACCACCTTCAGCCATTATTTTCTCTTTTTAGTTTTTTTCTTTTTACCACCCGGTTTTATTTTACCAGAACAAACAGCTGAACCATACATATTTGCATATGCTGATGGATAAACCTTAAATTTTCTTTTAGCAGCTGCTTTACCTTTTGCACAAAGTTTTGCCATTATGCTATCCCCAATGCCTTCATTCTTGGTGAAGGTTTTCTTTTTGCAACTTGTTTTTTATTTTTCTTATTTTGTAGAAGTTGCATTAACTTCTTTTTATCCATTTTTTGTTTTTGCATTATGCGTACTTTTTCTTTTTAGGTCTTCTTGCTTTACCAAAACCTTTGATTTGCATGCAACCACCATCTTTTTTATTTTCTCTCATCATTGCAAAATCTTCACCAGAAATTGTGCCATCTTTGTTTTTATCTAATTTTTTTTGTTTTCCTTTTAACATTATTTTTTTCCTCCATTTGTCTTAATTAAATCCGTAGCTTTGATTCCGTAAATCGCCGCAACGACACTAACCCATAATGAAACTATCCACCATGGCATTTCCTGAAGTTTCATAAAATATAAATCTAATTTAGCTTGTATCTCTTCATCTTCAGCAAATACGGAATAAAATAAAATAGCTAGAGGTGATGTCAACACTAAAAGTACAAATTCGTCCTTCCAGTCCCCTTTTTGATTCTTTGCAATCTGTCCAGTAAACTCTATTTCACCTTTTTTCATCTTTTCAGCATGCACAATCTGTGCTTCTGACATAATAATTTCAGATTTTTTCTTATTCTTATAAATTTCAGCGCCAGTTTTAAGTGCAGTACCAATTATTGACCATGGAAACATAATTATCTCTTCTTTTTACTCTTACCTGCTTCAGAAAGTGCGATTGCAATCGCTTGTTTTCTAGATTTTACTTTTTTCTTTGATTGTCCAATAGGTAATTTACCTTTTTTAAACTCTCTCATGACTTTTTTTATTTTTTTCTCTGCCTTATTCATTTCCACCTCTAAATATTCTTACTTTTGGCATCATTGGAGCTTGATTTTTCATCATTGAATCAACATTAGGAATAGTTTTACCTAAAATTGTTTTTTCAATAGATGTATCAGCTCTTAATTTTGCTAATTCTTCGTTTTGTTCTAGTTTTTCGTCTTGATTTTGTTGATTCATCATTGCTTTCATCTTATCAAGATCCATTCTCTCTCTTCCTTCACGTTCTTTTCTATCATTTTCCATTGCTCTAAGATCTAATTCTCTTGATCTTAGTTTTGCAATTGGATCATTATCGAATTGTGAAGTAATTTTCTTTTCTTCGTTCATAAATTCTTCCATCATTTCAGCAATCAATACAGCTTTTCTTCCTTCGATTTTTTCTGTTAACATTTTTAATTGTATTTGAAGCTGTTGAGCCATCATTGGATTTTGTTGCATAGCTGATTGCATTTGTTGTAATTGAATTAGTTCATCTCTAAACTCTACTTCAACTTGTTCTTGAGCCATTAAAGAAATATGTTCAAAAATATTTTTTTCTAAACTTGCCATAACCATTGGATTATTTCTTGCAATGTTAGTTGCCATGAAATTTAAGTGAGCGGTGATATGTGCTCTATGGTCTTGACCTGGAAATGCTTGAAACTGTTTACTAGCTAATGCATCAATATGTTCTAACGCTGGATCTTTTGGAGTTGGTTGCATAGGTTTGATTAAAAGACTATCAATATTTTTAACACCTAAAGCTTCATACATATTTCTATATGCTTGATATAAATTATGCATCTGTGGATTTGAGGATGCCAGTTGGAGTTCCGTTTGCGCTAGTGAAATACGCTGTGTTTGAGAAAATATGTTAGGGTCAGCAACTGGCAATATATCTACGCGATCATCAAAGTCAGATTGTTTAATCATTCTTTGACCCCCAACTACATCATACGGATATTCTTGAGGTAGATATAACTTGAATACTCTAGCCATAAGTTTGAATTCATTCTTAAGAGCTGAGTAAATTCTTTTGTGAATAGCAGACATAGTTCTTGAACCACGTTCTAACAATGCAACAGTCGTTCCAACTGCAGCTTGTTGATTACCATCACCTACTTGTAGATCTGCAATTGATGCAAATCTTTGTCCTGCTTGAACAACCACTCCCATTAATGCAAGAAGTGTTTGACTTGGTTCTTTAAACGGAAGCATCATAAATGAATCTCTTAAATTACCACCTGGTGCATCTACATCTCTAAACTCTCCCGGTTGAATAGATTGTGCATCATCTCTAATTCTTATTCCTCTCATTTTAAAACCAGCTGGCAGGTTAGATAACGTTCCCGCATCTAAGAGCTGTCTTAAAGCTGCGGTCGCTGTTCTAGACAGTCCACCAATCATGTGGATTAGACCGAAACCATAAAAACCTAAACCCGGTAAAAATTTGAAATGAACAAAATATTGAACTTTATTTTTATTTGGATCTCCTACTTCATAGTTTCTTCTAATAGATAAAATTTCTCTTGAACCTTCTTCAAGAGTTACAATGTATGGAAGTTTAATTCCTGACGGCTCACCAGTCTCGGTATTGACATCTTCAAAACCTTCGATGTCTAAATTTACGTGACATTCTAGAAGAGTATATAAATCATCATTCTTAGTTTTAGTTACTCCTTCTAATTCTCTTTCTTTTTTCTCAACATCAGTTTCTTTATCTTGTGGTGCAGATAAATCGATGTCTCTATAGAAACCTGCGATCTGTTGTTTTCTTAATTCATTTTCAGAAATTTTTACACGATGAATAATTGCTTCCGCATCATCTAATGAGGTAGCTGTGTACGGAACAATTAAATCATCTGCAGGAACGAACTTAGATACCGCTCGTCCTTCCACTTCATCATAATATACTTTTTTAAAAGTAGAACCTGATAAAGGTAAATGGAATAACATAGAATCAAATTCTGGTTCATATTCTTTCATCTGATCCATAATTTGATAATTCATAAAATCTTTAACACGTGTTGCTTGATCTGTTTTTTCTGGAGTTGGTATTCCAAGTATTTGAGTTCTAACCGGTCCATCTGCTGGAAGTAATTCTTTATAAGCTAAAGCTTGAAACTGTGTTACTGCTTCTGCAAGAACAGGATGTGTTGCACCACTTGCACCTTGAAATGGTTCTGTTCTTTGATCGTATTTAAAACCTAATAAATCTAAACCTTGTGTATAAGTTCTTTCCCAATCTTTTCTGGACATAGAGTAGTCCATATATTTTTGATTTAAGTCTGATGCTATTGAACCTAAAACATCATCAGGTAAAAAATCTGCTAAGTTTGCATAATGCTCATCACCACCTTCAGGTGTTGCAGCTGCTGGGTCTAAATTAATATCAACTGATCCGTCTTCGTTTTCTGTAACTTCAACATCATCAGGAGCATCTTGTTGCGCTGATACTTCTTCAATTACCTGCTCTTGAATTTCTTCTTCGCCAGGTACGTTAAATTCTTTTCGTGGCTCGTTTGGAAGAGCCTTGTCTATGTCTGCCATTATTTTTCTCCGTATGTTTTACCACTTTAACAGTATTATATAAAATATTCAAGCCCTGACTCTGTGGCCCTGACTTTGGTGGTGGTCCGCTCTTAACTCCTTTAATAGTCATTATATGGATTCTTATCTAGCGTTTTAATATCAATTAAATCTGGTCCACCTAGAGGATCTTTAATTTGATCTTTTGATCCTCCTCCTGCACCTTTGAAAGCATTTTTAAACATATTTGCTGTTAACGTTTTTTGTGGAAGACCAACATTACTAGCTCTTGTTGTTTTAACATCTGGAAAATTAGATCTAACTTTATCAATTAAACTTTGAACTATAGATTGAGTAGGTCCAAATGCAGCTCTTTTAGATGGATCCATTTTTTTATATTCTTGTTTTTCTCCAGATATACCAGCAAATGTTTTTGCTCTATCTACACCTTTTAATTTAAATTCACCAGTGTTTGGATTAACTACATAATATCCAAAAGTTCCTTTTAAAGATTTTTCTTTTTTTCCTAAATCTTCATTTGCTTTTATAGATTCATTTCTTGCTCTAGCGTTTAATGCATCTAATTTTAATTTCCAACCTTTCGGTTTTTCTGTAATTAAATTCTCTTGTTGCAATGCAATATTTTTAGCAATTTTATCATAACCTTCTGCAGCTCTGTTAACAGGTGCTTTTAATGGTCCAGTGTCTTGTGTTGAAACTAAATAACTTTTAAGTTTAGGTGCAAAGTGTGCAAAGTTATTTATCTTATCCATTGATATAGCAGAACCTTGAGAAGATTTTGTGAATTGTGATTGTTTTAAATTTTGATCTCCTCTTGGATCTTTAAATATTCTTTTACCAGAAAAATAAAATTTTAAACCTGGTCTATCGGTTTCTTTACGAGTTAATATTTTTTCTTGATTTAATTTACCTTCACCTCTGAAATCTTTTTTAGTCCAGTTCTTTGGTTTGCTATCTATAATTTTTTGTATCTCAGCATCGGTTCTCATATTAGCAGTGTATTGATTTTTACCTGATGGGTTTCTATTAAAATCTTTTGGAGTTCCTTCATCAAAACCAACTCTACCTCCTGCAGCAAAACCTTCTTCTCTAGCTTCTTGATATGCTTCTTCAAATGTTAGATTTTCATTGTCCATTAAATCTATAATTTTATCTCTAAGTTTTTCTAAATCAGGATCATCAGAACCATTAGAATATTTAACTCTGCCACCGGTTGCATATCTTTCTAACTCTTTGTTTCGCTCTTCAATTTTTTGTGTAACTATTTCTCCAGCTCTACCAAATAATGGTTTTACAATTCCTAAATAATCTCTGTAAGACAGTTCATTATTTTTATAAGCTTTAAATGCATACTGACCGACCATGTCTGCATATGATTGTGGATCAATCATATTAGCTGCACCTTGAGTATTTAAGGTATCTAATATTTTAAGAAACTGATCTGGTTTTGGAATTGGTTTGTTTGGCACTACAGTACTCCTGCAATACCGCCCTTAGCTAATTTTTTCTTTTCTTGTTTTCGTTGATCAATTAACTGTTTAACTTTTTCAACATCTAAATCTATATTCTTACCTGTTTTTTTAAGTGGGTATTCACCTCTTTGAATATCTTTAAGTACAGCTCTATCTTTTTTTTCTGATTCTATTCTAGCTGTAACTGGATCTCCATATTTTTGAGGTAATACATCTTCATATGGACCATATACTTTAGCACCGCCACCACCTTCATACATGTTTCTCATAACACCACCATTCATAGCACCAGCTCTTGCCATTTGTAAAAAGTCGTCAATAGACATTACTGGTACACCTTGTTCTTCTGCATCGTATTTATATTTTTCATACTCTTCAACAATCAATGGATCATAGTCACCATATCCTTCTGCCATCTTAATTGATGGAGCATTTCTTCTTGAAGATCTATTTTCAAACTCTTCTTTAGCTGCTTCAATTGCTTCTTGAAGACTAAAACCTCTTTCCATGAAATCATCTACGAGTCTCATGAATACTTCTTCGTTCTCATCCATTGATGCTGTTTTGTTTTTAAGACTCTTGATCCCTGAAGCCTGATTCTGTGGAACACCTAACATTTTTTTAATGTCATCAAATTCTTCCATTGGCATATCTTCTTGTTCTGGAATGTCGTCTTCTGAACCTCTTGCATAGTTAGCACGCATCATGCCTCCGGATGCCTCGTTCTTTCTAGACATGTCAGCAGCGTCTGCTAGCATATCTTGATATTGGTCCATAGCAATATTGTAAACTTTGATTTGCATTTTTGGAGTTAAGTCCGCAAATTCATAACCCATATCATCTGCTACTTGATCGGCAATCTCTTGAATTTTCATCTTGTCCATAATTTAATAATACACCTTTTGTGTTTGTTGTAAAGGCTCGTCTTCGTAGTCCTCTGGGTGTTGAATCAAACCTCCTTGCCTAAATCGCATTACTGCTTGTGTCATTGAGTCAACTAAGTCGTCATGATCTCCATAAGGAAACGCTGCGCATTCCTCAATAACCTCTTGTGCAAACTCCATTTCAGTGGGCGCCCATATTCTCCCTGATTCAAATAGCGGAGAAACAGAGTTAACACGAGTATGTTTATCATTTCCTTTACTCGGTGTAAAGTTAATTACTGGGATTCCTGCTTTACGTAATTCGTAGGTTAATGGAAGCCCTGAAGCTTTAGATTCAATGATTACGGTCTCCGGGCTCCAGTAGCCGTATTGTTCTAATGCAATTCTTCTTAGCTCGGGAAACTCATATCGTCCCTTAACTGCATCGAGTAACATTAAAGCTTTTCCAGAATCTTCACTAGGTGTAAATACACCCCAAGTGGTAATAGCAGAGTAATCCGCAGTTTCTTTTTTCATAAATGCAGTGTCATAAGATTGTATTACATGTTCTAATGGTGGAAGATCTTTTTCCCAAGGTTGCCACCATTCTCTTTTAATCAATGCACCTTCTTCTCCAGTTGGGTTCTGCATATATTGTGCATTCCATTTTGATAATGGGATCGAAGCTTTAACTGATTCTAAATCTTTTATGTTCCAATATTCCGGCCACAAAGGTTTTCCTGATGGAAGGATTGCAGGAAACTCAATTACTTCCCATTGATCTGCTTTAGGTTCTTTTTGTGCTTTGATTAAACGACCTGCTAAATCTTTTTCATTCCATCTTGTCATTACAATAATAATTGTTCCACCAGGTTGAAGACGTTGTCTAGGTCCTGATGTATACCATTCATAAGTTCTATCTAAAGCTTGTGCATTCATTGCATCTTGTTCAGTGTGTGGGTCATCAATAATTAATAAGTCCGCACCCCGTCCAGTAATTGCAGATCCAACACCGGCAGCATAATATTCTCCACCTTGTTGTGTTTCCCATTTACCAGCAGCTTGTGAATCTTCTTTGAGTCTTGTTTGAAATACTTCTTTGTACTCAGGTGAATCCATAAGTTGTTTTGCTTTACGACCAAAACGTACAGAGAGTTCAGTTGTGTTAGTTGATTGAATAATTTTTAATTTTGGATTTCTTCCAACCATCCACGCAGGAAGTAAGTAAGATGCAAATTCAGATTTAGTATGTCTAGGTGCCATGTTAATAATAACACGTTTTATTTTACCTTGAGCAATCTGATTAAATTTTTCTGCAACTTCTTTATGATGTTTACCTTCAATAAAATCTGGCCAGACATGTTTTACAAAAGCCATAAAATCATTTTTGATTTGAGACTCTTTCTTCTTGTCTTTCCACTTAGCCATTACTAATGCTAATTCTCTTTTAACATCAGGTGGTAACTTTTCAAATTTCTTTAATTTACTTATATCCATAAAAGTGCATTCGAAAAAATTTTTTGTAAAATTTTTTCAGATATGTTTTGAGACCCTAAAAGTATTTTACGCCTATCTATATCTAAATCTTAGTATAAATACTAAACTATAGGGACCCCTTTTTTGTCGCAGTATATTCATTAATTTAAAAATTGCAAATTTTGGATTGGTTCTGGTACCTCTATGCCTGCGACATTTTGTCGCAGGCACATTGAGCAACAACACATAGGAGGTATGTGTCCGGTGTCCGGGTGCGACATATTGTCGCACCCTGTAGTATTATGTTGACATCAGTCTAATAATACCATGTAAGCCTCAGCATTATTCTGTCTAAAGTAATCAATCCCTTTTCTTACTTTGTCCCAAAGTTTTGAGTGACCATCAAAGCCTACCTTTTTATCTTCTAATGTTGCTAAGTATTCATAATAGAATATTGAGTCATGAATCTTAGCCTCTTCTCTTGTTAACATTATAGACTCACCACTGAATCTATTTTGTCTTTCATGTGTTCTTTCTTCTGACATATTTCTCCTTTTGTTATT
>Ga0208644_1004200_pt1 | contig 10919 bp, 20 predicted proteins | sample VirMetDEL_Nov_18_FD_184517 | JGI IMG/M metagenome (GOLD analysis project Ga0208644, IMG submission 184517) | Aqueous microbial communities from the Delaware River and Bay under freshwater to marine salinity gradient to study organic matter... | ecosystem: Environmental > Aquatic > Marine >... | reverse complement strand
AACAATGGTATTAAAATTTGGGCAGCACCATGGGTGAGACTAGCGCACATTGGTACTTATACGTTTGAAGGACAATTAATTCCTGCGAGCTGATCGCTTGGCAGTTTTAGCAGAACGCTTAAAAGCCTCTGCGGTGGGTGCGCCTTTAGAACCAGGCGCTCTCATACGTTCTTCTGACCCCGCTTTGATCCTTGCTCTTTTCTTATGAATGTTGGCGTACAATCCTGGTTTCATTTAAGCACTCCATAAAAATATAAATCATGTGACTGATCGTTCGTTGTAAATTCATACTCACTAAACACACTCATATCTACATTATCGGTAAAGTCAGTCTCTGTCAAATTGCGATAGTAATCATTGGTGAATGGTGCGTCTCTTGGTGTGGTGCGTGTCGTGCCATGCTCAGGGCGTCCTGTTGTGGCACAAGAAAAGAAGATAAATTCTTTAGCCATGCGGATCATATTGTTGAATGTTTCCAACCAATACTTGTTATGCTCAAAGCATTCACAGGAAGCAATCACATCAAAGGAGTTATCAGGATAGTCTAGTTCGTGTCCACTGCCTATGACTTCGACATCACGACCAGGTCCCAAGTCAACACCAATATATTCACAGTCATGAAAATAGATACGGATAGTACCATTAATGTTAAGACTACCGATTTCCAAAACCTTTTTGTTTTTAAAGTATCTCGGAAAGTTGGTTTGGAGAAGTCGTACATAATCCATTTGAGCTGGGTGGCTCAACGACAACCCCAACGTCTACGTGCTGCTTTACCTCGCTCACCCTTCCAGCTACTGGATCGTGCGCAGAAAGATTTTTTACGTGCCGCATCTTTTTTAGTTTTAGGATTAGGTGCAGGTGCTTTAAGATTACTCCCTGTCTCACGGTTATACTTAGCTCGACCTTTAGCGGTTAAGCCAGCGCCTTTAGACACAGGTAACTTTTCACCACGACCGACTGATAGATTTACTCCCATGGTCTCGTTCCGTTTCTATCAATGATTAACGTTTGCCTACGAGGCTTTTCACTTTCTCGTACAAAGCCAATATGTACCCAACGATCATATTCACAAATGAGCTGATCGTATTGAATATCACTTCCATGAAGTGTAGATACAATCTCGTAAGGGTTTCCGAAATCTGGACAATGAAAGTCGGCAGCCAAACCTCTCGTGTGGAATGAGGTAGGTTTACTACCAAGTACACGATTAACGGCGGGAGAACGATAACCGCTACTAATAAGCATAGGATAATTAAGAACATCTCTGACCTCCTCTAGTCTTCCGGCTAAGTATTTTAAATTACCAATGATCTCCGGGTCTTGTGGTTCATTATTGAAACTATTACGTTCAGCGATTTGAGAAAAAGTTAATTCTTCAAACGTGAAATGCGGAGATAACTTCATTTTTTCTTAATGTAAAATAAACTTCTTTCGCCAAATAAATAAAAGCCAACAGCGGAAGCAAAGTTATTGACTTCCTCAGACATATTGCCTGACATGGCTGTATAGCACCAAACTGATAATACTAATAATCCAATCACAGGACGCATTAAACGCACAATCGCTTCTACCCATGGATAGCTTTGATTACCACCACCGACTTCATTCATGGTTTTGAAGAAGTCAAGATCAATCTTTTTCATTTGCACGTACTGATCGATATTGGCGGGTTTGAAAACGTCTGGAGCCACAAAGCGATTAATTAAGGATTTACCTAAATCAAGCGCCAGTGGTCCGAACGCAGCGAGGAGCGTCATTGGGTCCACTACAGACCTTCTCCTGGAGTGATATAAACTAATGAAGTATTGTCTGCTATTCCTGCTACATAAATTGTTTTAGACGCATTGGTTTGTAGATTACTAATCACCTTTGCAGTATAAGCTGGAATAGATATACCGTATTGAGAAACTGTAGCATTGGGTTTCACTGCCGTTACAGTATTAGCAGTACCTACGGTAATATAAACATCTGTATTTCCAGCATTAGAAATATAAAGTTGATTACTTGGACTGTCTGCAATGACCGCAACGTTTGATGAAGTCGTATCTGCAGTTAACAATACAGTTTTCCCCATAGGTTGAAAAGCAATATTGTTTGCCATGATTAATACTTCCTGTCTTTTTTGTTAGTTAAGCCTGGTGCATTAAATGGTGATACACCTGTTGTTGTTTTACCTGATGCGCCAAATGAAAATGTACTACGGAATCCACCGACTGGTGCAGTTCCTGGTTTCCATGGTTCAGCAGGCATACGAGCGTCACATGGTGTTTGTGGGCGAATTGCTTTAGCGCCACCTACGTACTCATACTTCTCGCTCATCTCTTTGTCTTTCATTTCCGCCATCTTTTTTCTCCTTGTTCCTCACTAATAAATAAGAAAATATTGCAAAGATTACACCAGCACCTAATCGAATTAAATCTGGCTCTCTCATTATCCATAAAGATAACACGAAAGTTGCTATTAAAGCTAGTATAGTTATTAGCCTGTCATTAATAACTGACAAGGCTATCCTTATCATTTGTACTGCATCCAATTTTATCCCCTTTAATAAGATTAACGATTATAGTATACCACTAATCTTTATCATCATCATTATCATCATCGTCAATATTAAATGCTGCACCCCATTCATCATCTTGCATCTTCAGCTTGATGGCTTCAAGTTTTAACGAGCGATCTAATACTTTTGTTTTATCTGTTAATGATGCCATTGGATCATTCATAACACTTTTAAGTAATGTGCTTATCGCATCCTCTAAATCAGGATTTATCCCCTTACTTTTTTTTGCCATTATCTCTTAGACTTTCTTCCCATAGATTTAACAGAACCGTAAGCACGTTTACCCATTGCTCTGTTCATTGCTTTAGCTTCATCTCTACGATCCATCATTGATTGAGATTTAGCACCATCACGCATAGCTAATGATTCATCCATTCTATCGTTGTAACCTTGTTTCATATTATCTCCTTGTTTTGCGAGTTGTTTTATTCATCAGTTTTTTCATAGGCACTGAACTTACCTTTATCTCTAATGAAGGCTTACCACCAGAATCACGCTTCATACGTTTTTCAGTAATAGGCACTTGATTAGACATTCTTTCCATAATCATTTTCATTCTATCTCCTTGATTTACGTTGTTTACGCGCAGTAGACAAGGCGATTGCAACAGCCTGTTTGACTGCTTTTCCTTTGCTTTCAGGACGACTTGTACCTATCTTCCCTGTTTTCTTAAATGAACGTACCATTTCGCTAATGTTGCCGCCAATGGTTTTTTGGCTTGATCCTTTTTTCAATGGCATTATTTTTTCTCCTCAGGTGGTAATGTAACTGCAGCTGTTGTAGGTGGCGCAGCTTTTTTAATTACCTCTTTAACAGAAGGTGGGGATATTCTACGTTCAGCTATCATTTGTCTAAATGGATATAAAGGCATACCTAAAACATCTTTAGCAATACCATATAAAGAAGTACCAGGAGTATAACCTTTGATACCTTCTTGGAATACTTCACGACCAGTCGTTGGTTTTTTTAATCCAAGAGTTAAACCTGCTTCACCAATCTCACGTAAATTTCCACCATAACCATAAATATAACCTTGATCTAAACGTCTACGTAATTCTTTACCAACAAGTTCAGCAGGAATAATACCGGGTTCAGATTTTAATTGAGCTTCCTCTAATGTTTTTAAGGCTTCCCATCTTGCGCGTGTCAAACGTAATGTATTGACAATGTTTGGAGGTAAAGATTTATCAGCTTGGTCATCAAATGCTTTTTGCATATTACGTAGTATTCTTGCATTACGAGGATTGGCAGATCGAGCTGCAGCATCACCTAAAATACTTCTGATTTCTTGATAAGCTCTAGCATCCATTTTAATGTCTGGCATATTTCTAATCATGGGTAATGATTCATTAATAATTTGTAATGCACGCTGAGCTTCCTCTGGACTAACTTGAGCTTCATCTACACGTGATAACTTAGCAATATCATCTTGTAGTTTTTTAGGAAGTTTACTAATAGCACCTAGTTTTTCTAATGCACCTAGAATAGCTCTTGATTGACCAAAACCAATTCCAGATTCAGCTAATGTCTGTTGTCTTTGTAATATTTTTTCAAAGTCATCAAAGAATTGACGATCAAAAGTAACAGTTTGTCCTGTCAATAGATCATCATAAGCCTTAGTTAATGTCTGTCTTGCTCTATTAAGCTCTTGTGTACCAAATGATTCTTTAGGCATTAAACCAACAGATTCGTTGTAGATTTTATTAGCTAATGTTTGTTGTGTAGTCAATGGACCTTTACGAATAGTAGATTCAGGACCTAAAGATACTTGTTGATGTTCTGGCATTACGCCTTTTTCTTTTAAAAATCGTGCTGATTCAATACGTTCTTCTGGAATAGTAGATGTAGGTCCGCGTCCAAATTTTCTAAATGCCACTGGTCCACCTAAACCTAAAGCAAGTTCTGTTCCTAGTCTTACAGGTTCTTTATATTCTTTAGGCGCATATCTTGACGCCAATTCACCAGAAACACCTAGACCACCAGCAAATGCTATATCTTTTGTTAACTCTGCTCCAGTTTTAGGTAGAATTTTTGATGCAACTTCTTTAACAGCCCCTTTACCGTATTTAGCAAAAGGTGCCGCTAATCCATAAAATCCAGCTAACCCTTTAATAGGTAGAATAGCGCTTTCTAATAAACCAACTGGCTCAATACCTGGTTCTTGTTCTCTTGATTCTTTAAACGGATCAATAATGTCATCAGATTCTGTTTTTGTTTTAGGCGCAGTAACAGTTTTTCTTTCCTGTTTGAATGGATCAATGATGTCGTCAGCCATTATTGTAACTCCGGATAAGTTTTACGAATGTATTTATCAATGTCTTGATCTGATTTCTTAGGATTGTTTTGTTTAATCAAACTAAACATTTCATTATAAGAAGCAGGTTGTTGTTTAATTTCTTCTACACCAGATTCAAATTGAGTTAAATTGGTAGAGTATTGTAATAAATCTAATACTTTTTTATCTTGTAATTCAGGACCGCCAGCACGAATCACACGATAAACATCTGTAACATTGTATGGAATAATTCCAACAACTTTATTACGAGCGTCCATTGCTTGTTTCATTTGTAATTCATTACCGCCTGCAGCAGCCAAATCTTTAACCAATAGGTCCATGTGCTGTTTAGCAATTGCCATGAATAAGAATGTATTAATTTTAGCGTCACCCGCTGTTGGTGCAAGTTTATTCAATTCATTAATTGCAGCTTCAGTTTGACCTCTTGGAATACCTTGACCTTCAATACGAGCCATCGCACGAATCATCGAAGCTAGAGTTTGTTGTACTGCTCTGTTTTCTGCAGCTGTATTTTTCTGTGCAAAATAAGCTGTCGTTGCAGAGGTAATGCCTTCAGCTGGATTAGTCAATACATTTTGTGCAAATGGAGGCGCAGCAGTCAATGGTGATTTAGCTAAGTTCTGAATCTCTAAAGTGAGTAAGTTAGTAGCGCCGACCATAGCGATGTTGTAACGATTCTGAATAGCACCTACACCACCACCTGCACCTTTTTGTGAAGCTGCCACAATCTTATTATAAAAATCATAGACTTTATTCACAGCGTCTACATTTCTTTTAGCAAATTCTACTGTAGCTGCAATACCAAATTTATCTTTATATTCTTTATAAAAATTAGCTTGTGTTTGAGCAAACAATTGATCTGCTTCAGCATTAGCAGCTCTCGTATCAATAGCAGCCAATTCAGCAATTTGTTTTAAACGTTGAGATAATGAATCTGATTTAACTTTTAATGCTTGTAAGTTTTTATCAAAGGTTTCACGTTCTCTTTTGTATAAATCAGCACGTCCTTCACGATAGCCTTTAAGCATACCGTTCATAGCAGACATGGCATTGATTGCATTGCCTTTACCACCAGTGCCAATTGCAAAACCAATCACACCGACTAAACTAAATAATCCTGCAATATCTTTTGCAGTATCTTCAGTCGGAATAAACTCTGCATTCATCAGCTGTTCATTCACATCTCTTAATTGACCAAATTCTAAAGAACCTTCAATGGCTTCTTTTTCTTTGCCATACGCTTCAGAAATTCTTTTTTGTTTTTCAATCAATCCTTCAAGTTCTGCTTGTTTTTGTTCTGCCTCAAAAAGACCTTTTTCAGTTTCTGCAACTTTTAATTTTTCTAATGCAGGATTAATTTCACTAAAATATTGTTGTTTAACTTCTTCAAATGAAGGCGCTTTAGGACCTGTAGCAATTTCAGGTATATACATTTCATCAGTTACAGTATCCGTTACCTTTTCAACAGGCGCTTCTACTGTAGGTTCAGCTTGATTTCTTTTGCTCTGTAGAATGGGCGGGACTATATTAGTTACTGTATCTAAAGCCATTATGCACCCCTTGGTTGAGTGACTGCAGAGCCATATACAGCTCTTGCAATGTTATTAAAGTAATTGCCTGTTAATTCATTAACATAACGATCTGCTTCAAGACCTGTTTTAATTGCACCAATCGCAATGTTGTCACCTACACCTAGGATACGTAATCCTGTGTCATATTGGTTTTGTAATAAGTCTTGTCTTAATGTTGCTAATTGCACTGCAGCTTGTTGAGCGCCTACACCACCACGGGTTTCAACACCTTGAGCCAATCGAGCTTGAGCAGCTTCATACGCTTTAGCACTAGATGGGGTAAATTCACCACGTTCAGCAGCACTGATTAATTCTTCACCACGAGCGGTATAAGGAGTTGCACGTTGTTCAATTTCTTCACGAGCTACTCTGCCTTGTTCAGCTGCTTTTCTTGCTGTACGAGCGCCAGTAATTGCGCCGACTGCAGCTAATCCTAATTTTCCTAACACTTCAGGATCAGTAATGTAATCTTTTAATTTGTCCATGAACTCACGATCACGTTTACCTTGTTCAGAAATCGCAGGCTCTGGTTGTTCTACAGGTTGTCTTTGAGTAATAATTTCTTCTTGTCTTGGAGTAAATTTAATACCAAATCCTGTAGGTCCAATAGCTTCTTCAACACGTGGAGCTTCTGTTACAGTTTCTGCTCTTGTTGTGACAGGAGGTTCATACGTATACGTTTGCATAGGTGCTTCGTATGTACGTGCAGAAAAATCAGGTTGGTAAGTATAGCTTGGCTCATAATTTGATGAAATGGTTGAGGCATCAAATGTAGAACCGCCTGAATAATCAGGGTATACAGGACCTTCATAACCACCGTAAGATGTATAATATTCAGAACCATTAAAAAATTCAGGTAATCCTGTGTCTGGGTTCACTGATCCAGAACCACCTTCTTTTTTAAGTTTCTCTGCTTCTTGTGGAGTAATATGAGCTAACACGGTATCTGGACCACGACCTTTTGATCGAATTACTTGTGCTAGTGCAGGAAGCATTAAATCTCCCATCATATTAATTCTTAAACTTTCCATTACTTTAGCCATTGTTAGCCTCCAGTTTCATCTTTAAATTTGAGTGATGCTACGTTCCACACCGGTTTTTGTTTCCCTGATTCTTCTGTACCAAATAAAGGTGCGCCAGGATCACCGACACGTAATGCTTGTGCTAATGCACTTGCAGCAGCTCCATCAATACCTGTAGCTTCACCTGTGATTGGTGTACCAATAGCTGTTGGGCTAGGTCCTGTGCTTTGTGTTGATACATCAGGTGGAGCAAATAATAAATTCTCAACACCGCTGGTTAATGTGCTTTGACCTAATTCACTTAACGCTGTTTGAGCTGCTTTGCCTGCAGGTTCAGACACCATTTCTAATAATGTGGGTGAATAAGTCATGCTTGGATAAGATAGGCTCGGTTGCGATGTCGTGCCGCTGGTGCCAAATGGTGAAGTGGGTGTGACTTCTTCAAATGTTCCAAACGGTGATGTCGGAATACGTGAGCCTACAAATCCTTCTGCTGCAGTTGGTAAATTAACTGAGCCTGTAGTGCCAAAGGGTGAAGTAGCTCCAATAGCCTCAGTTGTACCAAAAGGTGATGTAGGGGTAAATGCCGTTGGACCAGGACCTGTCGTTTGTGTTGTTGCAGTCGTTCCTGTTCCTCGACCAATTTCTGATATTTTTTCTCCAGCAGCTTTTGCTAAAGGTTGTATAGCTTGCATACCACCTTGGATTAAACCACCTGCTAAACCTGCTTTGAGAGCCATGCTTGGATCGCCAGTAGCCACAAGGTTTGATGCGGCAGAACTAACTGCAGAAGTTGCTATTTTTCCAGCAACGTCTCCAAATGATCCTGCAAATGATGGACCGACAGCGGCAGAAACAGCAGCGCCTACAGCTCCTGCGGCACCTGCTTTAATAATATCTCCAAAATCTCCACCAGAAATAGCGGTTGATGCCATAGAAATAGCAGCCGCAGATACTGGTGCTGGTAATGCAAATGGTAATGCAGCTGGACCTAAAACTGTAGATGCGGCGACAGCAACAACTGGATTTTCAGCAACTGCTTCAACAACATCTCCTGCAGCTTTAGCAACGCCACTGACTGCTTTACCAACGGCTTTAGCAACTCCACCCATTATATAGCTCCTTCACGCATAGGACCGAGTTTTACTGTACCAAGCCAGCCGTCTGCGGTCTGTTTAATGTTGTATCCCATTTGTGGATTTGGAGGATTTTTAGAAATCACTTCAAATATATTGGCAATAGAAGGATCATAAAATTCTGAAATGAGAACGTCATAACCTAAATCATACATAGCTTTTACAAATAACCAGCTATTGTTGATATAGTTATATCCATTGTCTGCGTTTAAAGCACGAAAAGTTCCTACTCGACCATGGTCATAATGCACAATAAATAACGTATTGCCTTCACGCACGAATTGCGTTCCAGGTTGTTGCAATTCTTGTGAAATTGATTGTATAACCTGATCGTAAGAATAAGGCGAACGAATATTCATTACCGCCTTTTGGATAATATCCTCTGTGCTTAACAGTTCATTATTACTGTCGACTAATTCAGCCATATCACACCCTTGTATTAAATATAGCAGCTGAGTATATATTACCCATTCCCGCTGCCAATGTCATCACATATCCCTCTGGCACAGAAGTATCTTCTGATAAAAATATTTTATCAGATTCTGTACGATTTGGAATACCTGGAATGAAACCTTTTTTCATATCATCAAAAAGCATTAAAGTTTCTAATAATCCTGAAACTCCCATGGTATGCCCTATTTTTGGCTTGTAAGACGTTGCTACAAAATCAGAAAAATTTTTGGTGGTGGCGGCACGTTCTGAAATGTTATTCGAATGGGTGCCTGTCCCATGTGTTTTTATGATTTTAACTTCTTCTGGCTTTACTTTAGCATGATGTAATGCCCCTTGTATAGCACGATCAAAGCCTTCACCATCAGGTCTTTGACCTATGGCATTATCAATACGTTCACCTGCAGAATATGCACCTTTGAGTTGTGCAATGGGTTCTACACCGCTATTCCATAGGGCTGTTTCTGACATAAACACAGAAAGCGCTGCACCCTGACCTACATAAAACCCATAATTTTTACTATCAAATGCTGAGGGTTTAATGGTCTTAGCTTCTTCTTCTGATAGGATTGCTTTAGATTCGCCAAAGAAATCTAGGGTAGAATTAGCCACTTGATCCTCTACAGCCAGCACTACAACACGGTCAAATTCATAGTTACTAATTAAATTTTCCACATCCATCATTACTTTAACGCTTGATGCACACGCAGAAGTATCTGTCATAATCAGGTCATTTGCACCAAAGGCTTGTGCAATACGCCCTGCATACACCTGAGTTAAAGTCAAAGGTAAAAACTTGTACACATAAGATAATTGCGTTTCTTTAGTATTTCTTGGGTTAATGCCTGCAAAATTGGTATTTCCTGCAGCTAGAATAAAAGCCGTTTTACCAAATGGATTTTCTCGCATCCACTCTGCAAGCTGTTGATCTAATACTTTATCAGCCACCAGTTGCGGCACATATACCATGCCTGTTTTAACACGCTTATAAGTTTCAGGAAACCAATGTACTTCTTGAGGGAAGGGTAAATCAGCTAAAAAGTCAGTATGTTCGCTATAGGCTTTAACACCATGGGTTAAATAGATTCGTTGGTTCATTGTATGTACCCCATGGCTTCTTCCAAGGTTTGTGGATCACGTGTTTTATGCTCATCCAAAAACTCAAAAATTTTTTGGGGGCGGTCAGGCAACATGGTTTGGGCAGTTTGTTCATCGATCCCATATATTTCACAAAAGTACATACAGATTAAAATAACATCTAAACTGTCAATATCAGCCTCTGTAAAAGGTATATTTAAGTCTTGTATATCAAGGTGTTTGCGGTGCATTGGCTTGGCTTTCTTTGCCACCGCATTGAAAAGTGCTAATTGATCCATTTATATCCCCTTAAATGGTTAAGTTAAACTTAAGGCAGCTGCAATCTGTTGATGCACATACAAATGTGAAGCTACCCAATCATAAAAATCATCCTCTCTGTTCACGTCTACATCGAGCAGATTGAATGGGTTATTAAGACCTAGTATACCAGCAAAGGCTTGATGTTCCACCTGATGTGCTAGTAACCAGTCATCAATATTGTCTACGTTAATATCAATTAAGGGAAATATAGGAACCGGAATACCTTGGTCCATTAAAGTTTCTTGAAATAACTTATGTTGTAATCCGTTTTCAAAAGCAAACTCAGTTAACGAATCTACATCACCAAATTTCACTATGGATAATGTAGTCATATCCATTTAATTTTTATCTACCTTTTTATCTAATTTATCAAATATTTTACCAAGCATATTTTTGATGTCAGCAATGTCGCCATTGTAAATATCTTTTCTAACAAAATCAGAATGGATTTGTTTATTTATATCTTTCATATCTTTTTTTAAA
>Ga0208644_1004197_pt1 | contig 10925 bp, 19 predicted proteins | sample VirMetDEL_Nov_18_FD_184517 | JGI IMG/M metagenome (GOLD analysis project Ga0208644, IMG submission 184517) | Aqueous microbial communities from the Delaware River and Bay under freshwater to marine salinity gradient to study organic matter... | ecosystem: Environmental > Aquatic > Marine >... | reverse complement strand
CCGATTCATTTTTTTCTTCTCAGCAAACGCCAAGAATTTCTTGGCCTCGTTCACTGTAGCCACCGGTAGGGTGTCGTAGATGTTCGACGCCAGATCCTCGACGCTGAACCCATAGGTAGCGGCCCCTGTTACGAACGCACCGACACCGCCTTGGTACTGCAACATCAATTCCTGAACCTTACCGATCTGCCGTTGGTCCTTGGTGACGGTATCGGGTTCGACCCGGAACGATCTCGCGTAGGCTAATATATACAGATCGGGTCCCAGCCCCGCGTCGAAATCGCGGAACGCCTGGAGCTTCCACTCCTCCCCGGCGGTCCATGCGGCGTAACGGCCTTCGATGTTCGAAAGATCCGATACATTCAATACCTTCCCGGCAGTTGGTACCAGCACGCCTCGCACGCACGATACCGCGAGCAGCATTGGGTCTTCGAAGAAATAATCCCGAACCGGCAAGCGCTCTTTGATACACTCCGCCCCGAAGTCTATTTCAGAGGCGGACAACAGCCCGCGACTCGGTAGGTTCTGCGGTTGGAACGTTCTACCAGCGTCACGCCCGGTTCGTTGTGCACCGCAAAACTGTAGCGTACCGCGGCAACGTCCGTCGTCGTTAACTGCACGGGCCAGCGCCTTATACTTACTTGTTGATGTGGAGGTCGCGGCGAGTCTGATTCGTACCAGTTCACGTACTTCGGCAGGAAGGTTCTCGTCGTCGAGGGCTCGCTTCAGCGTGTCTTTCTGTAGATCCTTGAAGTGCCATCCATGCGCCTCAAATATGTACGCCAACAACAGATCGCGTTTCGTGGCGCTTGATACCTCGTTGTTTGTTTGTTCTTGAATTTGTTGTTTCAGCAGGCGCTGCTCATCGTTAACCATTTGTATCGCGCCCTCGATCAGCTCCTGATCGGTATTGAAACCGTGATCGTTTATGCGCTGATCCAGGAACCAGAAATTCAGTTCGTCCGTATTGTTCGGGTAGTTCCATTTCGGCATTTTATTATGAAGTGCTCGCGTCGCCTCCACGTCACGGATCGCATACTCGCAGAATCGTTTCCATTCCTCCGGATGCGTCTCATGCGTGGCACGGCGAATCTTCACGTTTACCGGGCGAGGTTTGCAAAATAGATGGATAAGCTTCGATCCGTCTTTCATCTTCGCTTCTTCGGGGTTCAGGTTGAAGATCGTCCCGAGGGTGCCCATACTACCTGGCAGGCCGTGTGCAAGAGCCTGCACCATCGTGTCACGCCATCGCTTTATGGGAGCCGTTAACCCAAGAGCGTACCGGAGTACGGTACGGTCGAACATTGTATTATGCCCCCAGATCTCAACATCCGCGCTATAGATGAAGGCGTCGAGGAATTCTTGGTGGGTTTCGTCGCCTTTTGTATAATCAACCAGTTTCACTGGGCCATCATCAATCGCGTATGTGAGTATCATCACCCTCGCAATCCTCCGCGTATCGGTAAGTTCCGTGTGCTATTGGTGTCTCTGAATATGTTTCTGTGTCAAACCATAGTTTCATAAATGCCTCCGGTAAAAAAAGGGGGAGGAGCCTAAGCCCCCCCCCGTACCTCTCTACCTTTCCCGTGTTTAGTCAGTAGATCGCCGGGTTTGCGTAAGCTGCAGCGTGATTTGTGGGGCCACTGCAGGTGAACGAGGTAGAGTATCCGCGTTCCTGGTACTCGGGAACCCTGGAGATGCGACCGCCCCTGTCATATTAGTTATGCATCCTGGAAGAAGTCGTCTTCCTCATCGGTTCCTTCAGAGAGATCGTCGAAATCACCATCGGCTACTCTAGCCGGTGCGGTAGTAAACGCCTCGCCATCTTGTGCGAACTGGACCGCGATTAATGTCGCGCGAATTCCCTGGTATGTTTTAGTCTGTATCCACAGATCCACGGTTGCGTTAACGTAGCAGCCTGGGTATGGGCGTCCATCTTTGGACGTCAGACGTACCTCTGGGTTGCGGTCGACGACCATAGGAGCCCCGGAAGCTTCTCCACGGTGGCATCCCAGAACCATGTGTCCCTCGAACGATTCGTCTGAGCTGTCGCGCATATCACCGTCGGTATAGCAGCATTTCTGATTCGAGGCCGACCAGGCCTTGATAGCCGCCTCGGCTTTCTTGCCCATCTTCTCTACTGCGAGATCGCTGATAGCCTTGGATAGTTCCTTATCTAGTGCGCTACCTTTCGGGATTAAGAACGTGGCGCTGTATCGTGGGTTGGAGTTTTCTTCGCCGTTGAATTTAACGGCTTCGAATAAATCTTCGTATTTCAATCTTACGTTCTTCAGTTTAATTTTCATTTCTAGGTCCTCTATCTCATTTCTCTAAATTGTCGAAATCGCTCGACGGACTTACCTCTACCGCCGTTCGTTTATCCGACTCTGGTACTACAGTCAACTTCGCTGCCTCGCGTGTGATGTACCCTTCAACCTCGGACATCGACACTTTCGGCATCTTCAGTTTATCAACATCCGCCGGTGAGATCAACTGCTGTTTGTATATCTCACGAACGGACAACCCTGCTAACTGAAGCGCTGCTGCGGCGCGTGCTTCATCGTTCCACTTGCGGTTGCCCTGACGACCGTAGACAGCCTTGAACCCAGGCACCTTCTCACCGTCCAGTACCTTACTCGTCACCAACGCTTCAACTGCATCGAAGTACCCTCGGGCAACCGGTATCTTGGCTGCTATCTCGCTGAGACGCTTGTTATCCATTCGCCCTTCAGCAGCTACCGACGCCTCCTCCGTAACCGTCAGGGCGTATTTCTGCAATGCGGGGCATGTGGCTCTCGCGTTACAGAAATTATCAATACAGTGCTCACCTGCTTCCAAATACAGATCCAGGTTCGCCACCTCGAAATCTTGTACCAGACTCAAAGCTACCGCGGCTTTGATCTTCACTAACTCACCGAACTCTAGGAGCTCCTCTATCGTGAGGACCCATTCCGGATGGTGGTTGAGTCGTGGTTGGTGAATCACTAGGCGAACGGTTTTGATCTCGCCGAACATCTGATACACCTCCCAAGCCGCAAGAGCATACAGCATTAACTGTTTGTTCTTCTCGGCCTCGACTACCACTCCACGCCCATATTTCAGGTCGTGTACCTGCAGCTCGTCACCGACCAGGATAACCACATCGGCGGTGCCGAAGGCGTCCTCCTCCCCCGTCCAGGTCGTGAGCGGTAGACGTTGCTCAGAATCTATTACCGCTGCACCACCCGCTGCGTACTCTTGTATCACGTTGAACGTCCGCGTGATGTTATCGACCATTTCCATGTCTACCGTGAAGGTACGACGGTTGCCGGTATCCTCTAACTTCTTATTGGTCCAAGAAGCCTCACCGTTGATAACCTCAATAAACTCTCGGGCATTAACCACTGGCGGCTCGTTTTTGTTGATACATTCTGACAACAGGAAATGCGCCGCCGTACCCTCATCCGCATACGCAGATGAACTGCTCGCTACCTTCGGCTCCAACACCACGGAGCCGGGGCAGTTCATCCACTTCTCGGCTTTTGATGGCCCGAGTAGGGCGTGTTTATTACTCATGCTAAACCCTCTTTCGTGAGTACGACATGCACGGCATCGTAGAACGCCTCGTACTGCTCGCTCTTCAACGTGGTCTCGTCGAGCACTTTTACACCAGTGCCGCAGAACTTGCCAAGCAGATCCATCCCGAGTTCACGAGCCTTCAACGCCCCGTGTTGCTTGCTGCCTCTGATAGTGTTCAGGGCGTCATAGAAATACGAGCGAACCTCGGAGAACTTCAACTTGCCCTTGGCCTGTTGTTTAACCGGTTCTGCAACTGGTTCTGCAACTGGTTCTGCAACTGGTTCTGCAACTGGTTCTGCAACTGGCGTGGGGACCGGGGCGGTATCGGCCTCCGCCGGTAAGGATACGCCCGCGGCTAACTCTGCGATCTTCTTCGCCGCTTTCTTCTTTGTGTCCCCTTTAACTGCCGGGGGGTCCACTTGTGCCGTTAATACCTTTAAGGCCCCTGCGATCTCATAGAGGCTCGTGGAGATATCACTAAGATACTCCGCCACATTCAACCTCTCCTCTACTCTGTTTAGCGAGCTCACTAACTCATCCAATTTATCCTCAAGCATGTCCTTCTCCCTCGTAATTTGTTTCGTTCTTATTGAATATGCCTCTCAATTTCCGTGCTAGCGCTGATTCCAGTACCGTCGGGAACTGTACGCCTTCGAGCAACACCAGCAGTTCTTCTAGGTCCCTAGTCTCAAGTGCTTTTATGCGATCTTCCCGTTCTGCGTTCGCCCTGTTAACGGCGGCCTGATAGTTCTTGTCGAAAGGGTTGACCTTGCCCTCTCGGGCCTTTTCCGCCTCAGCCAATATCTTCTCAGCAGCGCCGGGTGCGTTATGTGCGGCCAACTCGTTTAATTCTCTGATTTTCTCTAATCCGTGCATTTTAATACTCCTATTCGTGTTTGGTTCTGGTGTCAGTTATATACAATCGATGGTATGTACTACGTTTCGGGGAGTAATACCCCTTTCCTTCAGCAGCTAAGTGTATCACCTGCGCGAGTCTCTCGCGCAATTCATCCGCATTTAGATCGACCAGACGAATAGCTTCATACCCTGGTTGATGTAAAACCAGTTCATCTACCTCTGGTATTGGGTTTGATCTTGATATTTCGAATCCGAATATTCTCATTTCTATCTCCAAAAATTTAGTTAATTGAAAACAACAAAACGGATGATCCTCTCATTTCGGTTCGCTGTCAAATGTTTTTTTTCTATATACAGCGAATAGTTTTATGGTAGTCTATAAAAAAGACACAGAGGAGCAACAATGATACCTGACTATTACGACGAGGATAATATGCCGGAGAAGTACCAGAAAATCAGCCAGTGGATGCGAGCGGCAACTAGACAAGAGCGCGATATTGTTTGTTCAATGACTGGTACGACGAAAAACTACATATACCAGTTAGCCGGGGGGCATCGAACAAACCCGTCCCTACGTTTAGCAGTGTCTTTAGTGAAGGCCATGAACAAAGTTCGTGAGCAGCGTATGTTGCCGGGGGAGCCCGATGCCCGCTGCGCACTGCCACGTATACACTTGGAAGATTTTATCCGGGACTAAACCATGAATAAAATTAACTGGGGAGCTACCGCCGACGAGTGGATGCTCTTCGATTTCGTATTGGAGTTGACGAGTGACCTGTTACCGGTGGTTAGTAACCCGCACGCAGAGATATCGCCGAATAGCAAGATGCAGAGGCTCGGGAAAACCCCGAGCTTTTACAACCGGAATCGGCAGGTTGTCGGTTTTCCGGATTGGACATCGCATCACGCTACCGCTCAGGATATCGAGCGGTGGTCCGCCGAACCCGACAACGGTATTTGCCTCAGAGCTCGGGATGCCCGTGCTGCGGATATCGATATAACCGATCAACCTACGGCGGATCGGGTAGTCGCCCGCATTGACGATATAGTAGGATTCAAACTGCCGAGGCGGTTTCGCAGTAATTCATCGAAAACCCTATTGTCATTCAGGATCTCGGATTACGCTGGAGTGTTGTTAAAACGTGTCATTCGTTGTGAGCACGGGATAATCGAATTCCTCGGGGATAGGCAGCAGTTCATCGTCGCGGGACATCACGAGTCGGGTGTCAGGTACGAATGGGCTGAACTCGGCAACGGCATCCCAGAGATTTCGTTGGAAACTTTCGAGCGCATGTTCGCCACGTTGCAGGCAGAGTTCGGTATCGAGAAACCTCGCATCGGTAAAGAGCGCAAAGCTCCGATCCTGATTGACTCTGAGGAGCCCGTGCTGGCAGCGTTATCCGAGAAGGGCATGGTTCTATCGAGCGAGCCTGATGGACGGGTGCACATAGTCTGCCCGTTTGAGCACGAACACACTACCGAATCAGTGGAGTCGGCCACGACATACTGGCCCGCACACACTGGCGGGTACGCCAACCCGGCAATAAAATGCCTACACGCGCATTGTGAGGCTCGGACGTTCGACGAGTATTCTGAGGCGTTAGGTATCTCGCCAGCGGACGATTTCGAGGACATATCCGACACGCCCCTGCGGCACAAAGATGTTCTCGACGTTTACAAAGCACCTGAGCCCGAGCGGTTCGCGATCGTTAATTCTGTCGCATATTCCGAGATTCCGACGAACGATAATCACTATTGTCAAGGGGTCCTACCTCGGGACTCAATAGGTGTCTTATGGGGGGCATCCGCTGCTGGCAAGAGCTTCGTCACGTTCGATCTGATGGCGTCTATCGCACGTGGCCTCGAATGGAACGGGTGTCCTACAAATAGGACCAGAGTATTATATGTGTGCGCCGAGGGGCAGATAGGTTTCCGTAATCGTATCCGTGCGTATCTGATAGCTCGGGGAATCGACGCCCTCGACATTGATGTCATGGCCGGGGGGCCGGATCTGCTCACGAAGGGCGACATCCGCGCCTTCCTCGAAATGATACAGTCTACCGGCTACCGCTACGGAGTCATAGTTATCGACACCTATGCCAATTGCATGTCCGGGGACGAGAACTCCGGCAAAGACGTAGGCGTTGCCGTCATGAGTTGCAAGCTGATCAATCGGGTGCTCGGTTCTACCGTGTTGCTGATCCACCACAGCCCCAAAGCCGGGGGTGGCGCTCGTGGGCATTCTGCCTTGAAAGCCGCCTGTGACTTCGAGCTCGGGGTTGAACGTGATGGCGACCTGCGGATGATACGAGTCACGAAAATGAAAGACGGGTTTGATGAGTTGTCATTCGGGTTCCAGTTGAAGGAAGTCGAAATACGTCAGCGGGACAACGGCTCTCCGGTTACGAGTTGTGTCGTCGAATACGTCGATGCGGTAATACTGAAAACCGAGAACAAGCGCGGCAGTACGCCAAGCCTGGGCACGAACGAGACGGTAGTACACAGTCTGATCCAGGATCTATTCGAGACGGATCAGTTGTGGCCGGATCGTGATTATGTAGTACAGGAAGTGAAACGGGTCTATAACCTGAAGGTTTCGAACATAAAACGGGCTATAGATAATTTGGTAGATAAACAGAGGGTTATAGACAACGATGGGATTCTTTCAATCAATTGTTGACAGAAAACCGTTCGCTATGGCACACTACGCACTGAGAGGTTAAGAATGGAAACAGCAAGGGAAATTTTGAAGGCGGTAATCGAGCACAAGTTGGCACACAAAGGCCAACCACCGATCGCGTTGGAGTTGAATCACCAACATGTGTTGGATGTGCTGTCTGATGAGCACTACTGCATGAATGTGGAACTCAACAGCGATGGCAAGATCGAGGCTATGTGGGAAATTCCTGTGATACGCAGATACGATTGTTCTGAGGCCGCGCTGCACGATATAAACGGGACCCGTCACATCATCCAGCCGTTGGCAGCCCCTGACCTCTCAATACCGATAGACCATTTTAGTAAAGGAGAATGAAGAATGAATCTTTTTGAACCACAAACATATACAACCGAGGAGGCAATACGCTCCTCAACCATTTACAACGCGGAAGGCAGTACCAAATGCTTCCACGGGCAGGAGGTATACGGTTTCGTAGGACACTTCGCGTATGCCGTGGGGTATAACGACGACGGGACCCTATCCGCCGGACCCCGAATAGCCTGCCCCTATTTTGAAGCTGTGTGGTGTTCCCCGCATGTTGGGACCTTGGACACCGCATTTATACAACCTGGCGAGTTCGCAGCTCCTTATTTTATTCTGTATGACTATTGCACGAATGACGTCGTTGGACGTTTCCTTTTCGATGAGCAGTATGGCTGGTGCCTGTCAGTGCGTAACGAGTTCGTTGATAAATTCGACTCCATACCCACTACTCTGTGGCCCGACGCACCCGCGCCTAGCCCCTGGCGTATCCTCCGGGAGTTGTTCAAATGAAGCCCGAGGATTTGAGGGAGGGGGTAGTACCCCCGAATGGTGTTTTACTTCAACCACCGGTCAGCATGTTGATACGGGAAACACCCCCGATCGTCTCCGAGGATTGGGCGTTCTACCGTATCAAGGCGAATCGAGAGGGCACCGTGGTGTCCCTGAAACTCGTGGCCCTGGAGCCCGTAGTGTTCAAGGCAAACTATCGGTTATACTACAATATGCCTGAGCGTAGGTTTATCCTAAGCTCCGACTACCTCAAGTTGCTGAAACATGGTAGGGAGAAATTGGCTTCATGCATAGAGGCATGCTACTTCGAACAACTAATAGGAGAACAGAATGTTAGTAAGTAGAAGAATCACAGATTTGGAACCCAAAACTCGCGCTTTGTGTGAGGCGTTTCTACTCGCCTGCAAGGCGCACAATATCGAGATCCTAGTCACCTGCACCTTGCGTGACAACGAAGCCCAGGCCGAGTTATATGCCCAGGGCAGAACGAAACCTGGGAAAATTGTCACCCACGTGCAACCTGGTAATTCAGCGCACAACCACGGTAGAGCATTCGATATCGTACCTCTCAGACAGGGCAAGGCGGTCTGGGGTACTACCGGTGAGGATGCCGTGTTGTGGGAGCGTATAGGGGCTCTGGGCGAGGCCCAAGGGCTTACTTGGGGCGGTAGGTGGCACATGGCAGATTTCGTGCACTTCCAATACGATGCCCCGAAGACGAAGCTTGAGGACATTGACATGTTTAAGGAGCAGGCGTTATGAAATTGATTGCTATGTGAATAACGGTAACGACACCCCGGAGAGACGGGGGTTTTTTTTTGCATCGGATACTTGACATACGAAATATAAGTCAAGTATACTTATCTCAAGTTGGTAATAATACTAACTACGACACCGACGGTAATCGGTAATTGGAGACTGAAATGAACAAGATCGAACAATTAGCAATTGAAGCAAGTGACATCTGCATGTATGACGAGGATGGATACCTAGAAAACCCAGGAGAGGTACAGAATATCGTATACGAGCGGGTGTGTGAGGTGTTCGCAGATAGACTACCACCCGATAATCTGCTGGAGAGACACAGTACTGATTTCGAGGAGGATGCCATCGGTGAATGGGGAGATCGTTTGAATCGTGCCGCTAGAACGATGCAGACAATCTACAATCGCTCTCTTGATATAGCCGAGGGTGTGTAACCAAACCGGTAGATTTTCGGGGTATTTGAGGAAAAATCTACCGGTTATTATTAGGAGACTGGAATGTATAAATACTTAATAGTTACCGAACTTGGTACGGTAAAGGGGCAAGGGATGACGGTTCAAGAGGCCCTATTCACCGCTATCGAGGTAAAGATAGGGTTCGATGTTATTCATGGCGTGCATCAATGTTATTTCAATCGTCAATTAGACACCTTAGTTCTTGCGGGGGACCTCCCCCCGGGCGACATCTACCGAGTGGTACGCATCCGGTTGTTGCAAATACTAGAGAGGGATTTCAGAATGTATCTATTTATAAGACATGACTAGACCAAGGGCGTTTAAAACGCAAGAAGCGCTTGATGATATCGAGCGCGGTATGACCCAGTATGCCGCTGCCAAAAAGCACGGCGTTAACCAATCAGTATTAAGCCGAATTAGGAGAAGAGAAAATGAGAAACGCAGGATTGAAAACCACTAAAGACGCTATCGTCGCCCTTAACGCAGGTAGGGTGTTCTATTACAAAGGGTACAGATTATACAAATCTGACGGGTATTTGTTTAACGGTAAATCACCCTACCGCCGTGAGCGTATGGGGTTCTTAGGGGCCCCGGAGCTTGTACGAGGCATCACTAAAGGGGTGTGGAACCACGTAGACCTCTGGACGGAGGAGCTCCCCTGGTTCGAGGGGGTCGCATTTACGCAAGGTATTTTATGTTGGGCAAGGTACGAGATCGACAGCATCCCGAAGTTGGTGAATATAACGTCGTATATCGAGGACAGCGGGTTCCCCTTCCGTACTGTTATCGGGCAGGATACTCTGCTATTCAAATACGCCGTGCCTGCTACTAAAGAGGAAGTTCTCCGCCACGTATTCGGGTGCCGCGCGGGGGACACCGTGTAGACCCCCAGGAGTCAATAATCAATACCGGCCCAGCGCACCGCTGGGTCTTTGCTATACGGCCTCCGGAGCAGGTAATGTATCCTGTGCATACTGCCCCGGGGCAACACATACCCCACCGCAAACTGTTTTTCTACGTTATCTAACAACCAAACGGAATAACAACCGTCGATCGGTATGAGTTCTTTTGTGCCCTTCACGTAGATTTTGGCCTTCAATTTCTGCAGATCCAGCAGCAATCTCCCTACGTCCGAGTAGGTTTTCTCCCCCATATAGGGGTCGTCTATGTAGAATTTGGCGGCCATCTTGGGAGAATATCATAATATTTCTAGCCCCTCAAATCGGCAGTTTTGTAGGCGCGTTCCTTCCCTTTTTGTAGGATATTGGAGGGGTGTGCTCGTTATGTTAATTTAACCTTAATGGTGGGAAATGTGTAGGAAAACAGGAAAAGTGTTGCGGGAATGGTACACTCTGATGAGCCCGCCGAGGGGGTATTCGTGAGGGGCGCTTCTGGGGGTGGATTTGGGGGCGGTTTTGCAGGCCACCTAATATATAGGAGTGCGCGGTATGGGGTGTTCGAGGGGTGAATTGCTAATGAAATCATGGTGTTAGGGGGTGGTTGGGGGTTGGTGGTTGGTGGTTCGAGGGGGGCGGGGCGTCAGGATGCGCTATGCGCGCTTAAAAACTTGTGGGACATACGAAACCATTCGGAACGAAATAAAATCGATTCTAGGGGCCAAAGAATCGAAATTAGACCCCCTGGCGGGGCAGATTGAGAGTGCAAAAACGGGATCTGGTAGAAAAATGCTACCGAGTTGGGTAGGATCAGCTCACAGCTCATACCCAGCCCGGGGAGGGGATGAGGGGTAGGGGGGGTCCCCCTAGGGGGGCCCTATCCCCCACCCTCACCCAACC
>Ga0208644_1004196_pt1 | contig 10925 bp, 10 predicted proteins | sample VirMetDEL_Nov_18_FD_184517 | JGI IMG/M metagenome (GOLD analysis project Ga0208644, IMG submission 184517) | Aqueous microbial communities from the Delaware River and Bay under freshwater to marine salinity gradient to study organic matter... | ecosystem: Environmental > Aquatic > Marine >... | reverse complement strand
ACCGGGACGAAAAGGCCGACACGTCAAAGGGCAATACATACACCGTCAACGGCAACCGCTTTTCGGCCTCTAACCGCTTCAACATCCTCTACAGCAACATTCAGACAATCTGCCCGGCGCTGTATAACCAGTCGCCCAAGCCTGACGTTCGCCGCCGCTACCGTGATGCCGATCCGCTTGGTAAAGTTGTCGCTGATATTATGGAGCGGGCGCTTTCATACACGATGGATGAATACGACTTTGACCGATTCATGCGGCTGGCGATTAAAGACCAGCAACTAACCGGGCGCGGCGTGACCCGTGTTAAATACGACAGTGATTTCAAGAAGGCCGAGGACGAAGACGGCCAGGAATACGACGAAAAGGCCGGCGAGGAAGTATGCTGGCAACATGTCAACTGGTCCGACTTCCGTCATGGTCCGGGTAGGACGTGGGAGGAAGTCACATGGGTTGCGTTTCGCCACACGCTGACCAAGGCCGAGGGTGAGGAAAAATTCCCCGATACATTTGGCGACGTTGAAATGGATTACACGCCCGCAGGGATGGAGGATAAGGACGGCGATCCGATTACGGACACATTCAAGCGGGCTATCGTATGGGAAATCTGGGACAAGGAATCGAAGAAGGTCATTTTTGTTGCGCCGTCGCTGAAAGAGCGGCCATTAAAGACCGAGGACGACCCGCTAGGGCTAACGCACTTCTTCCCGATCCCTCGCCCGTTAATGGCGACGGAAAACACCGATAGCCTCGTTCCGGTCGAGCCGTTCCGCTTCTACCGCGACCAAGCTGATGAACTGGACGAAATGACGAAGCGCATTTCCGGCATTGTTCGGGCTTGTAAGGTGCGCGGCATTTACGACTCGACGATTTCCGAGATGTCTAATCTTATGGACGCCGGGGAAAACTTCCTAATCCCCGCCGCCGATGTTCTGCCGCTGATGCAAGCGGGCGGTCTCGATAAGGCGGTGTGGATTTGGCCTATCGACAAAATGGCGTCGGTGCTGGCGTATCTTTACCAGCAGCGCGAAGCCATCAAGACGACAATCTATGAAATCACGGGCATTGCCGACATTATGCGAGGCACGTCAGCCGCCCAGGAAACACTGGGGGCGCAGCAACTAAAGGCGCAGTTCGGCACGATGCGGCTAGACGACATGCGGCGTGATGTTCAGCGGTACGCCCGCGATCTGGTCCGCATGTCGGCGGAAATCATCGCGGAAAACTTCTCGCCCGACACCATGCAGATTATGACCGAGGTCGAGTTGCCGACCGAGGAACAGAAGCAAGCCGCAGTGATGCAAGTTCAGATGATGCAGGCGCAGGGGCAACCGATCCCCGCCAAGTTCGAGGAAGGCATGGCGTTGCCGACCTGGGAACAGGCGATGGAAATCCTCCGCGACGATAAGCAACGGGCATATAGGATTGACATCGAGACTGACGCCACGATAGCCGGCGATCAGGCATCCGAGCAGAAAGCCATCACTGAATTGTTGACGGGTATCAGCTCGTTCATTCAGAACGCCGGCCCTGCGGTGGCTGCGGGCTACCTACCGCTTGAGGCGGCGAAGGCGCTCCTGATGACTTCGGTTCGTAAATTCAAGATGGGCCGCGAGGTTGAAGATGCCTTGGATATGATTGGCGAGGGTGAAGACGAGGAAGGCGGGCAAGACCAAGCCATGGCGGCGCAGCAACAGGCCATGCAAGAGGCCCAGGCCGCGGAGCAGGCGCGAACTCAAGCCGAGCAGCAAATGGCCGCACAGAAGGCGCAAGTCGAACAATCTCGCCTGGAAATGGACGGCATGAAGGCCATGAAGGACGCGGAACAGCGTGACCGCGAACTAGCGTTAAAAGAGCGGGAGCAGGAATTGAAAGAATTCATCGCGCAACAGCCGGCGCCGGATATGCAAGCTCAATGGGAATATGATTTGCAGGTTGCGCGGGAGCGGATGGAGTTTGAAGCGATGGAGGCCGACAAGCAGAGGCAAGTTGAACTGGCCAAGGCTATCATCGCAAAGTCAGACGGCGAGGGCGTAGATATGGACGGTGCCATGGATGAGGCGGGCGCGATGATGCAGCAAATAACAGCGGCTCTCACGGCCCCCCGCGCTGTCATCCGCGATGAATTCGGCAATATCGTGGGATCGGAGACTGTAGTACAATGACGGCAAGCCGAATCCAGGTTGGCGCGTCACAGGACTATCTGAACACCAACTTAATAAGGACGAGTGCCGGCGAAGTCCACAACGAGGTTGTGGAAGTACAGCCGTCACTGGCCTTCTCGACCACCGATCTGCTTGGCAATGCCGAGACATATGACAGCGGCGTTCTGGACCTTCGCAACTACACTCAGGTGCAGACGGATATATTAAGTGTCGGTGCATCCGGCACGATCACGATTGATTTTGTGCAGGACGCAGCCGGTTCTGATATCCTGCGAACACTGTCTATCCCTTACACCGACGGCGACGGTTATAACACGTTTTCCAGCGTCGCATTCACGCCATATGTAAGATATCGGTTTACGACATCCGGTGCCGGTCAGACTGATTTCTATTTCGACACCAAATTCACGCAGACGGCTCTCAGCGCACAGATACTGGGCGTCAATTCTTTCATTGCCCCCGCGATGGTATCGTCGCTTACCCGCTCGGTTGTGGTGGGACAGACGGAAGGCGGCGATTTTAAGAATGTGCCAGTAGACTCGCAAGGCAAGTTCAAGGTGAGCCAACCGCTGACCGCTTTCGGTGAGCTTCAAGTTGCTCAGAAGACGCCAGAGGTGCAGCTTAAATTTAGCAACGGCATCCTTACCGATCAGATCGACACGCTGGTAAACAAGACCGGATCGACTGTGACCGATGACGAAGGCACTTTGACTGTGACTGTCGCGGGTGCTGCGGAAGCGTTCAGTCAAATACGGTCAAAGGATGTCGTTCGGTATCAACCGGGAATCGGCGTGGATTGTAAATTCACCGCTGCATTCTCAGCCGGTCTGGCCGACAGTTCTTTGCTGGCCGGATTGGGTGATGATGACGAGTTCATTGGCGTCGGTTATGTCGGCACCGCTTTTGGCATCTCATACAAATCGTTCGGTGAGCTTGAGGTTCGTGAACTGATCTTCACGCAAGGCGGTGACGCTGATGGTGGGACGTTTACGCTGACCGTCGATGGCACGGCCATCACAATCACAGTGCCAGCAGGATCGGCCACTATTGCGGATGTCGTGGCGCTTTGTGAGGCAGCGTCGGACGACTTTGCAGCAGCCGGTCGGGGCTGGGAGATACACATTGACGACAGCAAGCGCATCCGGATTGTGTCGATGGTCGCAGAGGCGGCAGACGGTACGTTTAGCTTTGCTGATGTTGACAGTGGCGTGACGGCAACGGCTGGATGGACAACGGTTCTGGCCGGCGCGGCACCGGAGACGACCTTCGTCGCCCAGACGGCTTGGAACGTCGATCCGATGGACGGCACAGGTCCGTCAGGCATGACGCTGGCAGCGGGTGCGGACCTCAACACGCTGACCAATATGGACCCTGCATTTTTGAATGTGTGGAATGTCTCTATGCAGTATCTTGGCGCTGGTAATGTCCATGTATATCTGGAGAGCCGCGCCACGGGCGAGTTTGAGGAGGTCCACCAGTTTACGTTCGCGGGGTCGCGGACGAAGGCAACATTCCGCAACCCGTCGTTCAACACGTCCATCATCGCACAGACCGATGCAGGTTTTTCAGGTGCCGCCCAAACAATCAAGACATCTTCAATGGCAGGATTTGTCGAGGGAAGGGAAACGACGTTCGGCATCCGCAAATCGAAACAGCACACGCTCTCGACAAATGGGACAACGGAGGTCTGCGGTTTTTTGATGCACAACGGCGAGACGTTCAACAGCCACAGAAACAAAGTGGTTGCCTATCCAGATTTCCTGTCGCTGATTAACGAATCTACTCGGTCTGTCTCGTTCCGGCTGGTTGCAAACCCGACGCACATCGATTCCGGTGCAACGCTGGTGGCAGTGGATGCTGCGAACTCGGTGATCCAGACAGCGGGACCGGGCGGCACTATCCAGGGCGGCGAGGAACTCAGCCCGTTCTCGGTCCCTGCGAACAGCAGCGTCAACGTGGACATCAAGCAACTGGATATTAAGATCAGTCCAAGGGACAGTCTGGTCATTGCATTCACCAAGGAGACAGGCGGCACCGATGGCAACGTTACGGTGGGTCTGTCATGGGTGGAACGTATTTAAATGCTTGCCGCTCTTTTAACGAACCTAACCCCGACCTATGGCCATGGCAGCATTACGCCCAGGCGCCGGCCTAACGAACGGTTCGTGACCCAAGACGAATGGCTGCGGGCGCAAGAGGAACTGACGAAACTTAAAGCTAGGGGGGTTGATGAGCAGAAAGCAACAGCGGCGCAGGCAGTCAAGGTTGTTAAGGAATCGAAGGAACCAATCGAAGCCGTTACAGAAGCCCAGGAGTTTATTGATTTCAATCCCGATATTCTTGAAAAGATTAACAGGATTGAGTGCGTCTTGATTGCATATTTCATCATTCAGCGCCGCCGTGACGATGACGAAGCCTTGTTTGTGTTAGGAATGATCTAATGGGATACAAAGAGAATTTCGCCGCTATTGACTGGTCAAAACCGCTGCCGCCAATCGAGCGACACGCCAGCGACACGCGGCACTTGCGAGCGGACCTGTCTGCGCCTATGATTGTATCTGACTATGAAGCCTATGAATGTCCGGTTACGGGGAAAATGATTGAAGGACGCCGCGCCCATTCTGAAAACCTTAAGCAAACGGACTGCCGCCTTTTGGAGCCGGGTGAATTTGAGGATACGAAAAAGAACGGTCAAAAGCGGATACACGAAAAGATGGATGCTGCTATTGACGCCGCCGTTGATGAGATTGCGCCGACGCTAACGATCTAACCCCGTAAAGCCTGCCGTGAGGCACGCCAAGCCCTTAGATGGAGATTAAATATGGAACCTGATATTCAGGCCATCCAAGAACCCGCAGAATCAATTGAAGATTTCATTGGCGCCGCTTTTGACGCCGCGCCTGTTGACGATCCAGAGCTTATCGACGACCCCGAAATTCAAGCGTCAGATGAAGCCGCCCCGGAGGGTGCCGCCGCTGACGCGGAACAAGATACGACAGCCGATAAGGCTGTTGATGACGCTGACGTGACAGAGGCCGATGAACCTGATGCAGATCAGACCATCACCGCGCCGCAGTCCATGTCAGCGAAGGACCGGGAAGCCTTTTACCAGCTTCCGCCCGATCAGCAAAAGTGGCTGACGGAGCGCGTGAAGCAGCAGGAAAGCGATTACACCCGGAAAACCATGGAACTTGCCGAAACGCGAAAAGGTCTCGACAAGTTGGAACAGGTCATTGCGCCCCGCCGGCAGCAGCTAGCGATGGATGGAATGGACGAAAGCACCGCGATCGGCCAGCTTTTCGCCCTATCCGACTTCGCCCGCGATAATCCGGTGGGCTTTGTGCAACACCTATTCCAGCAGCGGGGTATACCGCTTTCGGCACTCACAGAAACTGGCGTGGGCGATCCCGCCTACGCTGATCCTCAATTGACCGCCATGCAACGCGAAATTCATGGCCTCAAAGATCATTTCATACAGCAGGCGCAGGCACAGCAAGAGGCGCAGGCCAGATCGGTCCAGACTGAAATAGAGGCATTCGCAAACGATCCCGCGAATGCTCACTATGCAGAACTCGAAGCCGATATGGTCCCGCTTGTCGCTGGCTTCCGCCAATCTCACCCCGGCCTATCAAGTAAGGAATATCTCGCCAAGGCTTATAAGGCGGCTCTTGCCGTCAATGACGAGGTATCCGCGAAGGTCAAAGCCGACAACGCAGCCAGAACCGAGGCGGCAAGGATCGCCAAGGCGAAGAAGGATGCGGAGCGGGCGAAGCGGGCGAGTAGCACCAATATCAGGACAACCCCGGCGCTGCCGGCTGGTGCTGTAAAAGCTGCCAATGTGGATGATTTTATCGGGGCCTTGGTTGACGAACGCATGGCGGGCTAGAACTGAAAGGAAAGTCGGATGACTTCCCCGAATAGCTCGTTTACTGAAATCAGTGCCATCACTTACCGGCACTTCAAGGACAAGTACCTTGCCGACAACGTGTCGAACCATACGGCACTCCACCAGCGCCTGACGGAAAAGGGGCGCGTTGAACTCGTTTCCGGCGGTTGGGAAATTCAAGTGCCGCTCGATTACGCCGAGAACGGCACTTACCAGCGTTACAGCGGTTACGACACCCTGGATGTTTCGCAGTCCGAGGTTTTCACCGCCGCGAACTTCCCGTGGAAGCAGGTTGCCATCAATGTCGTCGCCTCTGGTCTTGAGATTCGCCAGAACTCCGGCAAGGAAGGCATCATCAAGCTGGTGAAGAACAAGTTGAAAAACGCCATGCGTACGGCGGGCAACAACTTTTCTTCTGATATGTACTCCGACGGCACCGCCGCGAACCAGATCAACGGCATGCAAGCCCTTGTCGCTGACGCGGGCACCGGTACGGTCGGCGGCATTGTTTCCGGCACGTACACCTTCTGGAAAAACATCGTGCAGTCGGCGGCGGCTCCGTTGCAAGGCGGCGGTGCGATTACGCCATCGGCCACTACCATCGAAAGCCTCATGCTTCCGCTGTGGCTGAACCTGACGCGCAACAACGACATGCCCGATCTGGTCGTTGCCGATGATACATATTTCACTTACTTCGACAACAGCCAGACCAGCTTGAAGCGCTACACCAACACCACCGACCTCGGTGCTGGTGCCACGTCCCTCAAGTACAAGGGTGCTGATGTCGTTTACGACTCGTCGGCGGCTGGCATGCCGGATGCTCATATGTATTTCCTGAATACGGATTACATCGGCTTGTGCGCTCATCGTGACGCCAACTGGACGGAGATTCCTGAGAAGTCTTCGGTTAACCAAGACGCCCAAGTTCTGCCAATCCTGTGGCAAGGCAATATGACTGTCAGCAACCGTTCGCTGCAAGGCGTCCTGAAGGCTTAACCCCTGGCGAAAGAAAGGAAAGAACTATGACTTACGTTGTGAAAGATACGTCGCTGGTGGGCTATCAGCCGATTGCCGACACTTCGACCACGCAGAACCATCCTCTCGGTACTGTGACGACTGCCGTCGATGCGACCATCGGCGGTGGCGAATTCATCTATCTGTCGGGCATTGCTTCGACTGCGGTGGGTTCGTGGGTTACTTACGACGCGGACGATTTCTCGACCGCGCTGATTGTGGCGAATGCGGTCGGCCCGGTCGCCGTGGCTATGTCGGCCAACGTCGCCGATCAATATGGCTGGTATCAGATTGGCGGCAAGGTTAACGCCAAATCTAACGATGTCGCCGACGGCGCGAACGTCTACATCGACGCCACCATCGCCGGTTCCTGTGACGATGCTTTCGTTGCGGGTGATTACGTCTGGCGTGCTAAGTGGGCGTCGGCGGATGACACTTCGACCGGCACTGCGGACGTTTCTATCGCGCGTCCGTTTGTCAATGACGGCGATGACGACGACACCGCCTAAATGACGCGGAATATCGCCATAGTCGCAAGGGCCGGGACTAGTGCCCTTGCGCCTTGGCGAGATGAACGGTGGGAAATCTGGGGCATGCCCTGGATTTCCTACCCCCGCGTCACTCACTTGTTTGAGATTCACACCGAGGCGTGCACGCAAGAGGTAAACGAGCCGGAGGAAGAGGCTGAATGGAAATCGAAAGCGTTTCCTCTCTATGACGGGATTCCGCTTTATTGCTCCACACCTTGCCGGATGCACCTATCACCATCGACTGAATTATTCACAATGGAGCAAATTCAAGAAGAATTCCCCCGCGTGTTTATCGAAAATTCTGTGCCGTATATGGCGGCTCGGGCGGCATGGGAAAAGAAGAAGGGCGCACCGATAGAGCGGGTTGGTTTTTGGGGGTGCCACATGACCGGAAGGGCCGGGACGGAAACGGACAGGGCATCGTTGCTTTACTGGATAGGGATTTTAGAGGGTATGGGGGTTGAGGTTGTTGAGGTTCCCGGATCGCCGCTTTTCATGTCGCAATGGACGGCGGGCCGATACGGGGTGACGTGTGAGAAAAGATTAGTAGATCCCCGCGTTATGGAACGCGATATACCGAAGGAGAATAAAATTGTCCGTTGATATCCTACCGACCGAGCAGCACCGCTTTTATGTTGATTTTGAACTTCGGCCCGAAGAGGACCGCGCAGCCAGCATCGAACAGGGCATGCCGGTTTTCAAAGATGTTGAATTCGCCATTATCACCATGCCCGGTGGTGGGTTGGTGGTGGATAAGGAAATCACACCCGACTTGTTGAACGAATGGAAGCGCGGCGGCAACCGTAAGCCAGCGTCGCCATTCGCGTTGCAGGCTTATGAAGCCTGGAAGGAGGACCGGGAAATCCCACTGAATGGGACTGACTTGGCTAATTGGCCGGGCGTCACTCCCGCGCAATTGAAGATGTGCCGCAACGCATCGGTCAGGACCATCGAGGATTTGGCGCTTGCCAACGCAGACACGTTGCGCCGGCTTGGCATGGGGTCGGTTGCGCTGGTGGAGAAGGCCAAGGCTTATCTTGCGTCGGCGGAAACCAACAAGTCGAGTGAGGCCATCGCGGCGTTGACGTTGAAAGTTGATTCGCTGACAGAAGCGCTTGAAAAGAAAAACGCGCAGATCGAAGCGCTGATGGATCAATTGGAAGGCGACGTGGAGGACACCCCGAAAAAGCGCGGGCGACCTCGCAAGCAAGAGTAGGAATTAGGCGATGACACTCCTGACTGTGATTCAAAACGCCAGCGATAGCATAGGGCTTTCGCGCCCGTCTGCCGTTGTGAGCAGCACTGACGGCAACGTGCGGACGCTGTTATCGTTGGCGCAGACAGAAGGGCGGGAGTTGCTTGAACGGTACGCATGGCCGCAGACGCAAGCCGAGGCGACGCACACCACGCTTGCGGCAGAATTGCAGGGCGTGATGACGACAATCGCGCCAGGGTATGCGTACATCATCAATAACACGTTTTGGAATCGGACATTGACGCAACCGGTTCCTGGCCCGTTGTCGCCTGCTGAATGGCAGGGGTTGAAAGCCAGATCGGCAACCGGGCCATATTCAAGCTACCGAATACAGGCCGGGAACCTTTACGGGTATCCCGCGCCGTCCGCCGGTGACACATGGGCGTTTGAATATCAAACGACATACTTTTGCGAAAGCTCCGGCGGTACGGATCAATCGGCCTGGGCGGCTGATACTGATGTTGGGTTGCTTGACGAAAACTTGATGACGTTGGGGATTATCTGGCGGTTCAAGAAAAAGAATGGCTTGGATTACTCCGAGGATTTCCGCGTTTACGAGCAGAAGCTAGCGAACGAGACCGCCCGCGTCGGTGGCAAGCGGACGCTATCCATGGTCGGTGGTGGCGGGATGACTGGAATCTACGTTCCAGAGGGGACATGGAGTTAGGCTATGTCGGATGTTTTCAATCAGGCATTAAAGGAATATCCCATTCTTGGCCGGTATGGGGTAAAGGGCAAATATTCCCCTAATGCACGGGAGGGTTATCTTGAATTTTGGCCCCCCGGCGAAAGCGGCCCACCTGATTACCCGCGCCCGGAAGAATTTGGTAATTCCCCAGGGGTTGAAATATACAAGGAAGACACAAAGCCGATTGATGTTCTAGGCGATGTGACATCGCATTGGTTGATTGAGCAAGACCCGATAGTGTCAAAATATTATGACGATTTTAAGCAATCATTAACTCCCGACCAAAGGCAACGCCTTAAAGGGCAGTATTCATACGCACAACAAAATTTTGACGAGACCCGCCCATACGAGCAGTGGGAGTCTATGTCAGGCATGCCCGGTTATTTCAGGGGATACCCGTTTAAGCAATGGCCTGATGAATTTAACCAAAAAGCTTACACGCCAGAGCAGCGCAGCGAATTAGATAGGATGATGGGTTATTTAGCAACATCACCGGGCACTGAAGGGAGTTTTTAATGCCCACGATGGCGGAAGCATTGCAAGACCCCCAGGCGTTAGCGGACGCCGACCCGGCAGCTTATTATGACCAGACGCCCTTTATGCGGTCGGTGTGGCAAGGGCGCGTTCCGACGTGGTTAAGCCAAGCATACAAGCAAGATATCGCCCCGGCGTATGAGGCTTGGGAAAAGCCGTGGAATAACCCCGATATGACGCAAGCGGTGTTGGGAACAGCCGCATTGCCCGCGAAGGCTTTAACAGGCATGGCGTCTGCATTTGTTGACCAGGGGCAGCGGGCGATGGCGAATCCAACGGTCGAAAATGTGTTCCCGCTAGCGTTAGACGTAGGGATGCTTGGTGCGCCTGTGTCCAGGATTCCGGGAATGGTTCCAAAGGGGAACGCATTATTGGGGGCGCATGTTTGGCAAGGCGGGCCTAACAAATATGGACCCGAAGGCGCGGCAAAGTCTCTTGAGCATATCGGAAAGGGCGAAGGCGCACAGGCTTACGGTTGGGGGCGTTATGATGCTGGGGTGAAAGAAGTCGCAGAGCAATATGCGGCGAATCTCAGGAAGGTGGAGACCGGTGCATTTGACAGGGCGGGTATCCCCCCAAGTAAATGGCCAGCGGCAAATATGTTCGCCAGGCAGACCGACGCGAACTTACCGGAAGTCGCTGCGCGAGACTATGCGCAATGGACGGGTGATGATCTCACCGATGACCTGGTGCAGGCGTTTAAAGAGGCGATGGTTCCAGGCCATCTCTACAAGCACGACCTCCCCGACGAGGACATTGCCCGTTATCTTGATTGGGATGCGCCGTTGAGTGAGCAGGGGGAGAGTGTGCGGGCGGCTTTGCTGGGTGCCGATGAAAATATACTGGACTTGATACC
>Ga0208644_1004193_pt1 | contig 10931 bp, 10 predicted proteins | sample VirMetDEL_Nov_18_FD_184517 | JGI IMG/M metagenome (GOLD analysis project Ga0208644, IMG submission 184517) | Aqueous microbial communities from the Delaware River and Bay under freshwater to marine salinity gradient to study organic matter... | ecosystem: Environmental > Aquatic > Marine >... | reverse complement strand
CAGTTAGGTATGAAACAATTAATGGTCAAAGAGTACCAGTAATTACACCTAAAACAGAAGTAACATTAACTAACACAGAAACAGGTCAAGAATATATGTCAGATGCAGAAGCTTTGGCAGACGTTCAAGACGCTAATACAGCTACTAAAGCAGAACATATACGAAGAGATGTAAATGTGACTGTAGAAGAGATAAAAATTGGCGCTGGCTTTAATATCAGCGATTGACGAATGTTTAAAAACCTTGTAAATTGTGATACATTCGCCTTTTTACAAGCTTTGCGAACTTGCTTTCATCGTATAATATAAAGAGAAACTATGGGATTTTTAAAAAAAATATTCAAACCAGTATCCAAGGTATTAGATAAAGTAATACCTAATGAACTTAAACCAATGCTGCCATACGCTGCAGCGTTTGCTCCTTATCTATTAGGTCCTGGTATAATGGGATCCGGTATGGCTTCAAGAGCATTGATGTCAGGGGGTATGAATATTTTTGGACAACTATCGCAAGAAGGTAACGAGGGTGATATTAATTTATTGTCAGCGGGACTCGGAGCGTTGTCAGGTGCTATGACTGCACCAGGAACTCCAGGTAAGGCTATTGGTGTAGATAAATTTGATCAAACAATTTATGCAAGAGGTACAGGAGCCGGAAGTTTTAAAGATTTTGCACAAGCAGGAATAGATAAATATGGTGCAGAAAGTGCTATAGGAGAAATTGCTAAAGGTGGGTTGAAAGCTTCTAAATTTATGACTGACCCAGGTTTAATGAAATACGGAATACCAGCAGCTCAAGGAACTGGTGATTTAATGTTTGCACAAGCTAAAAGAGACCAAGATGAATACGATCGAATGATGGAAGAAGAATCAGAGGCAGATGCAGCATCAGATGCACAAAGAGCATTTGCAATTAGAAGATCTATGGAAGCGTATGGTGCAACTGAAGAAGAAATTGAAGATGCAATCTACGCAGCAGGATACAAAACTGGTGGTAGAGTAGGTTTAAGATTTGGTGGTATTGGTGATGCTGTTGAAAATATAGAAAATGCAGAGATGAAAGAGGCTGCAAAATTTGCTATGCAAGATATGGATATACCTATTATGGATTTAGTTGAAGAATTTGAAATACAATTTAAAAGAAAACCCAATAGTATGGAAGAATTAAAACAATTTTACAAAGACCGATATGAATACAAAGGTCCAGGTGATGTGAAGATGCAAGAAGAGATTAAAGAAAAAGTAGTTATGGAAGCTAAAGATGGTGGACTAATGAATTTAGGTGGTAAAGAAATGGATTTAAGAAAAGGTGGCTTTGTGCCAATAGGTAAAAAAGAAAGAGCAGACGACGTTCCTGCTAGACTTTCTAAAAATGAATTTGTAATGACTGCGGATGCAGTTAGAGCAGCAGGTGGTGGCAGTGTTAATAAAGGTGCAAAGAGAATGTATGATGTAATGAATAAACTGGAGGCAAGAGTATAATGGCTGAAGAAACAGTAACAATAACAAAACCGGCACCGATACTAGAAGGTTCGCTTACAGCCTTTTTAAGTCAAATAGATAAATTAGGTGGTGGTGCAATTGATCCTAGTAGATTTACAACCGATCCTGTAACTGGAAAAAAAGTATTTAAAGGAATTGATACATCAGTCTACGATCCAAAAGTAGCTGGACAATCACAATTACAAATAGATGCAGCAAAAGCAGCAGCAGGTTTAGGTTCTTTAACAGGACCACAAGCTTACCAACCTTTTATGTCACCTTACCAACAAGAGGTGATCGATGCAACATTATCAGAGTTTGACAGAAACCAAGCAATTCAAAACACAGGAATGAGAGATCAAGCTATTGCAGCTGGTGCTTATGGTGGAGGTCGTGAAGGTGTTATGGCAGCAGAATCAGCTAAAGGTGCTGCAATGAACAGAGCACAATTACAAGCACAATTATTAAATCAAGGATTTCAACAAGCGCAAGCTGCAGCGGCAGCAGACTTACAAGCACAACAAGGACTTGGTGCTTATCAAAGTCAATTAGGTCAACAACAACAAGCTGTAGAACAAGCTGGACTAGATGCAGCACAGATCGCAGCAAGAGAAGCAGAGTTTCAACCATTCACACAATTAGGATTGATTGGTCAACAACTTGCACAAATTCAACCAGGCGCGTTCCCTACACAAACTGTAGGTTATGCACCACCAGCAGCTCCGGCTAGTCCTATGTCACAATTCCTAGGAGGTGCCGCAGGTATCGCAGGTATTGGTGGTAAACTAGGATTATTCGGATAATGAGTAAAATTTTAAGAAGACCAATGTTTAGAGGTGGCCCGGTAGACAGCCGTGGAACGGGGATTACATCTGGTTTAATGGATGATAATAGAGTTGGATATTATAGAGGAGGTGGACCAACTTATAATCCTTTTACAGTATCACAGGTTCCAGCAGATCAATTAGGTGCTAACATAGTAGGTAGAAATACTCCTAATGATTTATATGATTTTACAGGTAAGATTGATACAATTGATTTAAAAGAATTTTTAAAACCCGCAGACATTACACAACAAACAGATTTTAAACCAAGAGTAACTAAAACTGAAAAAATTGAACAACCTTTTGAAGATGATTTTGAAGTAAGTGGAGAAGCAGGTGTTGTAGAAGATGGTAAAACAGGAATAGATACTATATTTGAACAAGGTGAAGAAAGAGCTAAAGAAAGAACAGAAAATAACGAAACAAATAATAACCAACCATCAAACGTTGAGATAAGTGCACAAGATTTAATTAAAGAAAATGCAGAATTATTTAAAGAGTTATTAGGCGAAGGTCAAAAAGAAAAAATTAAAAAAGCTAGAATAGGTGATGCATCAGATTACTTGTTAAAATTCTTTGAAGGTACACAAAAAGAAGGTGCAACTGTAGGATCTGCAGCAGCCGATGTAGCAGGATTTGCAACATCAAGAGATAGCAGAACAGAAAAAGCTAGAGCCGCTAATGAGAAAATAGATCAAACAGCAACAGTATTAGCAATCAATGATTACATTTCTGGTAAAAGGTCTAAAGAAGATATTCAAAAAGCATTATCAATAGCAGCAGCTACAGCCAAAATGAAAGAAGGTTCTATAGGTGATCAAATTTTAGCAGTAGCAGCAAGACAAACTTTAACTGGTGGTAAAATTAAAGAAATTTTAGGAGCTGCTGTAGGAGATGGTGAAGCAAGAGGAATTAGAACAATACCTGCAGGACAAGAAAATAATTATAAACCAGGTTCAGAAGATGAAGGATTTTTCTTTTTTGAAGAAGGAACAAAAAACGTATTTAAATTTGAAGATGGTGTTTTAAAAAACGTATATAGACCTAATTAGGAGGTTAAATGGTAACCTTTACAAATCAACCAACTAACACTGAAACTCCTGACGATCCTAATTGGGCGTTATCTATGGCAGCAGCCATACCTTCTGGTGTTATAAAAATACTTGAAGGTGGTGCAACGTTTGGTGCAGCATTATTAGATTTAGGTGTAGATGAAAATAGAGTTGAAGCAGTAGAAGAATACTTTGACAAAATAAATCCATTTGATGAAATAGCAGCCTCAACAGGTATTGGTAAAATTACAGAACTTATTGTTAACATTGGTGTACCTGGTGGTGTAGCATTTAAAGCTGCAACTGGTTTAGGTAGAGCTGCACTTAAAGCAAAACAAGCTGGCAAATATTTAACTAGAGGTGAAAAGACTAGAAGATTCGCACAAGGAGCAGGAGCTGCTGGTGTTGCTGAAGGTGTGTTTGTTGGTGATGTACAAGAAGCTGGAACTTTTGGTGATTTTATGGGTGGTCCTACAGAAATAGATAGAGATGATGATAGCGCTGCTAACGAATTAATGAATAGACTTAAGTTTGGTGTAGAAGGTATGGCATTTACCGGTGCGTTTGGTGCGGCTGGTAAATTAATTGGTAAGATGAGAGAGGTGCGTGGATCGAATAAAGTGAAGCGTGGATTTGATAAAAGTGTAGATAAATTAGATAGCTGGTTTAGGTCCAATGGTGTTTTAACTCAAGAAGGTTTTGATGCAAAGAACACAATGGCTGGAAGAGTAGCAAGAGATACTAATGTTGGTGATGTAGCTATGAGAGATATTGATAAAATATCCGACAAATTAGCTAAAAGTTATATGAAAGTTGCTGTTAACAAGGTTCCTTTTTTAGAAGCTAAAAAAACTATTGGTAAAGAAATGAATGATGTGTTGATGTCAGGCACAGCTAAAAATGGTAAGCTAAAACCTATCTTTCAAACAATAGATGAAATTCAATTAGATGCTACAGGTAAAAAATTTAAAACAGGTAAAAAATTATATAATGTACAAATAGAATCTATACCTACAGCTAAAAAAGAAGCATTAAGAAAAACTTTAAAAAGTAAATACAAAGCAAATGATGAAGATATTACAAAAATGTTTAATCAATTTGATACCATTAGAGATAAATGGTCTGAACTATTTACAGCAATGGGAAGAAGATTTAATCCTCAAGCTTTAAAATCATTTGAAGATATGGTTCCTAAATACATTAATGATGTATTGGATAGAGGCTATGATGTATTAAGAAACAATCCTATTACAATTGCAGATAATATTAGACCTACAAAACAATTAATAAAAGAAGCAGTAAAAGAATTTCAAGATATAGCTGCACAAAAAGGTTTAAAACTTAATGATGAACTTGCAAGAGATATGGTTGATGAAGTTTGGAAAGGTGCAAGACTACCAAAAGGATTTACAGTAGGAGCAAGAACAGCTCCTGGACAAATAAGATTTGATAAAGGTGTACCTGCATTTTTAACTAAATCATTAGCAGATAAAATAGATCAAAAGAAAATAGCTGACAGAGCTTTTCAAACTAACCTTGAAGAAATAAGTGGAGTTGCAAAACCTGTTATACAAAAACTATTAGGTAAAGCTACTAATCCTATGTCTTCTATTGTAGAAGGCACAGCTAATTTATCTTCTATGGTTAGAAGTAATCAATTCTTTGACGACTTAATATTAAAAAATAATAAATTAAAAGCAGACTACGATGCCTGGGAAGCAGGAGGCAGAGTTGGACAAGAACCTAGAATACCTTTTTTATATAATAATTCTAAAGATGCAATGAGATACGCAGGTGGAACTACTGATGACTTTGCAGAAATAACTTCTGTTAAAGGTGATGCTGTTAGAGAAATAGATAGATGGACCGATGAAAAAGCTTTTATAAAAAATATAGATGATGATGCAGTTGTAAGATTAAATGCTAAAGATGAAATAGAACAATTAATAAATCCTTTGCAAGGTAAGTTTGCATTAAAAGATTACGCAGAAGCATTTAAAAGTACACAGAATTCCGCAAAAAGTTTTCCAAGACAAATTTATAATGGACTAATTTTATACCCTAAAGGTTTATCTCAAATGTCTAAAACAATTCTTGCACCATTTACACACGCAAGAAACTTTATCAGTGCAACAGCTTTTGCTGCAGCCAATGGTCATTTACCTTTTGGTAATATAGATGATGTTAAGAAAGCTTGGAATTCTTTACAGGCTCCTGTTATTGGGGGTAGACAAAACAATGCATTCTATCAAGAACTATTAGAGCTTGGAGTAGTAAACTCTAACGTACAATTAAAACAAGTTGCTGATCTTTTAGAAGATGTAGACTTTGGAAGTACACTTAATAAATTAGATAGTGACTATGGTTTAGGTAGATTCTTAAAAGGACTTAAAAAAATAAAAAGAGGTGCAGAAGATTATTACACAGCAGAGGATGACTTCTGGAAAATATTTACATACCTAGGAGAAAAATCTAAATTAGCTAAAGCATATGACAATGCGGGGTTAAGATTAGGTCAAGAATTTATAGACCCAAGTGGTGCTAAACAAATATTTAATGATCAATATTTAAAAAGAGCAGCTGCTGATATGGTAAAAAATAATGTACCTAACTATGCTTTTGTATCAGATTTTATTAAAGGTTTAAGACAGCTTCCTGTTGGAAACTTTGTAGCTTTTCCAGCAGAAATTATTAGAACAAGTGCAAATATAGTAGAGACTGCATTAAAAGAAATTAACTACTCTACAGTTATTAATGGTAAAACTGTAAACCCATTAAGAAAAAGAGGTATACAAAGATTAACTGGTATGGCTGTCACTACAGCTGCATTACCACTTGGTACAGTTGCAGCAGCACAAGCAGTATATAATATTGCAGATGATGAGATTGATGCAATGAGAAGATATGTTGCAGACTGGTCTAAAAATTCTGTATTAGTTCCTTTCAAAGATGATGATGGTAAATTATCTTACGTAGATTTTTCACATTTAAATGCATACGATACTGTTACAAGACCTATTCAAACTGTACTAAATGCAGTTAACTCTGGTAGAGCTGATGAAGATGGATTAATTGATGATTTTGTTTTAGGTATGTTTGAGTCTACAAAAGAATTAGGATCACCATTTATTAGTGAATCAATTTGGACTGCTGGACTTGCAGATATATTTGTAAGAGGTGGTGAAACAAGAGATAATAGAAAACTTTGGAATGATAAAGATTCTATTGGAGACAAGATGTCAAAATCTATTGGTCACTTGGTAGATACACAAATGCCATTGAACTGGAAACAAATGCAAAGAATTGGTTTGTCTTTATATCCTGTAAATAGTTTAGGCAAGTTTGATGAAAGAGGTAATCAGTATGATCTTGGTAATGAATTAGCAGGTATTGCAGGACTACGAAGAGTAGAAGTAGATCCTAAAAAATCTTTTAATTATAAGATTACTAATTATAAAAAAGGTATTAGAGATTCTAGAAATTTATTTACATCTGCTACATTAAAAGGTGGTGTAGTTACACCTGAACAAATTGTAGATGCATATATAAATGCCAACAGAGCATTATATGAAACTAATAGATCTTTATATTTAGATATGGAAGCTGCAAAAACTTTAGGTATGAGTGAAGATGAACTAGCAGTAAATATGGAAAACAGAGGAGAGAACAGATCTTTTGGTTTTTTAAATGAAGGATTATTTAGACCATTGAGAATTTCAAATGATGTTCAAGGTTTATTTGAAACAAAGTCTCAAGAACTTGGTGTAAGAAATCCTTTTGAACAAGCAGCAGATGTTTTAGGTAGAATAGAAGAAGTCTTATCTGAAGTACCTTTAGTAGGAGATTTATTTCCTGATATTAAAAACCCATTAAGTTCTGAATTATTACCTAATGTAGTAGGTCAGGCTAATCAAATGCTTAACAACAACCCTGCAACAACTGCAATGGCTGCAGCTCCAGGATTTATTGGTCAAGGAAATACTAACATAGATCCAGTGACTAGACTTACTTCTGCAGAAGAGGTATTATTAGATCCTTTAGAACAAAGATATGTAAAAAACAAAAGAACAAACACACAGCTAACATAATGGCAATAGAACCCAAAAATACGAGAGAACATATCATATCACTTTACGGACACGTGACCGGATTAAAAAAAGATATTTCACAGATTAAGAACAATCACTTGAAACATATCCACGAAGACGTAGAAAAATTGGGCGGTAAGATAGACAAGATCTATTGGGTTCTTTTAGCTGCTGCGGGATCAGCGGCCATCTTTGCTTTGGAAAAAATCATTACCTAGGAGAAAATATGCAGTTGAGTCGTAACTTCAGTTTACAAGAGCTTATCAAATCAGACACAGCTATACGTAAAGGTATAGATAACAATCCTAATTCAGATCAAATTGAAAAATTAAAATTACTTTGTGAAAATATATTACAACCGGTCAGAGATCATTTCGGCAGAGTTAAGATTACCAGCGGATACCGTTCACCAGAATTATGTCAAGCAATCGGCAGCTCTGTAAATTCACAGCACGCCAAAGCCGAGGCCGCAGACTTCGAATGTGTTGGAGTTGACAATGCTGAACTTGCTGATTGGATTAATAGAGAGCTTTCCTATGATCAATTGATCGTCGAGTATTATACGCCAGGCGAACCTAACTCGGGATGGATACATTGTAGCTGGATCGCGGAACAACCAAGAGCTAGTTTTCTGTGGGCTTACAGATCTGAAGGTAAAACTAAATACAAACCTATTCTAGGTAAAGCAAAAGATTTAGTTTAATTACAAACACATCCGTAGAAATTACCACTACCATCATTCATTATATGTAGATTTAAAGTGTCTGCATAACCAGATAATTTTTCTCTTAATATATTACAAAGATCCATACAATCCACTTCACTAGTTAAAACTATTCCATCTAATATTTCTTTAGTAACTGGAATGAGTTGAAACAAACCATCATTTAAAATAATTAAATCCAATCTCTTAACTCCTCTCCCATAACTTCTGTTGCAATGTTAATCTTTTTTCTCAAAGCTTTTCTAATCTTTTCATCTACAGTTTTTGGTGCTATAAGATCGACATATGTTACCGCCTTCTTCTGCCCTATTCTATGCGCTCTGTCTTCTGACTGCAGTCTTTTTTCTAGGTCATATCCATTAGAATAGTAAACTACATTATTAGCTTCGGTTAATGTAATTCCATAACCACCGGTCTGTGGATTACCAACAAAGAATCTTGCATTTGATTCCGGGTCCTGGAATTTTACAATATTATCTTGTCTTACATCAGCCTCAATAGCCCCATAGTATTGAACTATAGAGTCTTCTCCATACTTTTTAGATATAGCAGCTACGATTTGTTTAATATCATATACATAGTTAGCCCAGATAATTACTTTACCTTCTACCTCTTCAAGCAATTCAAGTAATGAATTGATACGATTGTTTTTAATTTCAGTAATAGTGTCATCATCATTCTTTAAATGACCACACGTGATTTGATGTAAACGCATTAGCTGCGTTAGTACGTGAGGCGCGGTTGCCATCTTACCTTTTAGAGAAGCGAGGGCCGCGGTTTTCATAGTAGAATAAGCTTTGGTTTGTTCTTCTGTTAGTTCTACCTGTCTCTCTATGTATGTTTTAGCAGGCAAATCTAAACAATCTTCTTTTAAAACCCTGTCCGAAAAAGGTTTTAATATTTTAGATAACTCATCGAGTCTTTGATAACCACCAACTAGCTGTACTCTACGACCACCAAAGTTTGCATTTTTCATAACTGCATATCTATTTCTAAATGAATAATAAGAAGTAAAGCCAAGTAACTCTTCATTTAAAAATTCACACTGTGTATATAAATCTAATGGTGATTTAGTTACTGGAGATCCAGTAAGAATTCTTTTGTACTTTGCTAACTTACCCAATAATAAAATTGATTTAGTTCTTTTTGCTGTAGGAGTTTTAATTGTAGTAGACTCATCTACAGTCATCAAAGTATTATGACATCTTAAAAACCTTGTGGCAAATTCAAGGCCTTTTTTTGTCGAGAATGCTTCTACATTCATTACAAGGATGTGAAGGTCTAGGTCTGGTTTAAATAATTGCTGATACTCTTTATCCTTTGTTTTAGATGTAGTCGCAGTCCATAGTATCGTTTTATGATCTATGTGGCTAGCTAAATGATTTGGTATCTCACCTGAATACCAGTTTCTATAAACACCCTTTGGTGCTATAATTAACGCCCCATTTATTTTACCCGTATCGTAAAGCATAGCCATATTATCAACTAACACTTTTGATTTACCTGTACCCATCTCCATAAAATATGCGTACTCTTCTTTGTCCCAAGACTTTTCCAACGCAGATAATTGATGTGCGTATGGTTTAGTTTTAAATTTATAATTTATCATTTTTTTCTTCTTTCTAGTTGACAATTATATAAATTACTGTATGAAGTCTGTCAAGTAAAAGAAATAAGAAATGAAAAATAAAATATTTGAATTATATAAACCAGATTCTTTAGCTAGTTTTTTAGAATTTTATAAAGCTAATCCTAAAGAAAAATTTGTTTATGTGATTCAACAACCACCACCTAATATAAATATATTAAGTGCGTCTGATTTTGGTTACCTTGTAATCTGCTTACCCAATAGGGACCAAGCTATTTTTTCTACTGCACCATACACGCAGAAAATGAAAAAAAATTTACAAGACTTTCGTAAGGAAGACTATTTACTTGCTGTAGGAGATCCTGTAATAATTGGTATCTCAACTGCAATAGTAAGTGAAGTGACTGCAGGTCAGTTCAATATGTTGAAGTGGGATAAACGTGAATATAGATACTATCCACTAGAAGTAGATATGTATCAGAAAGGATAACTATGAGTGAAGATGTGAGAGATATGATGTTAGAAGATTCAAAAGATCTTTTAGATAATGTTGAGGTAACAACTGTTGCTGATCAATGTGTAAAGTTAAAACAAAAAGAAGATGAGATTGCAAGTTTAGAAGAGCAACTCAAAAATAAAAAAGCAGAGGCTGATGATATCAGTTCTCGTGTGATACCAGAATTACTGGCAGAGCAAGGACTATCAGAAATTAAATTAGCTGATGGGTCTAAAGTTGCTGTCAAAAAAGAATTTAGGTGCACTCTTCCAAAAGATGAAGTGAAGAGAGAAGCAGCCTATCAATGGCTTCGAAACGAAAAGTTAGGAGATATTATTAAAAACAATATCTTTGTAACTTTTGGTAAAGGAGAAGATGACAAGGCGAAACGTTTGTTGGACCTTGCTGCAGAGAATGGATATGAGCCGCAACAGAAATCTGATGTAGCTTGGATGACATTAACTGCTCTATTCAGAGAGCGTATCGAGGCCGGTCTTGATATGCCCTCTGATGTTTTTAATACTTGGATTAAAGACAAAACTAAAATAACCCGGAAATAATGGAGAAACAATAATGAGTAATGAAGTAATGAAAAAAGACACTGGATCTATTGCCTTGTTTGGTGATGATGCAGCAAAAGGTTTTGAGAATATGACGCAAGAAGATATGGCGTTACCA
>Ga0208644_1004191_pt1 | contig 10934 bp, 9 predicted proteins | sample VirMetDEL_Nov_18_FD_184517 | JGI IMG/M metagenome (GOLD analysis project Ga0208644, IMG submission 184517) | Aqueous microbial communities from the Delaware River and Bay under freshwater to marine salinity gradient to study organic matter... | ecosystem: Environmental > Aquatic > Marine >... | reverse complement strand
GAAACTTTCCGTCGTCTATTTGATGTCCAACATAACAAGTAAAGTCAATACCTTGTTTTCCTAAGAATTCTTCCAAGTGTGGAATTAATCTATCCAAGTGTCCAAAACGAACTCCGTCTCCACTATCACGATATGGTATGCAAATTCCTAACTTCATAGTGTTTTAGATATTAAGGTTTTAAATTTAGTAGTTGACCAGCCGTGGTCACGATTAATATAATGTGTTGTGATTCCTAAGTCATCACCGGTAAATCGTTTATCACGATAATCATCTCCGATAAATCTTACATCTGGATTTAACCATTTGATTAATCCGAGTAAATCTTTTTCAGTATCATATTGAACGACAAAATCAATATAACGAATAGAGTGTAAAATATCAAGTCGTTCTTTAATAGATAATACGGGTTTGATTTTTTCTGGTCTTTCTATGGTTGGGTCTGTATGTAACAATATGATAAATTTATCACATAAAGATTTTGCTTCTTTGAAAGCATAGATATAACCTGGATGAATTATATCATAATTTCCTGCCATTACTCCGATTTTATACATTACAACTCCACCGAAATAAATGAATATTTTTCTTGACTTGTATCGGAAATCTTCGTATATTTAAGTGTGGAAAGTCCATCTGAATCCAGATTGGTTTCATTGTTTAAGATTTCATTATAAAACCTCAATTGATTTAATCTTGTGGATTTGGATTTCCAACCACCCTCAAAATATCCTTCTGAAGTGTGTTCTATCATTTCAAACAAACTATTTCTTCTGGCGGGAATAGCTATGGTTTTTAATTGAATGTCTTGTATGGTTTTAGGTATTGAATGATATGATGTTGCGTCATATTCGTTAGTTTTTAAATTCAATACTTGACCGGAATCATACTTGTAATTTTCATCTAATTTGATATGTTTGAAATCATAATAAATTTTTAAGTTATCTGAACTATTGTATTGTTCATAATTATTTAATAAACTAAATCCTTGTGTTGTGTGAATTTGTTGCACTTCATTTAATTGTAATGGTTTATCCCAATAACCAAACTCATTAATGAATCCACGAAAACTTTTTCTATCGTTTTCTCTGTTGTCACCGATTCCAATGTAGAACCAAGCCTTTTTAGTATCTAAAAAACTTCTTCTGATAATTTGTTCATCAACCAATTGTCCGTCTTGATACATTGATAAAGTTCTACTTGACCTGTCGTGAGTAATCGTAATATTGGTGTATTGTGGATAAGAATATTTTGATGTTATTTGATGACAATTTTTTTGTGTGTCCCAATATTCAAATTTGTATCTGTTGAATGAATTGTATGCTATGGTTGTGTCCCAACCTGGAATACTAAACACACAATATTCATCAAAGTCTTTATCGAATTCGGGAATAATTTCATCTGGTTTGAATGAAATATGTATGGTAAAATCTTTATTTAAATCTATGGTGTTTGGACACTCGATATAACTTTCATCTCCGTGTAGATACAATCCTGATGTATTGAGTTTTGGAACTTCGTAAGTTATGGAATCGGTTAAAATATTTTGTTCTGTTAATCGCATTAACAAATCATCATCTTCAAATCCCCAACCCCAATATTCATTGGAATAACCATTTACCTTTTTGAATAAATCAATAGGAAACAAAGTTACACCCCCAAAATATGTGCTAAATATTTCTCTATTGGAATTGGTAAACCCTGTGGCAAGGTGAATTGGAACATCTGAATAAGAATAATCTACATTGATAGGCAACATATCAACGTCGTGAAACACAACATAATCACATTGTTTTCTGATTGCCTGTTGAAATCCTATGTTGAGTAATTTACCACGATTAAATGGTAAATCATCTGCTTGTTCAACCACGATTAATTCATAATCTTGGTCTTTCAAATAAGATTCAATAGATTCACGAAACTTACGAAGATGTCCTGGTCGTTTTCGATAAGGAACAATTACTCCAAGTTTCATTTTTACTTCTTATCTTCTTCTATATATTTTTTGTGAAATTCAGCCAAATACCATTGTGTTCTGTTTGACCATTCTTCTTTGTCAATGTCTTCGAACCAAAGTGTTAAAGCATCCAAAACATTAGCAATTTTCTCAAGTGCTTTTACTTTTCTTTCTTCTAACATTAACTCTTTTTTATTATCTTGTGGCATAAAATAACCTCATATTGTTTATAACTGTATTAATAAATATCAACTTAATTACTAAATCGATACGATTTTTTTTCTTAATTCTTCCCAATTTTCTAATTTGTGGTAATTAGGAATGTCTAATCTTTGGAACATAAATTCTGGTTTGGTTAAATCTATTTTAAAATCACTTTTTTCTATTTCGTCATACATTAATTGATATTCTTGTGCAAAAGAAACATTTGCCTTGGTTTTACTCACTTGTTGTAGTCGTTCCAATACCGAATAATCCCATTTAAAATGATGAACTTGGGTAAAGTTTTTTTCAATCGGATATCGTTTTGGGTGTTCACTACCCCAACTTGATGTTCCGTCTTCAAATTCTACATAATGTTGTCCTGAACAAACTTTAACTTTACCTTTCATTAAAGTTACTTTGTTTGGACAAGCATAACTCAATGGATAACGAAAGAATCCTGCTTGTGGCATTTCTTTCCATACATCTGATTCCATAGTAATTTTAGGAAAGTCTCCATTGTCCCCAATTCTATCAACGAAACCACCTGTAACGAATTCATATCCAAATTCTTCACACTCCTCAATAATTGACCAAGTTGGTTTAGAATATAATTGTAGTTCGTCGTCATCTGCTACTATCCACCAATCTTCTGGTTTTAGTAATTTAACTCTATTGTAGTGTTCCGTTACTCGTTCCCAATTAAATGGTTCATCAATAATGATTTCGTGTGGTTTTAAATTAAACTTTTCTAAGATGTGTAATCCTTGTTCTATAATTGGGTCTTTTTTGTGATGTGCGTAAAGAACTACAAATATCTCGTCCATATGTAAATGATAATGATTTAACATATGATATAACATTGTTGTGTTGTGTCCGCAAATTGTAACTAAATTCATTTTATTTCCTCGTATAAGTATTTTGAATATTCTTCACACCACAATTCATTTGGGTGCCCGTCTTCTAATTTGTAAGTTTTTGGTGTATCATAATAAAGATGAAAATTTAAAATATTGTTTATTCCGTATTTTTTAAATAAATCTTTTTTTTCGTGACCAATTTTTGGTGATAAATTATATACACTTTTGAAAGAATTTATAACTTGCAAATTAGATAAATTTCTCATTATACAATAATCTAAATTAGATACATTTATAAAATCTTCAGAACCATTTCCTAATGAGTCAATTGCTGCTGGAATAAAAGGTTTATATTTCATATTTTCAAAATATGCTCTCCTGTAAAAACTTGGCCATTGAAAAACAATCGTATCAATATTTAAATTTTTTACCTTATTAAAAATTATATATGCCAAATCAATACTACCACCACAAATACCAAAGTTCATACAATTCCATTTATTGTTTGATAACTCTTGAACTTTTGCTGGATAAGTATCTTTGTCATCTACACCTTGTCCATAAGTTAATGAACAACCTAAAAACACAATATTTCTTTCATACTTTTCCGTATTAAAATCAATTGGTCGAGTGTTTTGATTTTTTAAAAATGTTTGTATGTCAGACTCAACAATAATTTGATAATCGTTCACTAAACTATCCTGTCCTTAAAGAATTCTTCGACTTTCTTTTTTCTCAATATCGTTACACCGGTTGAACTCGGAAAATCTTTTTCTATTCCGTAATTAAATAAATTTAATACTTCGTATTGGTCGTGTTGATGGCTGATTAAAAATTTCTTTAACCACTCGTTTGGGCCTGTTAAATCATAAGGTTCGTGATTTTCCACTTCAATAAAATTATCTACATAGTTTTTGTCTGTGTCGTGAATCATAATAATTCCATTATCACTCATAATCTGTGAATATAAATCAAAATCTTTTTTTATACCTTCGTAAGTGTGGTCAGCATCTATCCACAACATATCTATTTTAATATCTCGTTTAATAAAGTATTCATAGTATGCTTTTTCTGTTGTGGTTTTTAATATTTTTGTTTGAAATGCGTTCGGAAAAAAACTATCCATATCCCAATCTGGAATTCCTGATATTCCGTTAAAAGCATCCACTAAAATAACTTCTGAGTTGTTACTATCAAATCCCTCATATTTTAAATCATCATTAACTTTTGACATTATTCTTGGAATAAAACCATTACCACTACCTAAACAAACTGATACTTTTGGTTTGAAAAAATACATCAAAGAATAAAGTATCATTCCGTCTCCCATATGTTTGTTGGTTGCTCCGTGAGACCAACGATAACGAAAATCTTTTCCTTGATTTGTAGTGATTTCTTGTTCTATATATTCGTGATTGAGAATTGTTTTCTTCATAACCTTTTATATAAATAGTATTCAGATTACACAAAATTCAAAGTAATATCTAAGTCTGAATTTGTCACTCCATTATTGGTAAATGAAATTATTGATGTTCCAGTTCCGTCTCCACTTGCTGCTGCAACTGCTTTTATTCTAATGTAAAGTGTTCCAGTTGTAAATGATATTCCAGATACATCAAACGATACAAATCCACTACCACCATTAGCAGTTCCACTTTCACCTGGGTCACCAGTTGTAGAGTATGCTATGGTTAAGGTTACTGCAGTTGCACTTGTTTGAGCATTAGCAATACTGGTTGTTCCACTTCCATTTGATAATTGTATTGTTTGTGCTGGGCCAATTACGGTATCTCCTAATGAACCCCCGAAAGTTTCATCTCCTGGTGCAGTTGACCATTGAGTTGTTGGATAAGTCGGTTCTACATTACTTCCTTTGTTGTGAACTAAGAAAGTTTGTCCAATATAAAAGTCATCTGGTTCTACATCTAATTGAACAACTTCGTATCCGTCTGGGTCTATGTGTTGTTTTAATGATGAAATCACAACTTCATTTCCGTCTTTGTCCATTAAATAATCACCTACACTCATATTAGGTGTAGTTTTCCAAGTCCAATTTTCTGAACCTGCTTGTCTGTATAACATATGGTGTTCACCTGTGATTAGTTCTTGTCCATTGTTAATATCATAATAATGTTGTGAGAATTCATACATTACTCGTTGAACACTTGCAGAGTGTTGAGTAAAACTACCGGTTTGATTAAAGGTATCGTTTTTCCAATCTCCTGAACTTTCATCTGTTGAACCTTGTAAAGATATGGTTAAAATTTCATCACCAACATTTAAGTCTTCTACATTAACAACACTTCCGTCTGATTTACTTACGGGACTTCCAAATAATAAACAAGTCGGAACACCACCATAAGTATCCACAACTTCTATTGCTTTTGAAACATTAGCATTGTAGTTGGTTGCGTGGTCATTAAATCCATCTGATTGTCCGTCTTCGTGGAATTTGACATAAATACTACCGGATTGGTTAAAAGTTCCAGCAATAGCACCACCGGTGTTTGTAATGCTTCCAGCAGTTACACTTGCAACATAATCTGCACTTCCTATCGTAACATCAAGGTTTCCGTCAAATGTCCAAGTGAAATTTTCTGTTCTGTTTGCTATTTTGGTTAAAAATCTTGCACCCGCATTTGTAAAGGTTACGGTATAATCTTCTGATGTTTGTTCCCAAAGATAAGTGTATCCGGTTAAACCTGATACCGCGTCAATAGAAAATTCAGACATTTTGGTATTGGCATCATTAGATGTTAGTGTTCCTAATGAAGTATTGGCAGTCGTATAGGAATCAGTTCCATCAACTGCTCTTTTTAATTTTCCTAATGATAGATTTTGTCCGGCTGTTGTACTCATACTAATAAATATTACTCGTTATATATTTTAAGTAATTTATCTCTCCATTGTTCTTTATTATCCCATTGTTTTAGATGTTCTCGTAAAGGGAACAAATAATCTCGTCTTTCTTGTAATGATAACTGACATATATTATCATATTGTTGTTTAAATTCTTCTGGTGTTGATGCTCTAAATGGATAATCGTATTTTGGTAACCAATCGTGTGCTAAAATCGGTATCTTGCCCCAATCCACTGCTTGAAATATTGAATATCCAAATGGTTCGTAAATATGTGCAGAGTGAGATATTCCCCAATCTTGTTTCATAAACATATTTAATTGTTCGTGTCGATAATTATACACTTTCCATTTTGATGTATCAAGGTTTAAATTGTGTTCCCACCATTTTACATCTCCGTTGTCGGTAAAAACCAAACTATCAATACCTTGTAAGAAGTGTGGACATTTACGAGTTTCCATTCTGGCGGCGTATCCTACTCTATTGCTGTCCACAACATCTCGATTGTGTTGAAATTCATAAAAATTCGGTATATGTTCTAAATCTTTCCATTGTGATAATCCAATCCAAAATGGGTGTTTGGCATATTCTATGATTTCTCGTTCCCAATCCGGCACCATATGAAAGTGAAAAGACTTATCTAATTCCAACATCATTGCTGCTTTCATATTTTTATCAACTGAACAATGTATTCCTACACTATGTATTTTATCTTTGTTATCAGAGATAAAAACGTGTGGTGAATAATATCCGTGTAGAATATGTATTCTTCTGGCATTGTCTAATAATGATTTAAATTTTTTTCTATCGTGTCCTTGCCAATGAACTTCCATAGGACAATCTGGTTGATGTCCTGGTGGTCTGGTTCTATGAATTAATAACTTAGATTCAGTTTTTAAATGTTGTGGTATCATTTCTAACCAACGATTAACCCAAACATCAGCTCCACCACCAATCATATTTAAACCACCGGTTGAATAATAAACGTCGTATTCCATATTATATGATGTTGTCTCCTGAAACTCCACGACTACCACCTAAAACTTGTGTTGTACCGATTGATGAAGATGTAGTTATGATAACGATAGAACCACCGGCTCCACCACCTCCTCCTCCACCAGCACCAGAACCTCTACCAGCTAATGGTGGATAAGTACTATTACCACCTCCACCTCCGTCTCCGCCGGTAGATGTATTTATACAAGATAAAACATCTAATCCATCTACACCATTGATACCACCAGTTCCTGATGTTGCTGGGTTAGCGTCTTCTCCGGCTCCACCACCGCCTCCACCGGCTCCGGAAGATGTATTTAATCTTGCGGCAGTTTCAGAATCATCCATAACATCTCTTAACATTATGATGATATGTGGGTCAACTACTTCTAATCGTGTAACCGCTTGTGTTGTTCCACCACCTGAACTTGAACCACCTCCTACTGCTAATGCCATTTTTTATAATCTCCTTATTGTTAAATTATCACGTGAACTACTGAACCATTTCCACCATCTGTTCCGTTACCACCTGGGTCACCACCCAGTCCACCGTCTCCGCCGTCTCCGCCGTTTCCACCATTGGAACGAATGGTTCCGTTATTTACAATTTCTCTACAAGAAATGAAGACAATACCGCCTCCACCTCCTCCGCCACCACCGTGGGCACCGTAGTAGGTATCAGCCCCACTACCAACGATAGAAGCACCAGACCTTCCACCTCGTGAACCAGGCTTTCCGTCAGGCCCACCACCTAATGAACAACCTGCTTCTCCACCACCTGCTCCACCTGCGGTTGGTGTTGAAGAACCTCCTGATGTATCAGTATTTGTTGAATTTCCACCGGTAGCTCCGTCTGACCCATCATTATGAACTATACAACTTGAGTCTATGGTTAATGTTCCTTTTACAAATAATCTATATCCATTGGTTATAAGTGTTGTTGCACCTGTACTATTGTCTATTTCTAAACTTGTAGTGTACCAATCTCCTTTCATTGTCCAAGTAGTTCCACTTCTTGTACACACGGTGTCTCCACGAGCATCTTGAATAGAAGCATTACTAACTTTTGTTCCTGCCCCATCTCCCGTATCTGTTACGGTACAATCTCCTGATTTTAAGACAATAGCTCCGTCTCCACCGGCTCCGAATAATCTTGTTTTTTCTAATAAAAATGTTTGTGATGTAATATTTCCATTTGATGCAAATGTTATTTCACCATTAGCAAATGTTGCTGTTCCGTCAGCCCTCATTTCAAATGCACCATTGGATGCTGCTATCTTGGTCGTAGAGTCAGCATTTGTTCCAATGATATTAATTTTATTTGTTGCAGTTCCTACTGCTACCGTACCGGTTGTTGCTCCACTACCTACTGAAACCGTACTTGTAAAATTACCAGCTGTTGCGTTTATTGTTCCGGTTACTGATAATGATGAACCATTCCAAGATAATTTATTTCCTAATGAAAAATTATTTGAATTATCTACATAAAATGCAGTATTGGAATTGTTATAAGTTCCTGTTCCAATGTAAATCTTTTTATTAACTCCGTCTAATGTTATACCGGCATTACCAACTTTAAATACATTTGAAATATATCCATTGGTTCCGGCAATCAATGGTGAGTAAATAACATTAGCGTCTATAAATGTTCCTGCACCCGATACACTTACTCCGTCAATAACATCTTGTAAATCATTTGATACTGCAGTTGCAGTAGTGTTTGCTGTGTTCGCAGTTGATTGTGCTGCGGCCGCATCTGCTAACGCTGTGGTTATTTGACCATCTCTTGTAGGTGTCCAAGTACTACTAACTAAAATATACAATTTGTTATCATCATCAGTATCATACCAAAGAGAACCACCTGGTTCTGATGTAGAAGGTGCTGATGTTTGTCTAAATACTTTTGGTCTGGAATCCGCAGTCGCTTGTGCTGCATCTGCTGCTGATTGTGCAGTTGCAATATCTCCGTCCTGTGTAGGTGTCCAAACATTTGGTGTACCACTAACCAAAACATATAATTTATTATCATCATCTGTATCATACCAAAGAGAACCAACCGGTGATGAAGTTGAAGGTTGTGATGTTTGTCTAAAAACACTTGGTTTTGAGTTTGCTACGGTATCATCTGTAAATCCACTATCATTGGTAAATGTAGATATGTTTGGTGAATTTGTAAATGATATATTACCAGTAATGGTTAATGTTCCACTACTCCATTGTAATGCTCCACTTGTTCCACCGAGATAAAAGTTTCCACTTGAATCCATATAAGTTTTGTAAACACTTCCGTCGTGATAACCTAAATTATTTGAACCCAAATAAAGTCCTGCGGTTGTAATTGAACCTGGTAATGCATTTAGTGGAAAAGTAGCATCTCCACCGAAAGAATAATTTGATGGATTTTCTAAACTTGATGTTGCACTATTCTGTGTAAAGGAACCGGTTTCGTTTGGAAATACAAAGTCTTCTGTGTTGGAAACCGTAATATCACCGGTAATTGCTAATGTAGAACCATTCCAATATACTTGGTTTCCTGAAGGATTACCAACTCTAAACACACCAGACCCGTCCATATAAAGTCCGTTTCCAGTTGTGGCATCGGTTGCTGAACCTACTGCGATAGATGCACTACTTGCCGTAGATGCTCTTAAAAATAATTTTTCAGTATATAATCCGAAACCTGGATTAGAACCAACTAATGCTGACGATATACCAGATAAATCTCCAAGTCTTGTTTTTAAATCTACATCATAAACACCCGAACCACTTCTTTCCACGATATCAATGAATGGTGTTGCTTGGTCGTTTGGATTTGCATTTAATCTAATGTATCCTGTTCCAACTTTACCTGTGGATACCAATACTTGACCTGGTGAATAAGTTTGTCCTGCTTGTCCTGTTCCACCTAATGAACCTGATATAGTTCCTGCTGCTGGTGATTGTCCACGGCCTCTCAATACGGTCAAACTACCACTAAAATTAGTATCACTTGCAGCATCTTCTCTTGCAACACTTTGGACTTCCATATATTCTGTGGTAAATCCTGTCGAGTTAAACTTCTTGGCTAATATAATTTCTCCTGCAGTAAATCCACTTGCATTTGCTACTTGGATTATGGTGTCGGAAGCTCCTACGGCAACCGAACCTGTGATTGTTGTGGCATTACTTATTTGTAATTGTCCACCAACTGCATTTACTGTTTCCTTTTCAAATACTGTGGTTTTTAATGTTCCACGAATTTTTGCTTCATCTACTTCTAAAAATGAACCAACTGAACCATCAGACAATACATTGGTTCCCAATTTAAATCCTTTAACATCAGATTTATAATTTGTTGTTTCGATATATCCGTCTGAATGTAAAATTAAATTATTAGATGAAATTTTATTAGTTCCAATTGTCCAACCACCAATTTGACCACTTGTAGAAGATAAAGCACCTGCGTGTGTCACACTAAATGGTGGTGTTCCACCGGTTCCTGCGGTAAATGCATAAGTTTGTCCTGTTGGAAACATACCAACACCAGTAGAAGTTAAACCTGTTGTGGCTATACTAAATCCACCTATTGTTGCACTTCCGTCAATTGTTAATGTATTACTTGCATATCTAAATCCTGTACCGATTGACATTCTACCATTACTTGTAGAACCATCAATATAAATTCTGTTTGCTTGGTTGTAATTGTCTGTTCCACTACCTAATGATAATACACCTGACGATTTAAGAACAGCGTTTGTTCCTTGTAGTTCAGTAGTGGTTAAATCCCAACCACCAATTTGACCAGAACTTGCACTCATTGCTCCTTGTGAATTTACTTGGAAACCTGATGATGATATAAATAAATTTCCTTTATTGAAATTTGTTCCTGTTGCACTACCACTAAAGAAGAAGTTTGGTGTTGATTCACTTCCGTTAAATAATGATGCAGAACCAACCGTAAATCCACCGATTAAACCGGCAGATGCCGTAATCGTTCCGACAAATGTTGCACCACTTGCGATAAGAATTCCGTCTTTATCCACCATAAAGTTCGGCCCCATTTTAATATAATAGTTGTTTGGTG
>Ga0208644_1004189_pt1 | contig 10936 bp, 11 predicted proteins | sample VirMetDEL_Nov_18_FD_184517 | JGI IMG/M metagenome (GOLD analysis project Ga0208644, IMG submission 184517) | Aqueous microbial communities from the Delaware River and Bay under freshwater to marine salinity gradient to study organic matter... | ecosystem: Environmental > Aquatic > Marine >... | reverse complement strand
GGTAGCCCTGCTTCTTGTCTCATTTCTCGTCTCATTGCTCGTGCTGCACCTCGTCCTTGTTCTGCACGAACATCACGAATCTGCTGCCGTTGTTCTGGTGATAATCTGCCTCGCATTGGTGCAGGGCCTCTGCCCATCATTCCTAGTGCCATTACTTTACCTCCTGTGGTTCTTGACCTGTTATTGATTGCCAAATTTCTTTGGCTCTGCCTTTATCTGTATAGCTTATTTGTCCTCGTGCTTCTCTTACGAGTCCTTCATCAAGCAACTGTTGATTGTATGCTCTACGCTGCTCTTCACTTGCTTGCATGTAGCTTGCACCCAATGTTTCTGGTGCTACTGAAAAGCCCCAGATATCTTCAGCTCGTAAATCTTTTACATTACGACTACGTGCAAACTCAGGGTTTCCATACTCACCACGAGCTATTTTTTCTTCTTCCAAAGCTATCAATTCTTCTTTGCTACGTCCTCTTGTTGGTTCTTCACCAAGCATAGACTCAGGAATAATACCTTCTTCTACTAGCTTCTTTTTACGGTTGTACTCTTCCTTCCATCGATCCTTATCACCCATCTTGTTAATGAGTGCAGCAGCTACAGGAACTCCTATTGCAGCAGCCCAACCAATCGGCCCCAGTGCTACACTAAGCTGACTAAGCCCTGCACCAATTCCTAATCCTCCTAGACCAGCAGCCGTAGGATCTTTTTGCTCAATTCCTTTTAATGCTTGATAGCTTCCTAATGCTACTCCTGCACCACCGAGAGCTTTACCGAGTGTTAGTCCTGGAGCTGGAGCAGGTGTAGTTGGTGCAGGAACTCTTGACGCTGATAGTATTTGAGGTGCAGCAGGTGCTGTTACGGGTGCTGTTGTAGCAGGTGTAGAACTAAATAGTCCTGTCACTTTATCAACTGCACCACCTAGTATTGGCTTATTAGTTGCATAATCCATAGCAGCTTTAGTAGCTAATGCTCCTGCAAGTTGACCACCTAATTGTTGCCTTCCTGCTCTGCCTTGTTGACTTGCAAGTATACGTTGCTGCTCTTCAGCTTGCTGCCGTTGTATTTCTTGATTCTGTTGTGCAATGTCTCCTAATCCTGATTCAAAGTACGCTTGTTGATATGGCATACCCTGATTGATTAGATTCATGTATTTATTGTAGGCTTGCATACTCATTATATAAACGTCCCAAACGTAGCTATACCCTCACGCGCATACAATGTGGTCTGCGGATAACCACCTGCATACACAACTTTCTGTGGATTCATTCTGCTGTAATCCTCATTCAACTGAACGTCGAATTTAGGAATGACTGTTAGCCCGTGTATCTCAGCAAATCGCTCCAATACCCCTTGCTCTAACGTCTTTTCATTGAAAACTGATACGTCAGTATTAGCTAAAAATTCAGGATATGCACCGTCGTAGTACGTCCAAGTTACTCCCCCATCGGATACAGAACCACTACTATGAGTAGGAGGAGTACCACCACTGGTTCCTCCGCTAGTCGTAGAATAATAATTTCCATTGTAGAAAGTGTATGCACCAGCACTGTAAACTGTTCCTGTAGTCCAAGTAGCAGGTCTTGCATATCGCTCTGCTACATATTGAAAGATAATGTTCTGACCCGTCGTGTCTGGTGTCGGATCAATCAATATTTGATTGTCGCTCAGTCCTCTAAACTGAAACCTTTGATAGACGGTTGTGCTTAATCCGTATCCTAATATCTCGCCATATTCTTGCTCAGTCATCGGCCCTAACAAACGCCACCTAGTCGAGCTGTTCCAGAATGTATTGTAATGATATTGGCTGAAAGCTGCTGGCAATGCATAGGTAGCTTGCCCTGCTACAGTTTGAAAGGAACCAGAGGCAAACAGTATAGGCCAATTATACTGTTCGCCCATGAGACGATTGATGCGTTGCACCATTGTGCGTAGCTGTTTTGTGGTGGTTTCAGTAGATGCAATAACATTGCTTTCTACCGTATAACCAGCCTCGTTTGCTACATTCTCAACAATCGTCTGTAAACTCATTCTTCCTGCTTTCGGGGTCTACCCTTTTTTTTTGGTTCTGCTGCTACTCGTTCAATGCGAATCCCTTCAGTAGCTTCTATTCGTTGCATCAACAATTCGACTTGCTCTTCTAACTTGTCAGCTCGCTTACGCTCACGATCAAGCTGTTGTTGCATCGCTACTACTTGAGCTTGTTCACAGCTCGCAGCTTCTAACCACTCTTTTGCTTCTTTTATGTATTGAGATAGTGGCCCCATACGACGGCGCACTTCATCATTAGCTTCTGCAAGTTGTTCTACTGTTCGGAATCCAAGGTACGCTAGTTCATGTACTGCACTAGCTGTAATGCGTGTCCACTCTTTTAGTGGCATCCCAGATTGCACTTCTCCCATACCAGCAGTAAATGCTTCCCATAGTTCTGGAAATTCGTGCTTGTCTTTTTCTTCAATGGCTCTGACAGTTTCATCACCACCTGGCCATTGGATAGAAATAGAAGGAACCTCGTCGTATATGTCCCTTCCTGCTTCATTACTTTTTTGATCGTTCTTACGAACTACATTGAGGAATTTAACGTTAGCTCCAGACCACCTACTACGGTTTTGCTGTCGCCCGTTCATTATTTGTTCCCAGTCAATTTGTGCCATTTTAGTCTCCTATATAAAGGCTTTAGTAACCTGCATATAGTTTAGCATAGTTGACAAATGAGGGGAGACTTTCATCTCCCCTCTGGCTTGTTACTAATTGACTGTTAGGTAGCCTGTAGACTTTAGCTCTACCGCAGCAGCACCAGTGTTAGTGGTAAGTCCCACAACATTTTTGATGAGTGTAGTAGATGCATCATCAGCGACACCAGCAGTTGCAGTAGTGTTGAGGTTAGCGTCAGCAGCATAGGAAGCAGCAGCTTTCCCCTGAATACCTGTACCAACTCCACCACCGCCAACACCGCCAACCCATACCCAGAGGTACTCGTTGTCAGCAGCAGCTATTTGAGCCACACCTACTTGCAGGTTGTTTGAACCAGCGTTTGTAGTTGTGAGCATAGCAGCTTGGCCGTCGTCACTAATTTTTACAAAGGCATACTGATCTACTGCGCCATCGGCTTGAACAAACATCCATTCGCCATTGACATCAGAACCAACATCACCTACCGCAGCAGGAAGTGGAACGGTAGTACCATCCCAAGTCTTGCCACCATTTACTCCAAAAGAACCGCTTCGTGACATATCAATCTCCTTATCTATTACTGGTAAATAACAGCTTGTAGAGCTGGAGCTGAACAACAGAGGTTTCCTTCAATGATAATCACAGTGAAGAAAGCATCTTGGTCAACAGGACGGGCCATGTCTGGTGCGAGTGGCTTGAAATCAGCTCCTCGTACTAGATCCATAGTGAAGTACTTCGTGTTAAGAAGTCGGCAGCTATTTGTTTCTAGAACAGCAGAACCATATCCACCGTCGAAAACAAATGATGCTCCGTCATATTCCAGTGCTCTAAATCCAGCCTGTCCTTTCTTAACAGGAGACTGGATACGCTGAATGGCAGTCATTGAACCATGAAGTAGTTGCCAAGCACTACGCTCCATAAGTCCAAGGTCAGGCATCTCATCACCACGAGTAACTTGGCTGATAGCGTCAGTAATAGTTGCCTGTACGTTACCAGAAGTTAGAGTCGTGTTAATCGCAATGTTTCGTGCGAATGTGTTGGTTGCTCTGTCGATACCACCGTATGTACCAGAAGAAGGGCTGGTTGAGATAGCTTTCTTGATACCATCAAACTCTAGTCCTCCAGAACCAGTTCCATCACCTCGAATAGAAGTTCCGACTGTGTTCTTGAGTCGAGCGATAGCAGCGTTAATCTTAGTCTCTACGAGATCAAGAAGTTGTGCTTCATCTCTGTTAGCTCTTCTGTCACGCCCTGAGATTGCCACTGGCTCATAGGCTTGCTTGATAGCAAACTTGAACGCTGTGAAATCATCAATCGCGTCTAGGTTGAATGATGAAAATCCAGAGTAGAATCCACCTACTGCTGAATCGTTATACATAATTGGCTTTCGGAGTTCATAGCCTCCAGAAAACCGCCGTACCAAGCCCTGCTCCTGCAATGATGCAAGAAGAGGGTTATGGTGCAATACTTCGTCGGCAATAGCATCTGACTGATCAAACAGCGTTGCTACCACCGCTTCTTCTAAATTCGCCATATTATATCCCTATAGAATCAATCTCCATTGAATCTTCTCTGGAGATTTTCTCTTATATTCTTCGACTTTATAGACGGGGTGCCACTTCCTGCGGAGCCCGAAATAGATTTGGTAGCAGACTTAGCTTTTTTAGTTGCTTGCACTTTTTGTTCGACTTGAACAGGTGCCTCTAACTTGGCTGTCAAAGCAGCGAAAGTCGGGTTTCCTTTAGTCACATACTCGTAGGCTTGCTCAAGAACGTCTTGAGGAGAACCTCCCTGTTGTGCAAGAGCTTGCACTATTGGTGCCATGGCTTCTTCTAGCTGCGCTGCTGTGCCTGGGTCACGAAATAGTGGTTTACTACTCATGAACGATTGTACAGCATTATGGTTTCTTTCTACAAGAGCAGAATTTTGCTGTTGTTCTAATAATTGGTTAATTTGCTCTTGCGCTATTTCTTGAGCTTGTTCCCTCGTCAGATATTCAAGAGCAGGAGCTTCATATCCTTCATTAGCGACTCCAAACTGTAAATCCTCTAACGATAAACCATAAGCTTCTAACCACTGAACCGCAGTATTTACTGGGTCAGCCTTCATAGCTCTATCCCACTCAATCGAACGTCGTGCTACATCGGTTAGAGGTATACCTTGCTTCGTATACTCGGATTCGTACTCTTTTATAGTGTCATAAAAGGAGTTTACTCGCTTTTGAGCTTCTTCCAACTTTGCTGCTTCACGTTGATAATGGCTCCTAGTTTCATACGCTCTACGGCTTAAATAAGACTGTAGAACATGAGCATTTTCAGAAGTAGGATTAAGGAACGCTTCCCTTTCTGCGTTGTTCATGTCACCAGGAGGAGCAATAGCTGTAGGAATATCTGTAGTATTTTCAACTACTTCTGGCTCTTCTAGCTCATCCTCTTCTTCAAAGTCCTCTTCTTCTTCTAACTCAACAGTCGAGGGTTCTACCCTGTCTGCTTCATCTCCACTATCAAAGTTGCCTTGCAAGCTGTCTCGAATTGAGACTCCTACCTTATCTGTATCTGCTACTACTTCAGTATCCTCTGAGTTTGCCATCATTGTACCTTTCAATCACTTTATCCCTTAACGAACGGACAAGATCCGTCGTCTTACGGTCACGCTCCTTCTCAGGAGAATATCCGTTGTCGTAAGCCGTACCGACTTCTTCCATGCCGTAAGCTCTATACTCAGCTCGTAACGCTTTCTTACTGGTGTAATATTTGCCAGTAACAGGACTTCGCGTAGGAGCCATTTCATCTGTTGGGTAGTTGTCTATAGCACGAGATATTTTTCTGGTAGGCTTGTTAAATTCACTGTCCTTACCAAACACTTTCTCGCCCAAAGTGCCGAATCTGCTCGGCCATTCACTTTCCTTACTCATCAGTCATCGTCCAGTAACATAATTAAAAATAGTTGTTTAATTCGCATCTGCCGTTCAGCAGTCATGCCGTAGTAATTGGCTTGTAGTGCTCCAGTTAGAAGTTTTTCAAAATCAATTCTTTCTGGCTCTGCTTTCTGTTGTTTCTTGTATTGTTCAAGCAGTAAGGCTACTGCTAGTTCTTCCTCTTCTTTTTCCCGTTGCTTTTTGCGCTTGCGCCAAACATCAGCTTCCCCAGTTGGATCGCTGTTGTCATAGTGTTTCGGGTTAAGAAGTAGAAATAATGTCATTATCCATTAAGCATGTTATTTGTAGCAGTCTGACTAGCCTGTTGTGCTTCCATTTGTTTCATAAAGGCATGATGCCCTTGCCATGTCGCAGTAATCCAATCTTTTACTCTAGCAACTGCGAAATCTAAAGCCGATTCTGGATTTTCTATAAGAACAATTTCACCATTTTGTTCTTGCTGATAATGCGAAACCCAACCAAAGTGATTAGCAAATATTTCTATACCACCATCTTCTAGAATTGCATTTTTAACCACTACATCAATTCGTATAGTATGTGTTCCGTCCCCATTATCAGTAATGTGATCGCTCATAATTTCTCCTAACTAATCTTAACAGTTCCACTATCATTCCAGAGCGCACCAGTTACACCAGGATTGCTCGTAGGTAAATTGTTTAAGATGATATTACCAGCTATTCCAGCACCATCACCTGCGCCTGCTTCCATAGCAATGTCACCTCCATTCGCACCACTTCCAACCGTAGCAGTCGTGCCATAGAACGTGTACTTCTCAGGCGATGCCGAAAAAACGCCTTTTCCGAAATAAACAGAAGTACGCTTACCTTCTCGGAAACTGCCTGGATTATAATCACCGCCAAAAATTATTTGGTAATCAGCTGTTGCCGCACTGTTGCTGTTGCCAGTGTCGTAGCTTGAACCAATATGGGTTGAGTTATAAACACCCACATTCGCCCGTTCTCCAATGCAAATACTGCCTGCATTATTTGGGTCATTTGCATAGCTTTTATCACCAATACAAATCGCCTTGGACTTAGCAAAAATATCTGCACCAATCGCCACACTATTGTTCTGTGCCGTTGAACGAAGGCCCATTATAATTCCGCCACCTGTCGCAGTGTTAGCGTTTCCAAGCGTCAAACCGCCTGAGCTATTCGCACCCACAACCGTTGCATAAGTTCCAACAACCGAATTGTTGGTGCCAAGTGTTGTCGCATAAAAATAAAATCGGTTTAAGATTTGCGAATTTGAACCGATGGAAGTTCCGCCGATGCCGTAGTTTTGAAGATTATAACCAACAGTGACACCATTAGTTGAGCCTTGCCCGACCAAAACAGATTGACCGCAAGTTAAATTTGAACCGATTGCCGTTTGCCCCGATCCATTTACGTCAATATTATTGCCGACAACAACGCTCTTTGTTGTTGTAAGCGGCGCACCTGATCCGTTTACATATTCCAAATTGATATCGCTGCCGATTGCTGTTTGATAAGTTCCAGTCACATCAATAGCAGATCCAAGCGCAACCGTATTTCTGCCATCAGTGACAACATTATCACCGAAAACCTCACTTTGAAGATGAGCGGTTGGATTACTGAAAGCCCCGTCGCTCGTAATTCGTGCATGAGTTGTCCCTGCGCTATCTTGCCACTGTTGCAAATCAGCGGTTTGACTCGCTGCGCCTTTCACAACTTGCGGCGTTGAACTTGCAGCAGAAGCAATGATTTGAAATTGTCCTGCAACATAAGTGAAATTTGAATCACCACCGAACGAGCCAGCGTCATTATATTGAATATCGCCAGTTGAGCCACCAGGAGTCCCACCGCCTCCACCACTACTTGACTTCGTGTAATAATGACTCATGTAAACACCTGTATTGCTAAATTACTTGCTGCACCACTCGCTATGGCATTTACAGCACTTGCTACTGTAATAGGCCCATCAATAATTAACTTCTCTTGTGTCGCTAAAACAATACCACTATTCAATGCAGCAGTGTTGTCAAAAGCTATACAAATAGTATTCCCACTCGTATTACAGAAGCTCATTTTAACATAATTACCAGCAGCAATTCCTAAAGACGCACTACTCGTTCCAACACTTGCGCTCGTAGGAGCCTGACCAGTGCTTGTTGCTAGAACAACAGGCAAGCTGTTTGCCATTGTGTCCTCTCCAGCAACATCCCCGATGTCACCTATAGCCGTTAGCAAACTACCAGAGGGAGTCACCTTCACATTGTAATAGGTGCCCCCTCCAGCAGAACTTCTCCCAGCTATGACACTTCTATTAAGAGCAGCTAATGTATTGTCAGTTAGTGTGGTAGTCAGCTTTTCTAAATTGGTAGTAGTACCACCAGCTATACAAGCAGTATATAGAATGAGATTGGTAGCATCTCCTCCCGTCTTTGCCACCTCAACCGTCACTGGCAAGTTGGGACTAGCCAAGGATGGATCAAGTTGTAGGTTAGGGAATCGTAACGTGTGGAAAGTTATCCATTCACTGTCAGGAGAAAACACTTGATACTCAACAGGGCCACTCCCTAACCATGCCCATCGTATTCTGTATAAATTACTTTTTGTGAAGTCTATGGCTTCTGGAGTACCTGCACGTTTGAAGTTGCTACTTGCGCTTCCGTCTAATGGATCGCCGTTAAAACTTCCATAAGCAACTGAAGTATCACTAGCAGAAAAACGCCTTGTAACATTAAAGGTAAGACCTTCATAGCCTAAAAAGAATCCATTATTAGCATCAAATAAACCAATTCTCTGTACACCGTTACCATCAGTCGGTGTAGTAAATGCAGCAGTAAAATATACATACTGCTCAAAACTCGGTCTATAATAAACTTTGTTTACACTTACACCTGAAACAGACGTAGTAGAAGAAGTACTAGAACTATATAAAGCATGACCATTAGTGATTGTAGCACTTGCACCTCCTGTAGCGGTATTCGTTATTACAGCACTGTCAAAACTCGTATCAAAAGCTAATTCAACCTGGTTAGTTCGTTGTCCTGTCGTTTGTAGACCTAAAACGTCTGTACTATTACCGCCACCTCCACCGCCACCTTGTGCAGCTAAGATTGCTTGTAGAGTTGTCTCACTTGCAAAATCAGGAACCGTAAGATTTTCAGCACCTGCACCTCCATAATCTACTACTACAACCTGTGCTTGCTCGCCTCCCTTTTCAACACTCCGCACTGGAATGTCATCATTACTACTTGTAGGTGAGTTGGATACTGTTACGTTGTCAGTCACTCTTATTCCTCATCCTCTACTGTTTCAATCTCTACCGTTGTCTCTCCAGCTTCGTTCGTTTCCATCTTACCAATTTTTTTACTGGTTTTTGGTATGATGTTGTTAATCACAATCGGTTGTTGTTCAGCTTTAGGCGTTGTCGCTTCTGTTACCGTTTGCTGTTGAGTCTGCATTGCAAGTCTGATCTTTTCAAGCTCTTGCTCTTGATTCAAACGCCGTTCCTCTAACAGCTTTTCAGACTCTTTCATTCTGACTGCCATGTTTTCCAGTTCGAGTCTCTGTAGATCAATGAGTTGCTCCACACGCTGTGCTTCACGCTTTGCTTCTGTTGAATCCACTTTAACTGCCGTCTCAGCTTGTATACGCGCTGTTTCAAGCTGTATCCGCTGCTGCTCAAGCTGGAGCTTTTGTGCGTCCACTTGTGATTTTTGTGCTGCAAGGTACTCATCTACGCTCGCCTTCTTAAAAGCTATTTCTACTTCAGCTTGTGCTTGTGTCATTCTTGTTTGTGCATCAGCTTGCGCCATGTACATCTTTTGATTGGACTCTTGAGCTTCCATTTGGATGCGAGTCATCTCAGTTTGATACTTCATCTGTGAGGCTTCACGCTGTTGCTCTACCTGCATTGCAAGTGGATCTGGTGGAGCCTGTTGTGCTTGCTGTTGTTTTATTTGTACTACTTGACTGAGATCAGCTAATGCTTTCTGGTAACACGCATCAAGCTCTTTACCACCTTTGAACCTTCGTACCAGATTCTGCATGAGTTCCATAGAGAATGTAGTTAGAGAAGGATACTCATTGATTAGTGCTCCCATCTGCTGGAAGAACTGACCAGAAGTAGTAAGAAGGTCTAGCCCGTCTTGCTTCTCTTGCGCCTGGTCTAGTGCAACCATCGAGTCTGTTGCAATGTTAATTCTGTATACACGCTCCTCAGTGTCTTTAATTACTTCTGCAATCTGTTGCTTCATTTGTTCAGCAACAATCATAGGTAGCTGTGGGTTCTCTTCTGTCGGCTCAGGTAGGTAAGGCCGTACAATAGAGTCTACATCTGCAACCTCAAAGATTGTCTCCATACTAAACTGTTCAGCAATAATAGTGCCGAGCTTGTTCACTGCATCAGAGATAAACTTTGCAAACTGGTTTTGCCTGACAATAAGACCAAGGCTTGACCATTGGTTCTCTAGTCTGTTTGCAGTTGCAGTCTTGTATTGTGCGCTTGAACCTCTGAGAAGGTCAGATACTTTTAGTGTTTCATAAAGCTGTGCAAGTGCTTCGCCTCGTGCAGACTGTAGAACGCTTAGAGTTTCTACATACGGTCTAATGTCGTGGTACTCAATCCCGTTAGCCTGACCGCCTCTACCTTTATAGTTAGGCCAGTTCATAACAGGGATGAATTTTAAGTCACCTTGCATGAGCTGCTCTACCTGGTCACCCATTGTAGCATCGTATAGAGCATTGGTACGGATTGCTTGTACAGTTGCAGCAATCCTTGTTGTCATGCGCTCAATCTGTAGTATCTGGTCACGGCAATGAGTGTAGTCAGATACAGGGATAACTGAGTCAGGGTCTATAGACTGATTGATAGTAGAACAAGGCCAAAAGTGCTCATACCTAATAGGAACATCACCTTCTTCTAGTACCGACTTGTCACCTTTCTTCTGGAGCCAGTAGAGCTTGTCTGTTTCTTGGCACCATATCTCAAACAATTCAGCTTTCCCTTCATACTTCTCAGTTGTCTGATAAAGGTTTTTCTTCAGGGCATCAGGGTAAGAGTCATAAGAAAGTTTACGCGCTGTCTCTTCACCGAACTGCTCAGTAGCTTCTTTCTTGCTCAAGAACGCTCGTCTAGCTTTCCACTCTATCTCAGCTTCGTTACGCGCATCAGATTGTAGAAAGTCGCAGTATTGAATGTTGTCGAGTACTGCTCGCTCTTTCGCTTTTACTTCAATCTCCATCATACCAAGTATGACACCTTCTGGAGTTGTGCGTAGTGTGGACTCGTCACCTGTAAAAGGATTGCCTTGTGCATCGACTAAACCGTCTGGTGTCTGTAGTAGAGCAAACTCAACCTGTT
>Ga0208644_1004187_pt1 | contig 10939 bp, 6 predicted proteins | sample VirMetDEL_Nov_18_FD_184517 | JGI IMG/M metagenome (GOLD analysis project Ga0208644, IMG submission 184517) | Aqueous microbial communities from the Delaware River and Bay under freshwater to marine salinity gradient to study organic matter... | ecosystem: Environmental > Aquatic > Marine >... | reverse complement strand
TGTATTTAAGCCACGAGGCAAAATGTACATTGACCAACTTCCACCTTTAGTATTCCCATTTGGTTATATGGTTATAAGTTCAGCATTTCAATTTTTTGAAGAAAAAGAGGATGAAGATGGCGAGATCACCGAGTAACAAAGGAATAACTAATAGAAATGCTAATGTTCCTCCAGCAGGTAGGAACTATCAAGACAATACACAGGCTGTTCGTAGAATACCAGGTGTTGAGTATGGTGAACAAAAAGAATTAATTGAGCAGCAACAGGCTGCACCATTACCAAAAGATGGAACACCACAAGCACAAGCAAGACCTACAAGACCTATGCCTAATGTAGATGTGTTTGGTGCAACACAAAGACCAACAGAACCTGTTACAGCAGGATTAGATATTGGACCAGGAGTAGGACCAGCAATCCCTCAACAACAAGGTGTAAGTGATTTGTTATATCAAATGTATGCTCTTACTGGAGATACAGCCTTATTACAGTTGGTGGATTTTGACTGATGGTAATTAAAAATTTTGGATATGATGATGACATCTATGATGATCAATTTCAACAACAGTTTGCAACAAAGGCAGAGATATCACCAGTAGTTTCACAGGAGGAAGCTGAACGAGCAGCAAAGATTGCTAACAGTTATCCTAACTTACCACCTAGTGTTATTGCAGCAGCAGCACAATTAGGTTTAGGATTTGATGACAATAGGTTAGAAGAGATTGCAAAGAAAGCAGCAGTACAAAAAGAAAATGCTTTTAATAAAATAAAAAGATTTACTTCTGAAAATCCTCTAGCTAACCAAATTAAAAACAATAGGTTCTTTCAAGTAGCTTCTAGTCCTATAGATAATATTGTTAAACCTGCTGTAAGAAATTTAGTTTCTGGTCTTTTAGACATTAACGAAGCAAGTTTTGGTGCTAATGCTAGAGCATTAGAATTGCAAGATCAAAACCCAGGTATGTCTTATGAAGATGCTTATAAACAAGCAGTCAAAGGAACATTGAGAACACCGAAAATACAACAAGCATTACAATCAGGAGATACTTACGATTTAGGTAGAGGTTGGTTGAAGCTATCTACTGATCCATCAGATACAAAAGAATATAAAAGATTGGTTTCTGCTGGTTATGACCCAATACAAGCAAGAGAATATGTTTTAGAAAATGTACTAGGTACACAAATAGATAAAGAAGTTACAGAACAAGCCAATACAGTTGTACAATTTCAAGGTGAATTAGCAGAACAATTTAAAATTGCTGGATTAAAACCATCTGTATCACCTGGTAGAAAAGTTTTTAAAGATTTAGGTTTGTACGAAGTTTTTGAACCAGGAACTAAACAAGCACATTTTTTAACAGGTGCATTAGACTTTGGTTTTCAATTAATTTCACCAGAAAACTGGATAACATTTGGAGTAGGTAAAATCAAAGATGCTAGAAAATTATTTCAAGTTGCAGAAAGACTTGATGATGCAGGTGTTATTACAAGGGGTATAAGAAGTACCTTTCACGGACCTACTTTACAACAATATCTTGCTGGACGCAAAGGTAAAGAATTTAAGAAATTACTTTGGGAAAATGCTGATAACCCATTTGAATTTATGACTAGAACTAAACAATCTATTACAGATCCAACATTGTTGTCTGACTTAAAAAAACTTAAATCAGAATCAGGTATAACAAAATATGACAAACAAGCAGAAGGAATAATGGATGAGTTTTTGTCTAGCAAAGTTGTAAGAGAAGGTATGGATAAAGCAGAAGGGTTAGGATCAGCAAGGCTTATAGAAGCAACTAATATGTATGTACCACAAGTTATAAGAGGTAATGGTTTACAAAAAGCTATGAAACTATACTTTGCTCCAGCATTTGGTAGGTTAGTAGATGCTAATGACCCTGCTGATGCTTTACAAAATTTATATAGATTTACTTTACAATCTAAAGCATTTCTAAAACAATCTGAAGAAGGTACTGATTTAGCTAACAAACTTTTAAACAATGCTATTGATGCTTATGGTAAAGGTGGCGACATAGGAGCTAGTTTAAACAAAGTTGTATCTGATTGGTTAGAGGGTGATTTTAGAAAAGTTTTAATTGATTCAGGTGTTAAAGAATCTGTTGCTAAAGCAGCAACAAAGATAACTAGAGAGTTTTCTGATGATGCAAAGATTGCATCAGATATGAACAAAGGTTTATACGGAATGGATATGAATGGTAAAAACTTTCCTTTGACAGAAGTATTGAAAGGTGCTGGGGTTGATGATGTAACTAATCAAACAATAGGTAGAGCTTTATTTTCTACACAACTTAATAACACTGTTTACTTACCAGAACTTAATAATGTTATAAAAGCATCTAATCAAATGAACAAAAACCTTAGAGGTAATATGACAAAACTTGTTGATACTATTGGTGGAGATAAGTCAGAATCTTTTATACAGTTTTTAGATTGGTATAACTCTAGTGTCTTTAAACCTTTAGCTTTGTTAAAACCTGCTTGGACTGTAAAAGTTGTAGGTGAAGAACAAATACGACTTATATCAAGAGGATTAGTTTCTGCACCTCTAGCACCAATACAAGTTATAGCTAGAGTATTTGGAAGAAGTGTAGGTGCTGAAGAAGGTGGAAAACTAAGAAAAGGTGTTGATCCATTAACACCTGGAGAAGCAGCAGGTGGAGATTGGGCTTCTGATTTAGCTTACCTAAACTCACAGACTGGTATTAACAATGTAAGAATAAATAGAAGAAAAGTAGTTAATCCTGGTCGTTGGGGTAAGTTTGACAAGACAGCTCCTGAATATAAACAAGCAGCAGTTCGTACTATTTATCAAATCATTAATGATGATGTTGCTGTGTTGTTAGCTAAGATAGATGCTAGTGACTTAACACCTTTACAAAAAGAACAAGAGTTTAGAAAACTTGCAGATAGATTAAAAAACAAAGATTTAAAAGAACGATTAGAAAAAGTAGTAGGACAAGAATCACATCCTTTTAACAATGCCTTACGAGATGATGAGGTTGCTTTAGAGTATGTATATTATTTACGAGCAGCTTTAAATCAAACACTTGGTGGCAGAGTTATTGCAGATGAAGCATCTAGTGCATTGAACTGGGTACAAGATATCGCTAACAAAGATTTACTTAATATGATTGCTAATGGTGGTAAATTTACAACATCTAATGGAAAGAAAATGGGATTTCTTGATGCAGCTGCTATTGCTAGATCTAAAGCAAAAGCAGATAAAGTTAAAAAGAAAATGGGGGATAAAGAATTTGAACAATTAGCTGATGATTATATAAGTGGAAAAATTACAGAAGAAGATTTAGCAGTCATAGCTCCTTTATTTAAAGAAGCACAAGATGATATTGTAAATGGATTTTTTGGTACTTACATAGAGGATATGCCTGAATTAGTTAGAGGTTATGTTGATCCAAATTTTAAATTAGAAGGGGTTCTTGATAAAACTATCAACAGTATGTTCACAACTTTGATGACACTTCCAACTAATAAACTTTCTCGTTCACCTGCATTCAGAAGATTATATTGGAAACGAGTATCAGAAACTATAGAGTTCTTAGGTAAAGATGCAAGAGATGAAATGGTTACTATTGCAAATACAGCTCTTAAAGAATTTACTAAGTACGACCCTAAACTAGCAGGGTATCTTAAAAAGATAAATAATGCTAAGTTCTCTAGTCCTGCTGAAGCTATTACAGATGTAAAACTTTATGACAAGATGATTGCATCAGATGCTTTGACACAAACAAAGAAACTTCTTTATGATATATCAGAAAGAACTGTTGTGGGAGATTCACTTAGATTTGCTTTCCCATTCTTAGAGGCTTATCTTGAAATCTTTAAAACTTGGTCAGACATCACAAATAAAGCTGGTGGAAAGAACTTAGTAAACCTTAACAAGCTAGTACAAAGTGGTAGTGAACCAAACCCATTAGCTGATCCAACAGGTCAAAGAGGATTCTTTTATACAAATCCTGTTAATGGAGAAGAAGTTTTTGGTTATCCTGGCACAGGTTTAGTACAAAAATGGATGTTCCCAGAATTTCAAGGAACAGGAGTAGAGGCAGAGTTTCCTGTGTATGTATCATCTCTTAACTTAGTAGCAGATATTATTCCTGGTGTAGGTCCAATTATACGAGTACCAGCAAGTTACTTTAGAAAACAATTCCCAGCAGAAGGTAAGTATAACAAATTAATATTTGGTGACTTTACACCTCCTAGTGGTTTCTTAAATAATGCTGTACCTTTCCCTGCTTGGCTAAAAAAGTTTTATCAAGCATATAAACAAGGTGGAACTGGTAGTGCAGATTTAAATAGGATGTTTAACAATACTGTAATAGATACTTACAAAGCCTTAATTTATGCTGGTGCTATTGATGATTCAACTCCACAAGGAGCAGAAGAAGGTTTACAGTTAGCTACAGATTACGCACAAAGAATATTTATGATTAGAGGTGCCTCACAACTTATAGGTCCAGCAGGTGCAGCTTCTCCTATATGGTCTGTAACAGATAAATCAGGAAATGCTTTCTTTATAGAAGCTCTTGCAGACACATACAGAGATTATAAGTCTGCTGCACAAGGTGATGACTATGAAGCAACACAGAGATTTATACAAGAGTTTGGACTTGATCCAACAGCTATGTTAACTTCTAAATCTAGGTCAGTAGTTGCTAGACCAGCCACAGTGTTTAGTGCAGATTGGGCTAGAGAAAACAAAGACTTGTATGAAGATTTTAATACTACTGCTTTTTACCTAACTCCAACAGATGTTGATAATGAATTTAGTTATGATGCTTACCTTAATGCTTTATCTGATGGAACACTTGCACCGAGAACACCTGAACAATGGGTGTTAGCTAAAAACAGATTATTAGGTTCTATTGCTTATGAAAACTTTTTAAGGAATACAAAGATAGGTGACTCAACACTTATGAATACAAATGTTAAAACTGCACAGTTACTTAAATGGATGAAGCAGTCACAACTTATGGAGCAATATTGGGGATATGGACAAGATGCAGGATTTGAAGTAGATAAACCTGATACTGATTTCTTACTTAGAGAAATGGGTGGACAAACATACTTACCAGATCGTTCATCTAGTTTTATTACTGGTTGGATTAATGAAGATTACACACCTATAGAGAAATTGAAAGCTAATAATGCAGCTATTGCTTATGGTAAATACAGACAACAGTATGACAGAATAGTAGAAGAAGCAGTCAAAAGAGATTATGCACCTAGTTCTATAAAAAGTAATAAGGATTTAGTTAAAGCAAGACAGTATTTAAGAAATTATGCGACTAAACTTATATTAGAATATCCTGAATTTGGACCTCTTTGGAATAGCATTTTAGAAAATGACCTTAGAGAAGAAATATCAGATATGGAATTATTAGGTATATAGATGAATGATGTAGATAAATTTATAGCAGCAATCGTAGAGCAGGATAGTCTTGCAGGTTCAAACCCTATATTATCTGAAGATGATATACAACAAATGCAACTAATGAACTCTATAGATGATGTACAAATGTACGCTATACAAAAAGGTATTGATGCTGGTAAAGTAAATAACGCTTTAATTTCTACAGGACTTGATACTGCATCAGATCCAATGGCTGATCTAACTGGATTATTTGGTTTTGGAGAAGCAGAAAAATCAATCATAGGTGGATTACCAAGTGATTACTTACCAAGAAATGCAGGAGCAACAGACTTTTACAGAGAAGGTGATGAGTACAAGATCTTTGCTAACTTACCAACAGAAGATCTATATAGTTTACAAGCAAGACTTATACAAGGTGGTCTATTAGCTAGAGGTGCTTTTACACCTGGCGACTTTGATACGAGTACAGCAACAGCTATACGATTAGTATTAGGCAGACAAAATAGAATTGGTGTTAAATTAGGAGAAAAATCAACTGCTTGGAATGAATCATTACTGTTATATCAGAATGAACCATTACCAAGTGGAGAAGAAGTTTCTGTTTATTTACCACCAGACTATTCAGAAGTATCATCAAGAATAAGAAACTTGTTTACTGAAAGTTTAGGTAGAGATCCACAAAACTATGAATTAACATTACTTGCTGATCAATTTTACAATGATACACAATTACAATCACAACAACAAACAGAGTTAGAACAAGTTGCATTAGGACCTACTGTAGAAGAGTTAGAAACAGGTAATATAGGAAATAGAAACATACAAGATGTTGTATCTGAAACAGGTATGCAAGAAGTATCTCCGACTGGTAGGTTATACGAAAACTTTAATAATCTTATAGCAAAAGAAAAGGATAGATTAGAAGCAAATGATGATATCCAAAACACTGGTCGCCTTATGCTTGGCACTATTCTCGGTACAAGGAGATAGTATGGCAGACCCAAGAGAACTACAAGCATTTAGATTAGGTTTAGCATTAGTTGAAGGTGGAGGTAAAGTTGATTACACACAAGGAAACCCTACTACTGGTGCATATGGTGCTTATCAGTTTGTACCTAAATGGTGGGATTGGTATAGAAGTTTCGTACCAGGGATGCAAGATGCAAATATAGAAGATCCAGTTGCACAAAATAAAGTTGCAGCTTGGCATTTTAATTACAACTTTGATAAATATGGAGATTGGATGTTTCCAGCAATAGCACATTTCGCAGGACCAGATGATGCTAAGTTAGCTTATGAAAAAGGTTTTGATGCAGTAAAGAATAAAAAAGATGACACTGGTGTAACAGTAGAGGAATATGTAAACAAGGTAATGCAGAATATGAAAGAGCAGATGCAAATGATGTCTGAAATAGATACAAATGTTGCTACTTTAGGACTACCACAAAGCGATACAGAATATTACAAAGGTGCTTTTGATCCAACAAAAATTGTAGAAAAAGAAGCAGCAGAAATTCTTGATGCTATTACTAATGGTATGAGTGATGGTGGTAGAAAGAAGTTTCCTATGAATACTAAATCACAATATAATGCACAAGTTCCTAAAGCAGCAGGTTCATATGAAGCAGCTAAGATAAAAACTGATATCGGTAGAGGGATAAAGATTCAATAATGGCATATAATTTACTTGGACAACAAGGACCTAAAGGTAGTAGAAACCCTGATCCTAATTTAACAGATGAACAAGCTACTTACTTATATGACACTCCACCAGGTAGTGGAGATAACAAAGGATTAACTAATGCAGGTAAACCTGTAGATAAAAAAGATGTTGATGAAAAATTGAAAAATGTTGGAGTAACTCCTACAACCCCTACAACTCCTACAACAGATACAACTCCTACAACAGATACAACACCAAGTGTTAGTGGTAATGAAGCTGTTAGGAATGCACAGACACTTCTTAAAAATGCAGGATTTGATCCAGGAGTTATAGATGGTTTGAATGGACCTAACACTAAAGCAGCTGCTGAAGCATATATAGGTGCAGCTAAAATAGATGAATTAGATAAAAGAAAAAAAGAAGTTGGATTTCTTATAGGAGTAAAAGCACCAGATACTTCAACTGCTGATACTACAACAGAAGAAGATGAAGATGGTGAAATAGAAAAATCACCTAATGGAAATATTTATTTGTACGATATTGAGGGAAATCGTAAAGAATTTTCACCAAATTCACCTTGGGAACAATATGTAGAAGGTGGAACATTATTTATTTCTCTTGATGCAGCAAACGAAGCTAAAACAAAAAAAGGTTCTGAAAGTTCTGTAAGTTCTGGAAGTTTTGCAGATTTAATTAATAGCATTGAGTTTGGTCCATCAATTTCTATAGATGCTACTTCTTATGATGTTGATAAATTAAACGAAGATTTAGGTATTACAGATACTGCAATAGGAAGTGCTATAAAGCGTGGTTGGGAAAGAGCTATGCGTGGAGATATGGGTAGTAAAGAATATAGAAGTTTAGTTGAAGATATAGGTGAGGCACTTAATACATTTGACTCAACTGATTCCAGTAAGGCAGAGAAAGCAGGTTCCTTTTTAAGAGCTGCTGCTATGGGGCTTGGAGTATTCGGAAGATCAATCGGTGCAATATTAGAAGAAACATTAGGTGGATTATTTAATGCAGGTACAGATTTGATTAGACCAGAAGCTGGTGGAGCAGGAGATGCTTTCTTTGATGCTTTGATGGGTGTTGAACAAGGCTCTAACGCTTACTCTACTTGGGTAGCAGAGAACAAACCTGGTTGGAGATATAATGCTTTTGAAAATGAATTTTACAATATAACAACAGATAAAAAGGTAACTGAACAAGAAATTACAGAAGCAGTGACTACTCCTGGTGGTACTCCAAATGGTGGACCAAGTGGTACTGGACCAAGTGGTACTGGACCAAGTGGTGGTGCAGATGAACTTGATGAAGCGTATAACGCTATAGGTCAATTAGGACCTAGAGGTCAAAGTAATGAAGGTTATGAATACAAGTTTGAAGAACCACCTGGAAGAGGTAATAATCCTGGAGTAACTAAAATCGGTGATCCAGATCCAGATCCTATAGACCAGTCTGCACAAACAGCAGAAAACTATATCGAATCTTATCAAATAAGAATTTATAAAGATGGTCAAAGCATACTTATTGATGTAAGAGAATTAAGTCAATATGAAAGCGAAGGATGGTCAACACAAGAATTAACTGCCGAGTCAACAAGTACAACTGATACAACTACATCTGATGTTGGACCAGGACAAGTTGTTAGCGACCAATTAAATACATTTAACAACATCCCACAAAACGCAATACTGATAGAAGCAGCAGGACAATTATTCTTAGGATATGAAGTACCTGGTGCATACGGACAAATGTATTCAGGTGAACCAATGTTTATGCTTTATGAGGTATTAGACAATGATGTTTATGAAGCAGGTATATTAACACAAGGTGCATCACCACAAGTCAATGTTTCTCTTGGATCATTGGATGATCTTAACCAATATGGAATAGTTGTTGGTGGTACAGATGAGCTTACTGACAATGTAGAACACCCATTTATTAGATTTGTAGAAAACTTTGAAGCAGGTAAAAGAGTTAACCCTTGGTTAAATGATACAGAAATAAATCCATTATCAGGTGTTAGCTATCAACAGGAGGCTATAGAGTTTCTTGCAGAACAAGCATTAGAACAATGGTCGCCAGAAGAAACACAACTTAAATACGAAGGTACTGATTGGTATAGAAAATCAACTACTACACAAAAACAATGGCTTACAACATTACTAACACAACCAGAACAAGCTACACAAGATATATTAGACAAACAATTAGAAGTTAGAATAGCAATGGAAGCTAATGGAATAGCTAGTCCACCAGATGCTTTGGTAAGTTGGTTTGCAGACAAAGCAGTATCAGGTACTTGGACACAGTTGTACACAGATAATCAAATAGCTTTACTTGCAGATCCTTACAAACCTGGTGCAAGAGATACAGGTATGGTTAATTTTATTGAAGGTGTTGGCGTAGGTACATTAGATAGATTGAGTGTTGGTGAAAAAACAGTAACAGATTTATATAGAAAATACTTAGGTCCTTCACTTGGTAATGCTAGTGCAGATGAGATTGCAGAGAAAGCAGGACAACTTAGAAACGATCCAGATGCAGAAGAACAACTTAAATCATATTTAGAACAACAAAGACTTGCTATGTTTGGTAACTATACGAATCCAACTTTGACTTATAATGATATTGTACAACCATACAAGAACTTAGTTAATCAAGTATGGGGTCAAGAAGTAGATGAAACACAAGATTGGTTTATAAAAATGGTACAGGATAATGACATAGAAAAGGCTTACACAACCTTGAGAGAAAAAGGTATCTCACAAGGTATAGGTAGAGTTCAAGATCAGGCACTAAATGATTTACAATCAGCTATAGGTCAAGGTCAAGTAGCACCACAGTTAGGAGCTAACGGATAATGGAAGAATTGTTACAAAAAGCTAGAGCATTATATCCAGGATTACCTGATTCTTTTATTAATTTATTTGTTTCTAAATGGGAAGATACAGGAGATGCACAACAAGCTATTGCACAGACAAGAGAAGATACTTCCTATGACACTATATTCCCTGGTAATAAAAATGAACGAGGTCAAGTTAGATATGATGAAGTAACTTACTTTGCTTTACAAGATTCTTATATAGGTACACTAGCTGAATACGGCATACCAAGAAATACATCATTAAATATATTACAAGATAGATTTGTTAACTTACTAGAGAATGAAGTTTCTGCTAATGAATTTCAACAACGAGTAGCTGCTGTGTACAGAGGAATACAAGAGAATATACCACAAGTGCAAGATTTTTATGCTACTAATTTTGGTTTAGATTTAGATGAACAGTCAATATTTTTAGGTGCATTAGATCCAACAGTTGGAGAAGATATAGTATCTGGCAAGATTACTGCTGCACAAATTGGTGGAGAAGCTGCAAGAGCAGGATTTACTATTTCTTTTGAAGAAGCAGAGAGAATACAAAGAGCTGGTTTAACACAAGCTGAAGCTAGAAGATTGTTTGCTACAGCAGAAGAACAGTTACCACAAATACAGGAACTACAAGCACAAAGAGGTGTTGCACCACAACAACAGTTTGGTTTAACAGAGTTTACTGAAGCAGCTGTATTTCAAAGTCAAGAAGAATTAGGACAGATTAGAAGATTACAAGAAGAACAAGCATCAGAGTTTGCACCAACTACAGGTGCTGCTAGAACAGGTCGTAGAGTTTCAGGATTAACTGAACTTTAATACACACATATCCCACATATAGTGGTACTATATATAGTATCGCATAGCAACAGTCTGCGAACCAAATTGACATTGCACCTCCAGTTTATATCTGGCGTGTAAACTGCGTATTTCAATTCGCCTAGTATCGGTACAGCTAGAAGTGGCTGACAATTCTCATTTGTACTTT
>Ga0208644_1004183_pt1 | contig 10948 bp, 15 predicted proteins | sample VirMetDEL_Nov_18_FD_184517 | JGI IMG/M metagenome (GOLD analysis project Ga0208644, IMG submission 184517) | Aqueous microbial communities from the Delaware River and Bay under freshwater to marine salinity gradient to study organic matter... | ecosystem: Environmental > Aquatic > Marine >... | reverse complement strand
AGTGGACTCTGTTCCCCTACATAGAAACCTGTATGAGAGTTATTCACTTTAAATCCAAGCTCATTTATCTTCTGAATCTTACATTGAGAAGTCCCTCTTTGACTTCCGGCCTCAATAGGTAAAGTCTGAATCTTCTGAGTGTACGGAAGCCCCGCGTGGACTTTGAAATAGTTATACTCTAAACTGATCGCCCCACCGGAAACTGTCTTATTTGGCTTGTCTAAACCTCCGTCAGCTAAGACTACCACCTCCAACCCCTCAAGATGGTCTAACCCCGAAACAGTCGAAACAGAAAGCCCCCACTCTCCACCTGTGTATGAAGTAGCGTCGAAATTCGTCTTTACCTCTCCCACCACCACCGTCGAAGAAGTGAAAGCTGTTACCTCTAACTCCCCCACCGTATCGCCGTCTGTGTCGATTGCTCTAATTCTCTGCCCTATATCCCCGATAGCGAAGTAAGCCCCGGAAGAAGTCACCACAACAGTCGTCCCTGCTGTCGCTGAAAGACTGATCGTGTAGGACGTAGGAGAAGCGGTTTCATCGTAAGCGTTGTAAGTCAGACCTGAGTGGACGTAGAAACAGTCGTCTTTTCTATCCGGTACGATAGGGCTTTTAAATCTTTCGATATACCTTCTCTCGGCGCCACTACCTAACGTCCTCTTAACAACCACCCAAACCTCATCGTGCGGTTCGGACTGAGAAGGAATGGAAACGATAGACTCGTAGTTTCCGATAGTCGTCTGCCTAGCCCACCCCTGCACTTCTTGGTCTACCTCTCTCGTCATTGTCGAGATAGTCCCTTGAGAAGTAACACACCATAAAACAGAATCAGGGTTTTGTTGGTAAGCCATATCTATAAACCCGTCCCCTGCGATGTGAGGGGAAAGGATAGTCTTATCAACCGACTTGTAAGCGTCTAGGTCGAAGTTAAAGAAAAGCTCTCTTATCTTTCGACTAAACCTTTGAATGTAATAAAAGAAGTTTCCTATCTTTTTAGGCACGACCGCTTCCGACCCCCAAGACGTTTCCTTCCCGACGTTCGTGTTTGCCGGCGTTAAAGGAGAACCATCACCAGACTTAATAACAAACTCTCCTCCGTAAGTCCCCGCGATTAAATTAGACCCCGGAACCACCCACTTGATTTCGTTTGATTCGTTAGAAGCAAGCTGTATATCTATCGCGTCGTCATCCTCTCCCCCGTCGAGAGCGAAGTTTTCAAACTCGAAAGACTTGGACAACCAAACATTCTGTGGTTGATAATTTGTACGGGCGAATACAAGTCTTTGCTGGTAAAAAGTAGTACGTGCCGGAAACCCTAAGACATAAGACCACGCCCCTTGCGCCCAGTTAGTCGTAGCCGAAGCTGTGGAAAGAGTTTTCATTACCGTTGCCGTCGCTGTGGAAGGATTAGTGACGGCTGTGATCTTAACGTAGCCTTGCTCATCTAGCCCTGTTGTTGAGCTTGTAACCGTAGAACCTACTTTCCAGAAAGTATTAACGTGTCCTAATGTTGAGCCTGATGCGGTAAAGATATTCGCACTTGCTGAGAGTGTAACCGTTCCAGACGTGGCACTCGCGGTAATCGTAGCCGAAGTTAAGAGTAAGATGGAAGAACCGGAGAGGATTCCGTTATCAGTAAAGAACGGGCCGCCAATAAAGGGCACATCAGTCAAAGTCCAGTTATTCGAGGCGATTCTTGTTAACTTCCTCGGTGGATGGGCTGGATGAGCGAGATAAATAACGTCGTTTATCTGCGCGTACTGTATGTCGTAGATTTGACTTGCTGTGTAAGTGTGTACTAATTCGTATGCTGCCATTTTATGCCTCCACTACTCCACCGTTAGTATAAAATCTGAAATAAGACTCTCCTGCCTCGATAGCATACGCATCATTCCGGCTGAACACGAAGGGGATTAACCGGGAGCGGCCGTAGATGCGCTCGGAAATCCCATCAAGGGAACCTTCTGTCCCGTATTCAGAATCAGGAACTGTGAAATTTTCTGTCCATCGAACAACATTTGAAATCCTATATTCGTCGATATACCCATTAAGAGAATATCCAATATTTATGTCGTTTGTTTGTTGGTTGTACCTTATATTCTGTTCATCCATTACCTTTATTCCATCCACAAAAGCACGACATTGAAAGCTAGGATTTCCCTGAGAAACAGCTATGTGATACCATTGGTCTTTGTTAAACGTGCTTAATGTTGATGAGGAAATTGTTTTTGATGAACCTCCATCGTTACAATAAAGATAAATATATCCAGTAGCAACCGTAGATGATACCGATGGGGCGACTATATACCAAACAACACTTGGAGTTGTCGCAGGAACATCGCCGCCCTGTTGGTATATTCTAAACAGTGTTCCAGAGTTTCCATCCGGAAGATTACGATAACGAAACCAAAGGTCTATTGTCATTTCACTACCAGTAAATTCATTGTTGATTTGATCTACAATAACCCCGGAAGCTGCTTCATAAATATATGGATTCGAAAAATGAATTGAACCGGCACCGAATTTTTTTATAGAATTTATAGTTACAACCGAAGCGGTTTGCGCTGTCCCACTTGATGTAACTAAAAATGTCGTGCAAGAATGTGTATAAGATGATGCGTCAATAAATGTTGTTGTGCCTGCACTTTCGTTTCCATGAAGCAAAAGTGTAACATGGCCATCATTCCCCCCCGCCACGGTGTCATACTTCGCATCATTAATAAACTCCGTACCCGGTGCTGAGATAATCGTCCCATAAGGCCTCACAAGCATATTCTCCACCACCGCGCACGCTGTCGTATACTGAGCGATATCCGTCCTCCCGAACAACCTCGGTGAGAACTCTCCCCCTGTGAACGTAGTCTGAACGATGTCTGTTTTCACGCGGACACCGTTCCCCCGTTAGTAAAGAACCTGAAATAATTATGCCCCATCTCTATCGCAAACGAATCGTTCCTCGAAAAGACAAAAGGTAAAAGCCTAGATGTGTTATTGGTACTCTGCGCCGAGTGCTTAGTCCCCCCTATATACTCCGTACCCGGACAGCTAATCAAACTCCCAAAAGGTGTCACTAACACATTCTCCAAAGTTTCACACGCGTACTCATATTGGGCTATGTCCGACCTTCCGAAAAGTGCCGGGGCTATCTCCCCTCCCACAAAGCTAGTCTGTTGGTGGTCTACTTTCATTCTTTTTCCAATAAACCTCTGTTTGCAATCTCCAAGCCGCGCACCCGAACAAAGGTTCTCTATGGCTGTCTGCCCCGTAGACGTTGACTTGTTTCTCTATCTTCTCGATATTACTTGAATTACTTGGGAAAAACTTCTGCCACAACCCAACACCTATCAAAGCGAAAACGGCGTAGACGATAAAGTGAATACTCCGCTTCCCCAAAAAGCTAATAATAGGAGCTAGCCAAATAGGCATTTATTTTTTCCATTTAAGGGTTGAACCTGTGATGGTAAAGTAAACTACCGCCAATGCTCCACCTAAAGCGATCCCCACTAGAAAATTAACCATATCTCTCCTTAGTTTGGAACCTTCCGTCTTAGAAGGTCTTTTATTTCTGTTAAGTCCTGAGAAATAGACGAGAATTTAGCTTCTATCGCCGTCACCCTCTCCCCTATTTCAAACGCTTTATTCTTCCCCTCATTCGCCGTCACCCACACTGCGTTGACGAATAAGCTAACTAACAACATAATGATCCCCGAAAAAACACTCACCACGATTTTCATTCCAAGATCATTTCTCCTTTCTTGCATCATAAATCCCCCCACCATCCTGTTCGCGTTGTCATTATGCCCAAAGCCCCCCCTGTTGGTGCTGATAAAATATTGTAAGCCGGATTCTCTAAACGATTAAACGGGTACTTGATCGGAGGATGATTGGTAGGGATGCCGGCAAACTCAGCAATCGCTGAACCTTTGTAATCTATAATAGAACTCCCCACGAAAGGAACGGCGAACCTTAATCCTTTGCGGATATATAATCCAGAAAAACCCTGATAACAGATCAAACTTTGTTCGGCTATATTTAAAACCCTATCCCAAACACAAACGTCGGCGATCTCACCTGTAAACCCTGATGTTCCGTCTACGTGTGCGCCAACTGAATAATCCCCATCTCCTGTAACAGCAGCCCCTGACCCGTCACCTGTTTCTGTTAAAGACCTGTTCTCTCCGTTGACGTAAATCCTACCAGCCGTTGACGTAAATCCACCTGGAAAAGTAACGATCACATTCTGCCATTTACTCGTCCTTAAAATAGTATCGCATCCAAAACGTAATGAAGATGTGGCTCTGTTATTAAAACATCTTATTTTCCCAGAGTTTCCAAAATCAGATGTATCAATCCTCATCCCTATTCCTGCGGCGGCTGTCGCTGCGTTAAACATAAACTGACTAATTGCCAAAGACCTCGGACGAACCCAAAAAGAAACTGTATAAGTAACCCCTGCCCCTATACTAAATCCGGGATCGGTATACTGAACGTGTTCTGAACCGTTAAACCTAATTGCCATTAAGCCACCGTCTGAGTGATCGCCTTATAAGCTAAAGTACAGCCTGTCCCTAAAGCCGCGCCTGAGAAATTGACTACTATCAAACTAAATCCATCAGGGATATTCTTCCCAACTGCATCTGAAAGCATAACCGTTGATCTTAAAGTAGACGCTGTTGAAGTGTAATTTAGAAATCCAGCCAGTCTTAAGTTATGCGGAGAAGCGATCGTCGTTGTTCCTTGCGTCCCCGTAGGCAGGGTAATCGTTCCTTGATCGCTCATCCTCCAAGTTGTACCATCGTGATAAGCCGGACACGCCCACAGATAAACACCTCTGTCGTTAGCCACAGCCGTCGCGGCCGTAGAAAGAGAAATAGCAATCTCATAATCTAAAGCCAATGTCGTTCTGTTATCCACCAGATCGGACTGCCACCCTGCCGTCGCAGAAGAAGCTAAACTCTGCAAATTAGTCACCGACATTGTCGTTGTTGCGCTATATGCTACATTAATTGTTGCCATATTATCTCCTATGCTATCGTGATATTAGTCCAAGCTGTTCCGTCGAAGTTAGTCCCGTATCTAATCCAAGGGTTCTTAGTATTAAAATCTGACTGTGTTGAATTAAAACGAGTGACTAGATCGTTTCTAACCGAAGCGATGGGCGTTCCGGCTAGATAAGAAACTTTATGCTCTACCTCTAAAACCTTCCCATCTTTAATGTCTTGTAATTCTTGCGCGCTTACGTCCTTGTACTTACTCACCTTATTTACATCAGCGTAAAAGGCCTGTCTGCTCGCCGGCACAGAAAGCCAAAACACCACATTGAAATTCATATCACTGGGTTCGTCTGTTCTTTCTAAAATGATTATTTGTTTTGCCATATCTCTCCTGTAAATGCTATATACGTCATTGAATTAGATTATCTTTATGCTGCGTAATAGTAAGTTGCTGTTGCGCTTAAAGTCGTGCAAGAAACCGCTGTCATCACAAGCGGAGTCGTAGCCGAACACTTTATCGGGTTTATAATTGGAAACACGCACCCACCGTTGACCGCGAAATATAATGAACCGATCTTGACATTTGATTGAGTTGTGGTATTCGTTTCCCCAAACTTCACACTTCCTGCCGCGGCCCCGTTACTCACAACCAGATCAGTTAAGTAAATGCAAAGAGTAGCGTGGGAAGGAATGAGAGTCGTAGTCCCTGCGGTCGTGACCTCAGCTACCACACTCGCTTTATTCGGGAATCCTACGTGAACCAGAGTCGTGTTCCCCGTGACTGTGACCGTATTAACCACTGAAGTCGAACCTGTGATCGTTGAAGTCCCGACGAGAGTCGTTGACCCTGTAATCGTAACCGTACCGACGATAGTCGTTGAACCCGTAATGGTGACTGTCGGCATAGAAAGAACGTCTACGTCACCGATATTATTTGTCCCTGCCGGTAAGGCGGCAACGATAGCTGTCGAACCTGTAATAGCAACTGTCCCGACAACTGTGGTTGATCCGGTAATCGTCACAGTATTCACAACAGAAGTCGAACCAGTAATAGCTGGCATTGATACGATAACAGTCGAACCTGTTACGCTAAGCGGAATCCCACCTGTGGCTCCTTGCACATTTAATACTAAAGTCGATGTTGTCCCGACAATCGTTGTCCCTATGGCCGTCACATTACCTGTAATTGCGACTGTATTGACAACCGACGTTGACCCCGTGATCGCCGGCATTGAAACGATAACCGTAGAACCTGTCACAGTCACAACCCCGGAAATGGTAGTCACCCCACCGGAAGGTATTACATAGAGAGGATTAGCAGCTACCCCGTGATCCGCGCCTGCCGAATCATTTAAAACACTTCTTGGGATATGTTTTGTTGCCGCATCTTCTGTTATGGTATGCGTCGCTGTTCTTAGCGTCGAACCAGTATCAAGCGAAATATGTGAAGTTGCCACTATTGCCTCCTATGATAATGCTACCCCTACTGTTGTTCCTTCTTGTGTTCTATATTTTAATGCGTATGTTGATGCCCCGCCTGAGCCTGGGCTGAGTATCGGTGTACTCCCTAACCCTATCCATCCCTTGATCGTCCCACCACCTGAAACCGCACCTGTTGTTCTTAAAACCCAAACATCTTCCGCGTTAGGTGAAGCCGGATCAGCGTCAAGCTGTGGGATGTTTGATATGAAATCAAAGTTAGACGTTAAAGGGTTAAAGATTAGTTTCTTAATCATGTCCTAGTCACGCTGCTGATGTCACTACCACTGTAAGCTATCGTCAAAGTCGAAAGCACCGTCCCGCCTGATCCTCCCTGTTTAAACACGATCGTCGTCGGCTGGCTTGCCGGAGATAAAGAGATGTAATCATACCCCGGTGGAACCAACCCACCCGCTACCATTAAGATATTCCCATCAGTCGCTTTTACTGCCTCAGCAAACGCAGAATCTAAATCCTTCTTCGCATACAATGTAATCGGGGCCGTATCAACGCCCACCGTTAATGGAGGCTTAGGCATATTTACGCTTCCGTTGCGTTGTTATGGTATTTAGATAATTCCCAGGCATCATCAATAATTGTTTGTTGATACCCAACTTGCGAATTAGCACTCGTAGCTTTCGGTAAGCTGATATTTTCATACTTTGTTAAATACCTCTCTCCCAATGTGGCTGAATTGACGATCTCATAAGCAAAGCTAGAAGCTAACTTATCTACGAAAGCGTCAACGAATAATCCTGGGTACTTAGCCGGATCGTCGTGGAAATACACATAACGAATCCCTAGCTCTGAGGTGTCGGAGATGATATAATCCCCTTCCTCTCGCCATCTTGCTTTTACGTTATTTGTTTCGAAGATTTTAATTATGTCGGTAGGACGTACATACACAACCCCCTCCCCCGTGTCGTACCAGTCAAGCGTGTCCGCGGAGAGAGAGAGTAAAAGTCTTTTCGTTGCGAAATTCCACTTACACTCAGACAGAATAGACCTTAAATCTATCTCGTAAATCTTCCTTACTGTCCTGGCATTTTGCGAATCATCGTCGATAGACGTGACTGCTAATGCCCCGACTAAGGTTAATGCTTTATTGATAATACTCGTCTTGGATGCCGCCATGTGGCTCCTTATAAAGAGGGGCTACTGACTGCCTCTTTAAGAAAGACAGCGTTCGCCCCATGCTTTTAGGTGTACTTTACAACCGTTGTGATCGTCCCGCCTGTGATGGAAGGATTAGCACCGGTGAAGTGCAGGAAGATCGTATGTGTTGAAGATGTACATTCAACCCCGATCCCTGATCTTGCACGCAACGGAATGTTCTCAAACGTCACAGTCCCTAAAGTCGTAGCTCCTAAGAACTGAGTGGCGTTTGTCGTTGTCGTTGAACCGTATCGTGCGCCGATTGAAACCGCGTTGGTAGACGTAGCGGAAATCTGGGTAGGAGATAAACCCCAAACCGTGATGTCCGTTACTTTCTTTCCAGCGGGAATCTTGGCACAGTCAACGATAGTCCCCACCCCGATTGTTGCTGAAGAAGAAAAGGTATAGGTATCAATCCACACCTTTTCAACTGTTTTGATAAAACCGTCGGCAATAATATTATCCCCTGTACCGCCGGCATCGTACTTTGTAACATTTGCTGATTTTGCCATTTTAAGCTCCTTCGCCTATAGCAGATTAACCTTCGTTAAGTACAACAACTCGATCTTCTTCTAAACGGACACAGCCGACATTCAATTCATAGTAAACTTGCCAGCTATAGCTTAAGTCAGCGCGTTCGTCAGTACGGACTAAAGGAGAAGCTCCCATAGCCGCGCAAAGACCATAACGCTGATAAGCCACACCTAACAAAGTTGAAGATGAGATGGCTGCGATACGTGTGGAGGCGATCCATTTGAATCCCATCCATGTATCAATTTCACCGCGGATCAATGCCTTGACGCTGTTGTAATCAGATGACGTTGCAGTCGTCTGGTTTAACAGGTTGTCAAGAACGGCAGGCTTCACTACGAAGAAACGATCTTCCATTTCAACATCTTGTTCATCCATCTGCTGTTTGACAGCGATGATGCGAGCAAGTGTCATTGAAGAAGCTGTTGCCAGGATAATGTTTCCCTGAGTAACAGTCGTCGTACCGGTTTCCCCTGCGGCAGCTGAGTTGATTGCAGCTGTGATGATAACCTCATCAATCTTGCGGCCCAATGCTGTGGCTGCGGCGATTGTGTAGGCACTGCGAGGATCAGAAATACTCTTTAATTCATCCCCACGATCCAACAAACGGTTATCATGGTAATCAACCATAACTCCCATACGTCGAGATAAAGTCGGATCGTTGTTCGGTGTTTGTGTGTTTCTGCTACCTTTAACTTCCATTGACCACTCACCGATCTGGTCTTGGAAAAAGGTCTTACCACGAACATTCGGTTTCATATAAACCGTGTTCGCCAGCTTTGAATATTTCTGCTGAGCCAACTGCATAATATTCTGGCTGTACGCTTGCCCGTAAATCACATTCTGTGTATCGGCCATAATTTTTTATTTAAGATACTCCACGGCTTTAAGCTTGGTCTAGCCACTTTCTCTTAAATTCCCCTTGTGATAAGTGTTGAATTTTACCTTATGCGCGAGTTGAGCTTATCCTTGCGGGGCGACTCTTTGCATCTTTACTACATCCGGGCCATTACGCTTGTCGGATTTCCCTGCACAAACCCACACGGGCTTTCGCTTATCGTGCCGGTCTGTTTACTGTTTGGTAAAGCGAATTGACATAGTCCACGGCAGCTTGATGCTCTTTCTCGTCGGCTAGCCGGTCGTTATATGGATGCTTTGGGTCTTTGACTATCTTCTGAATCTCTTGCATAGCCTGTTCAGGCCCCAAAGAAAACTTCTTCATTGAAAACTCACCGATCTTATTCTCGGCGAACTGATCTCCGATCTTAGCCAAGAACTTAACCCCTCTTGGGTCTTGGGAAAGTGTCGCAGTAAGATAATCGTTCATCTCTTGGTCGTCTGAGAACTTATTGATAACAGTCTGCCCTAACTCAACATTGGTTTCATACGCGTCACCCCACTCACCCTTGAGGCGATTAACTGTATCAACCATCTTCCCTTCATGCTCTTTCATGGCTTTGTTGTAAGACTCCATGTTGATCTCGTTATAGACCTTCCAAAGACCTTGTGCTTGGGACGGTGTCAGCTTGTGAGCATGGACGACCTCTGCAAACTTATTCTTATCAATCGTCATTCCCTTCATAGAATCAGGCATTTTAGCGTCAGCTAACTTGTACCCATCTGCCTTATCGGGAATACCCATCGCCTTACTAAATCTATTCCACCCTTCGGTATCATTTACGTCTTTAGGAATAGGAACTTTCTCGTGTCCTAAGAGTTTTTCAAGATTGACATGGCTCTCTAAAGCCTTATTCAGTCCTTCCGGCGTATCATCAAACTTCTGTAACAGAGGACTGTTCCTCAAATCTGTGTTTACACTAGCTTTCCAGCTTGTTGGTACTGTAGGCGTAGTTGTTGTCGTTGTTGTTTCTTGACCGGCCGCGATTACTGATGTCGTCCCTTGACTTCCATCCTGGGCGGTACTGTTGTCCATAGGGGCAGTAACGTTCTCCATTTCATTCTCCTTGGTTTGCTAAAGCAACAATTTGCTCTGGCGTTAATTCTAAAATTGTCCTGATCGTTCCTAACAACCGTCTATTCGCGTCCCTGGCGATGATTTCATTGGTATCAAATGAATCAAATACTGTCGGGTACCAACCACCTAACTGTTTCATAAACTCTAAGGCTTCTTTTCCTTGAGGGCTTTCGAACGTAGCATGAAGGTTCGACTTCAACCCACGGACTTGCTCTAGGTCTTTAAGATCAATCATGCCCACGCCCACCAATCACAACATTGTTCTAAATTCCAACATCTTGGAACTTTCTGGCTCCCGAGCTGAACCACGCCATAAACCTTTTTGTCTTTCTTAATCATAAAATCATTTACAGCTGTAAATACTCCTTCAAGGTTAAAATCATGGCCAGCAAACAATCCTGTTGGTTTTAATTTTGGGAACCAATTCTCTAAGTCCTCCATAACCCCTTGATAATCATGTCGCCCGTCAATATAAATATAGTCAAACTCATGATCTTTAAATAAATCCACAGCATTATTAGACGTGTCTTTAATAATCGTTACTCGATCGGCATAAGGTTTTAACCTATTTCTCATAATCGTTTCTTCGTGCTGATTATCTAAATATGGATCAATGACAGTCAGATTAATAAAATCAACTTTCAACATAGTTAAAGCATTTACCCCTGTTGATGTGCCAATCTCAAGACAGTTATAATCATTCGGAGCCATTGTCATATTATTTAAAAACATAGTGAACGACGGCCTAACCCTACCCATCGTTATTTTCTCTGTGTCCTCTTTCGATATATCAGGCCAATCAACTATCACTCTC
>Ga0208644_1004182_pt1 | contig 10949 bp, 15 predicted proteins | sample VirMetDEL_Nov_18_FD_184517 | JGI IMG/M metagenome (GOLD analysis project Ga0208644, IMG submission 184517) | Aqueous microbial communities from the Delaware River and Bay under freshwater to marine salinity gradient to study organic matter... | ecosystem: Environmental > Aquatic > Marine >... | reverse complement strand
CTCTTTGATGATCTCGGGGATCTTGTCTCTAACCAGTTTGTTGTATATTTTTTTCATTTCCCGTTCTTTCTTACTTTTCCCCAAGGGCAGTGGCGACATCCTGTTTCGCAACAAGACCCTCTGGAGCTTAGATATTGGCTCGTCATAACCAAGAAGCCGGTCTCAGGGTCTTGGTATGTGCTTGACCCTTTTAACACAGCAAGGTCGTGAAGTTTCTTTATCTTGTTGTCGTTCTCGTATTTTCTTACTCTTTTTAAAAATGCATTGCGATTTGCTTCCGTGTTCATTGAGCTTATCTCTGTCGTTGGACAGTCAAGGCTCTGATGCATAGGTGCTTTTATTGTTGAACCTCTGTCTTTTACACCTGTAGATAAACCACAGGAAGGTGAATTAGATATTCCAATGAAGCCGACTACATCGTTGTGTCTTTCTGCGATTTCATCACATTTATCTTTTAGTTGCCCGAAAACTTCTTGGTTGCCCATAATTCCCAAAACTTCGTCATCTTTTTGACGGAGCCTGATTGGCTTTCGTGGGGTGCCGAAAAGTTCGTGCTCTGGGCAGATTGGAACAAGTTCAAAGCCGCTATCTTCAGCCCACTCGTGTATCTCTTCAGAGCGACGGTTGGTAGCATTCCACCGCACCCTGTTTCCAAACACACAAGAACTGATTAGGATTTTCATTTTACGTTTAGATACTTCTTGTAGGTTGGCGGCAACTTATCATAGTAGTTTGTTTTAACCAGTGATCGGTGAGCTTTACTTAGGTCAGTTCGATATGCAGCATTGATCAAGAAGCAAGGAGCCTTTGATCTTGGATTGTATCCTTCTACTTCTAGTTTGTCTTCTGGGTTGAAACACAGGACTGCTATATCTTTATTGTTTGTTTCCTCTAAAACGATATTTAAGAACTTCTGGAATCCTTTTGTTTCTGTTCCGCTAATCTGCTCGCCAGTTAAAGCAAACAATGCACTTCTCTTTTGGGATTTCTTAAAGTTATTTATTGCATTTAGAAAGCCGCCCTCGTCCCTGTTGATAATATCAAAGTAGAGTTCGTCTGCGATTCTATCTCTTTTGATAAAGGGGCAGACTGCGAACCCTGAAAATTCTGGTCGTTCTTCTTCTAGCACATTGATGACATAATCAGTCATCTGCTGTATTAGTGTCTCTCTGTCTAGTTTCATAAATAAATCCGTCGCTCAATCTGCGGAGTCTCATAAACATAACATCGTGAAGTGCTGTTATTGGAGGATAGACTTCTTTGCCCGGAATGTTCTCTTCTAGAACTTCCCATTCATATTCTACCCAAATATACGGATGTTTTATAATCTTATTGACTGACATAAGCATACCCATCTTGTCGTTCAATGTCAATAGTCTTTTTATTTGTTGCCTTCAAAATCATCACCGACTTTCACTCTTTATATCCTCCTTCGTGCAATCTTGAACCTCTCGGTAAAACCGCACAACGATAAGAATAAATCCTTTCGCCGTCTTCTTCTCTCATCATAATTGGATATCCAAAAACAAGATGTTTTCCTTTGTGTTTCTCGTTAAGTTCGTTTCTGAAAGCCTCTGATAGAATTGATGTGAGTTCAACTTCTCCGTCTATCGCATTGTGCCCATTATTACGAATCTTTTCTACTTCTTCTATACTCATCTGGAAATCAAAATCATAAACCTGAGTTGTTGCAACACTTGATTCTTCTTCGTCTGGCTTGAAGTAGGTAAATGCAGGAACAACACTTGTTTCGTATGTGAAGGTGAGCGGACAATCACCCTCTTCAAAAAAACCTGATGATTGGAATATCCTACGAATTAAAGGAAAACAAATGTTTGCTAACTGACTTTCATTTACATCTTTGTAAGTAGATAGAATATGTCTTGCTTCATTTTCTAACAATTGACTCATAGAATATTGCTCGTCTTCTGGTAGTTCTTCTAGAAGCCTTGTGTTCTCCCATTTGTTTTTAATGTCTTCAATGTTGTTCATTCTTTGTTTTCCAGTTTTCTCGCACACTCAACTGAACAGTTCAACATCGCCAATAAACTATTCCCGCCTGTATAACCATTTCCCATATCAATTCCGAGAACCTCGCTGGCTTTGAACAAGATTGATTTTTCCAGTTCTTTACGAGTTGGAAGTTTGAATGTTTTTCCACACACTTTGCATTCTTGATATAAGATTTCTACATTATTCATTCTTTATATCCTCCATTTGTTTTTAATGTCTTCAATGTTGTTCATTCTTTATTCTCTCCAGAAAAATGTTAGGCAACCAGACCACCTAACTGACTGTTTCCAGTCCCACCCGCTACAATCGGGGTAACTTCATTTGATACAAGTATACTCCACTTGGAAATAATTGTCAACCTTTTGTTCCGCATTTTGCGGGAACATAATAATATTATTGTGAAACATAAGCATACCCATCTTGACGTTCAATGTCAATAGTCATATCGGCAATATCTTTGAGACTATCCAAGTGAGTAATCAAAAGAACAGTTTTGTAGTAGCCCTTAATCATTTCCATCACTCGCATAAAGCCTTCAAGGTTTTCGGCGTCCAACGCTGTGCCCGGTTCATCCATAATCATAATGTCGCTCTTGGGTAGAGTTGATACATTGGTTAGGGCGATGCGGATAGCAATCGCTGCTAGGGTCTTTTCAGCACCTGAAGCCATTTCCAAAGGTCGTGCTTCGTATTTGGGGTGCTTAATAAAGATATCTAGTTTATTCTTTTCTGCCTCAAAGAAAATCTCAAAGTCAGTGACGTTAGATAGAACAGTGCTGACCTCTTCGTTGATAAGAGGGAGCATACGCTTCACTACATCATAACTGATGCCGTTGCTGTGAGTACAACGCATAAACAAGTCATAGGCTGAATACTCTGTGCGAAGGTCTTCCAACTCTTGCTTCTTATCTTGGAGGTTCGCAATCTGTTGCTCAATCCCGCCGTGCTGCTTAATGAAGTCCATGATCTTGGCTTCACAGATAGACAACTCATTCTCGACTAGTACCTTCTGATCTGCTAGGTCGGACTGTTCTTGAATAAGCTCCTCACGGTTCTCAATCGCTTCCTTGTTATCCTCGTAAGTTTGGATACGCTCGTTAATCTCTTTGATTTCGTTTGTGAGCGTATTGATTTGATTGTTTGTCTTTTCTACCAGCAAATCAAGGTTTGTTGATTCGCTTGACAGATTTCTTTGTTTCTCTAGAAGTTTCTCGTGCTTTTCCTTTTGAGAACGCAAACTATCAACATTCATTTCGTCAAGCTTTTCATTGTGCTGACGAAGTTCTGTTTCTAGGTTGTGGATTGTAATACGGACGTCAGTGAGCTTTGACTTGCTCTTGTAGGCGTCCTTAATGAACTTACAATCTGAAAACTCTGGACCACAAGGAACTTCTCCCAAAAGTTTAACACGCTTCTCGTAGGTTTCCTTGTTGCGGTTCTCAATCTTGAGTTTTGTTTCTAGGTCCCGCACTTGCTCCTTAATGTCTAGGACTTCAGCAATCTGGGCGTCCAATGCCTCACTGTCGAACTCTCCCAAGAAGTCATTAATCTTGGTTAGTTTTTCTAGGAGCATTTCTTTTTTCTTTTGTGCTCCCGCAATTCGTAGTTCGCAGTCTTCTAGTTCAGCAGTCGCTTTTACAAGACGCTTGTTCTCTTTCTTGATGTTGATAATCTCAACTGGTGCGGACGCAAAGAGGTCTTGTATTTCATCGACACGTTCAGTAATCTTGTTTAACTTATCTTTGAACTTTTTACAAGAGTTTTCTTGCTTTGTCTTTTGTTCCTCGTTTGTAGCCAGTTGCTGCTGGAGTTCTTCAATGTCCTCATCAAAGGTGTTGTCTTCCAACTTTCGAAGAAGAGCACGAGTCTCAATACTATCACCCTTCGCAAGTTTGAACTTCTTCTCAAACTGGTCGAGGTCCAAGAACTTGGCTAGGATTTCTTTACGCTTGGTTGAGCCCTCATTGATGAAAGTCATTGCCCCCATTTGACTCGACATACTTGTAAGCAAGAAGTCATCAAGGCTTCCAAAGATTTTGCGGATTGCCTTGTCTGTTCCATTGCGGTCAAGTGAATTTAGGCTGACCTCTTCATCAGTGGCTGGGTCAATCATTGTAAACTCTACATCGGTCTTGGCTTCCGTTGTTTCTTCGCCGTGAAGTTTCTTGGTATACTTCTCTGACTTCCGCTCGATGATGTAGGTTTTGCCCGCAACATCAATCTCAACTCGTCCGCAGCCTGATGACTTATTCTGGTTGATAATGTTTAGGTTCTTACGATTGTTCTTACTGATCGAATTATAAACAGTGTAGAGCATACTATCAATAATAGAACTCTTGCCTGAATAGTTTTTACCAAAGATACCGACAACGCCATTAAGCTTTTCGAAATTGACACTATTACCTTCCCCATAGTTGAATAGGTTGTCAAACTCCATATTCTTTAGAGACCAATTTACATTGCGTAGTCCAGCGTCTTCGCCATTGACTTGAGCGTCGTAGCGAGAGTTAAGTTGGAATACTCGCTCTAGTGTTTTGGTGTCGGGTTCATATTCTTTTAGGTATTCCCGAATAAGTCGCTCTTGGACGGCTGGGTCTCGTAGGTTCTCTGTGTTGCCGAGGTCATCGACATTCACGCTGTCCCGCTTTAGTCCTGCTTTGTTGACGAACGACAAACTCTCTGGCTTGAACCTGCTCTTCGCAATATCCATCACACGGCGGATCTTGTCTAGCGAAACCTTGTGGTGCGTAACAATACGAAGGCGAGCACCTTCGGGCACGTTTAGGTTGCGAGGCATATTGCCCTTTTGCGTGAGTTCAATCGTCATAAAGGGCTTGGGATTTTCTAGGACGTGGTGATTGACCGAGAAGTTGGTCTTGTCCTCAATATCCCAAATCAAAAAGCCCTTGTCGTTTGTCTCGCCGTGATTCTGTTGAATTGTTGAACCTGCGTAACGAACCGTACCTGCATCATTAAGACACTGATTAGTTTTATGAATATCACCAAGCATGGCATAATCAAACTCATCAAAGATTGATACATCGTGATCGCCGTGGTCCATAATCCAACCAAGGTCAGTTTGACTATTATTGACTGCTCCGTGATAAAGAGCGATGTTAATTCGACTTGGGTCACTTGGGCTTACCCAATTGGTCTCATCAAATACTGATAAAACATTTAAAGTAACATTGTGGCCTAGTTCTACTTCCCCTGAAAACTTGTGTAGGTGAAGGTTAGGGTGGTTTAGAGCATCAACCACTGGTGTGATAGCGTCTTGACGACTGCTGTTGCGTAGATTTCCGTCGTGGTTCCCAAGTACCAAATGAGTTGGAGCGATGTCGGCTAGATTTTTTAGGAACTCCGCAGCCAACTCAAAATACTCTGGTGAGAGTTGAGTTTTGGTGTGAGCTAAATCGCCAGTATGAACAATATAATCTACTTCTTGTTCTCGCAAGATTTGGTAGGCTTGCTCAAACACCTTGCGATATTCGTAGTGATATTTGAGATTTTTGATGTGTGTGTCACTAACGTGTCCTATTTTAACCATAGACGAACTTCTCCTAATATTCGTAGGAACAGTATATCAGTGGTGTTTTAGATTGTAAAGAAGTTTGTGACTAGCAGCTAACCTTGCCGAACTTTGGACCCTTTTGGCGGGAACGAAGTGCAAAGTTAATGCGGCGTAGTTCTGTGGATTCTTCTTCTGTTCGTTCTTCTTTGTTTAGAAGAGCAGCACGGCGGGAGCAAAGCTCTTCTTTAGACATTTCTGCTTTACCATACTTATCCATTTTCTTAATGTCTGCGTCGCCTTCCCAAGCTTCAGCAACTTTCTGGATTTCTTCTTTGATGATTTGTCTTAGTTGAGTCTTTGTGATTTTCATTTTAGTACCTTTGGAAGCCCATCTACTAATTTTGATAGCATGGCTTCTAGTCTGTCTAGATTAACATCACCAGATACACGAGCATCTTCAACTTCTCTCTTGGCTCTGATGGCAAGTCCCATTATCTGCATAGAGTCAAGGAACTCTGGGCTCATTTCTTCTTTGATGATTTGTCTTAGTTGGGTCTTTGTGATTTTCATTTTGTTTAAGTCTCTGTTGTGAACTTAGGCGGAAGACCAGACTCTGACTTTCCAGATACAAATTGTTGTAAGGCAATAGCATTCTTGTTTGCTATGTTAAGTCTCATAATGTCTTTCTCGATCTTTTCTCGTTGAGAACCAAGTTGGTCTAACAATTCACCACTAGCTTCTCTTCCTTGCTGTAGGATACTAAACCACTCTTGGGCTACTTTTTTATGCTCGGGGTTGTCGCTTCTAGCGACTAGTTCTGAATTCTCAACATCCTCGGCTACATCTTCAAAATAATCTTGGATTTTTCTAAGATATGCAAAAGCAGGGGTTCTCTCCCTTTCTCTCCGCTCGTTAATCAATTCTTCTTTGATGATTTGTCGTAGTTGTGATTTTGTGATTTTCATTTTTGTCCCCCTTGAAGGTCTCTATAAATAGTTTCTAAATCCCAATAAGTCTAAAGGCATCTGAAAGTATGGCTAGAACAAATATAGCACCGACTAGATATAGTCCAACATAGTTTAGTCTTTGACGGGCATAGATTGATAGTTTTCTCCTCGTAACCGTTTCGTATCCAGCCATTGCTATGTGTCCGCCATCTAATACTGGAATCGGCAATAGGTTAATCACACCTAGGTTAATTGAGAAGAATACAATCCAATCTACAAGGAATCCCCAGTCTCCAGTTTCTTGACTTCTTTTTTTTGCGTTTTCCGTGAATTCATAGACTGCTACAGGGCCGCCGACATCTTTGATAGACATTGGCTGTTCTCTTGGTGCATTGACGGCAGTCCAGATCTTCTTGTAGAAGTTGGTAGAAATCTTGTGTGAATAGTAAGCCGCATCCATAACTCCAATCCTTGCTGGTTCAGCACCATCAGGTACAACAACATCGGGGAATGGCTGTCCTACAAGGAACATAAAGTATAAAGGCCAGGGAAGCAACAAGTTGAATACTGGACCCATTACAGCGATTACACCTCGTCGCCAAGGAGCAACAGCCCAAAATGATTCTGGGTCGTCTTCTTTGTTGTAATAATCTTGCTCGCCTCGGGGCATAATATAGCCGCCAAAAGGTAGGAGCGACAATCGCCATTCAGTTCCCCACATTTTCTTTTTAAGGAGCACTTTACCGAAGCCAATTGAAAAACTATCAACTGCGACACCCATTGCTCGGGCAGCAAGATAATGTCCCAATTCATGAACAAAAATTACTAAAACAATTATTCCAAGGAAGGTAAGCATAATCCGTCCTCCAAGTTAAGTCTTCGAAGAGGAGGTAGTGCTCGACCATTGATAATGATATCAGGCCCAAGGTCGAATAGGTCGTCCTCTGTTGGTGTTTTATTTTTATGTTTCCGCTGAAGTCGTTGTAAATCTAGCGGGGTCCAAAGTTGTAGGTAATCGTGTATCTTCTTGTTTTCTGCCTTCAGTTTCGTAATCTCTTTGCTTTGGAGTTCAATGGTTTGCTCCAAAGAGATAATCGCACGACTGACGGCCATTGAGAGGGTCTCTTCTATGTTGCTCTCATTGTAAAGATAGAGCAGGAAACCTGCGAACACCGAACATACAAGAACGGCAACTATTGTAGTCCATACGGTTGCTGAAATGTAGTTTGGCTTGGCTGTTGGTGTAGCATCATACACCTCGGCATAGTGATAATCGCTTGTAGCATTATCCTTAATATTTTTCCAAGCTTCCCTTTCTCTATCCATATATTAAATAGTTTGGGAAGGTTGTTTTATTTATTTTGTTGCCCGCCAGCGGTTGCCTGTTTCTTTGCTTGGTTCCTCAACTTTAAGGGCGGGGTCCTTCTGTAATCTCTTCCAAATACTCTCACCAGCAGTTGTCTGCTTGGAGTCGCTATACAGAGTTCCATACCTATCAACTAGGAAGTTGTAAAGGTCGGTGATATAAAAGCCACCACCCTTGACTTTGCGGACATTCCCAATAGCATAAGCATCTTCGTGTGGATTGGTCGCAACATAGGCAATAGGTCTATCGTCTTTATCAACCACAAACATTAGTTCGTCTTTGCCGAACTCACCACCTGTAAAGAGTGCTATTTGGTGTCCCTTAAAATCACCAAGGTCTTGTCGCTTGGCTTTGCTGGGAGCATGTTCTTTATAAAAGTAATCTAGGCTCTTTTGTATTTCGCTTTGGTCGGTTGCTATATCAGCAATCTTCTCAACCTCTTTGATATACTTCCGCCACTCTGTTAGTAGTTTTTTCATTGTTCCTCAACTTCAATGACCTTAACTCTTGCGGGGTCAAAAATAATCCAATCGTCATCTAACTGAATACTATCAAAACCTTCGTCTTCAATTTGTTGTAGGAACTTCTCCTCGTAGTCGTCCCACCCAGCAGTATTCTCTACATTCAGTTCTACTTTCATTATATATTTGGAAGAGAGGGCACCGCTTTCGCCTCTTATGATTTTATCTTTGTCCTCCGAAAACCACATAACACCTTGTGCTCCGTGGTCTCGGCTGAATTTTTGGATTGGGACATTGCTGCCGTGATAAGCGGTGACAACTCGCTTCTCTTCTTTCAGGAACTTCCGCCACTCTGTTAGTAGTTTTTTCATACCAAGAATGCCGCCTCTTCTTCTGCCTCTTCCCATTCTTCGTTACTATATGAATTTAATCCAAAAACCTGTTGTAACTCTTCTATGCTGACTTTACGAATAGACAAGCCTTCGCCTTGGATATTGTTTTTTATTTCCCCGGCGGGCATACGCCCTCGGCAATCAATTCCTTCATCTGTGGATTCATCATAAACAAAAACATGCTGAATATTATCATCAACATCTACCACCCCGTAAGTTGGAAGACCCGACAAATCCCCAACAGCAGTCGCCAGAAGGGCACAATCTCCTCTCATATAATTTAAGGAACTTTCTTTCAAAAACTTCCGCCACTCTGTTAGTAGTTTTTTCATTTATTTATGTTCTCCGCTGGAATGTCTTTTAGGACAACTGCGGTGCCTGTAGTGTTTATTGCGGCTTGGATTACTTCTGGGTCGTTAAGCAAATCAAATATCTGTATTTCGCCATTATCCAAGTATGGTTCCAGTTCTTGTGGTTCTTCTCCCTCGTTCCACCAAAGTGTCTCTTCCTCAACATTTGCCCCGTAATCCACAAGAGTAGGCAAATCAGCCAACAGGGGCATACCCGCTGTATTCACAGCAAGCGGAACACCTTCGTATTTGCCCTGCTCTACTGAAAGGTAGATTGGTCGGGTGCCGTAGTGTTCGTCAGCCCAAGAGCCTGCTTTGGTATGGGCACTCTCTCGTCCTACTTTTAATCCTTGGGACAAAATGGCTTCCGCATTTTCAGGGGAAGTAGAGTGATACATCACCCTCTCATTCAAAAACTTCCGCCACTCTGTTAGTAGTTTTTTCATTTTTTCTTTTTCCCCGGATATCTTTCCCAGTCTTCTCGTTCTGAATAAGGAACTCGTGGCTGTGGGTCGTATCCCCACTCTAACCAAGAGTTGCCGTCAGTGAAAATATCTCGGGCAGTTACTGATTTCTTTAGAATATCATACTCGCCGTTGAGAGCACTCTCGCCGTGGTCTTTAGCATATTGCCTTACAATCGTAACCCAGTCGCCACGATTAATGCCTCGTATGCCTTTTGGAACTGCTCGGTAGATTGTTAGTTGCTTGTCCCGTCGTCCATAGGCTCCACGAATAATATCATAAGCATTCCAGTCTAGGGCATCACCAGTTCCATACCAACTGCGACCATTAGGGCCATAAACATCTTCTGGATAAACACCTTTGTCTGCTAGGTTCCACAGAGGAGCACCATCTTCCGCCATTGGAGCGGAGTGCTCGCCCTTGTAGTCAATTGGCTCTACACCTTCGTATTCTTCGTCTTCCATGGCTTCTTTAATTAGTGTCTCAATCACTGCTGCTGGTAAAGTCTTTTTAGCATAGTCGATAAGTGATTGACGATACTCGTTCTTAAAGAAATCATTTACTTCTTCTTCTGTGTATTCTGTTCCCCGTTTTGTTAGCATTTTGGGGTGAGCATAGTATCGCAAGAGTTCCTCAATGTTCTGGTCCAGTTTTGTAGTAAAAGGAACCTTCGACATCTTGGCTCTCTTATAAACACCACGAGCATATGCTTCGGTTTCTGCGGGGTCAAGGTAATAAAGTCGAAGAGCATCAATGCTATTTAGTCCAGCCTGAAAAGCCTTCATCTGTGCTTTGCCTGACTTCTTTAGCATTTCCTTTGATTGACCGCCGTGAGTAATCTCATGGACTGCTGTGTCTTTCATTCGCTCAATAAGTTCAGACATATCGGTCATTCTAAACTCGTCTGAAAGATAGACATTAACAATGACTTGTCGCTCTTTTATTGGCTCTTCCAAACGAGGGTCGTCATCGTCATATGATATTGTCTTACCATCAACACCGAACTTGATACCTTCACCAAAAGCAGTGGATGGCTCAACCTTCATATGGAAGGTGACTTTGGTAATCCCTTGGTCTGCTAGTTTTTCTGGAAGACCTCCAAAGTGTTCCTTATCATACACAATGCTCTCTAGTGGATTTTCTATAACTCCAAAGCGAGGCTGGATTCTTGGTTCTCCGCCATAAGCACGAAGATGGTCTTTGATGTTTTTGACGGCATCCCTTACCATTTTTGTTGCTTCGTTCTCAAACTTTGCCTCTGTTATAACTTCGTTAATCAAGTCTTGTAGGGTTGATTTTAGAGATTCTTGTTTTGGTGGCTCCTTTACTAGGGGCATCTCTTTTTCAAACTCATCCAAGATATCGTCCCACTCTTTTTGAATGGCGGCTTGGATTGGTTCTGAATTCTCGTCAAGATACTTAACGAACTTGAGATTGGTGTCGATC
>Ga0208644_1004181_pt1 | contig 10950 bp, 14 predicted proteins | sample VirMetDEL_Nov_18_FD_184517 | JGI IMG/M metagenome (GOLD analysis project Ga0208644, IMG submission 184517) | Aqueous microbial communities from the Delaware River and Bay under freshwater to marine salinity gradient to study organic matter... | ecosystem: Environmental > Aquatic > Marine >... | reverse complement strand
TCCTTTATCTTATCTGTGGATAACCAGCGGGAACTGGCGGGAACTGGCGAGAATCAGCAGGTAGATGCCATGATTGGTCGTGATCGACCGCGACTTGAGACTGTGGATGTTGGGGGGAAGTCGTGGGGCATGGAGGTCGCACGCTGGGCTAATGCACACATGGGTGTCAAGCTGATGGGTTGGCAGGTTCACGCCCTCGAGGGCATGTTGATGTTGGACGACAACGGTGAATTGCATTTTCGTGAGGCGTTGGTGTCCACGGCCCGTCAGAACGGGAAGTCTGTTCTGCTCCAAGCGGTGCTCGGCTGGTTCTTGACTGATGGTGCCCGGCTTCGCGGCCGTCCCCAGTCGGTGCTGTCAGTCGCTAACCGTCTTGATCGGGCGGAGGCCATCCACACTGCTTTGGCTCCGATCCTTGAGGCCCAGTTTGGGGCGAAGGTCACGAACGCTGTGGGCCGTAAAGCCGTGAAGATGGAGAACGGGTCAACGTGGGAGGTGCGTGCCGCAACCCCAAATTTGCACGGTGGGTCGTATGACCTGATCGTGGTGGACGAACTGTTTGACATTGGTTCCAACTGCATTGACGACGCACTGAGGCCGTCCATGATCGCCCGCCCCAACCCGCTGTTGGCGTGCTTTTCCACAGCTGGCGACGAAGGCTCCACCGTCATGATTCAGATGCGGGAGATGGCGGTGGCGGAAATCGACGGTGGCGTGTGCGGCGACACCTATTTCGCGGAATGGTCAATGCCGCCCGGCGTGAACCCGGCTGATGAGCAGTGGTGGGGTTGGGCCAACCCGGCTTTGGGCACCACCGTCACCGTCAAAGCGTTGCGGGCCGCGTCCAAAAAGGAGTCGTTTATGCGTGCCCACCTGAACATGTGGGTGTCGGCCCGCGGTGCATGGCTGGACGCGGGCCAGTGGGCTGACCTGCAAACCGATGAGCCGATGCCGTCAGGCGGAATTTTGGCGGTGGACTCGAGCGTGGACGAAGCTCGGTATGTGGGTGTCCGGTCGGTCGTTGCGGACAACAAGGCTCACGTTTGCGTCGAATTCGTTGCTAATTCGGAAGATCAGATGTGGGCGGAGATTGAGCGTGTTATGGCGGACACCACCGTGCAGCTGGCCCTCACGCCCACCTTGGAGATTCATTGTCCGCCTGTTTTGTCACGTCGCACCACGATTGTCGGCTATGGCGAACTTCTAAAGTTCTCGAGCCTTGTTCGGTCGATGCTGGTGGAGGGGAAGGTGACGCAACGTGGTCAACGCACCCTCACCGAACATGTCTGCCGTGCTGTGCTCACCAAAACGGCACAAGGCACCGTGCTGTCATCACAGAAATCGCCGGGGCCGATCGAACTGGCACGGTGCATGGTGTGGGCTATCGCCTTGTCGTCGAGGCCGATAAGTCGCACGAAACCCATACTTGCGATCGCCCCATAGCACTATCGTGGGTGCTGGTGTCCGTCCCGTGTCGGGCGGGACGGCCACCACCGACCAACGGAGTGAACATGGGAATTTTCAGTCGAAGCGTCAACAAGGCGGCGATCAGTCCCGCTCCTGAACCCCATGTGAAAGCGGCCGCCGCCGGGTCAGGTTCCCGCGACGGGTACGGCACCTATGGCGGATACACCAGCCAAGCGAACGGCATCAACTTTGTTGGTGCTTATTACACCTACTACGAAGGTGAGGCACGCAACCGTGCCATGTCGGTGCCGACGATCAGCCGTGCCCGCGACCTTCTCGCCTCGGTGATCGGCTCCACCTACCTGTGCATGTATACCGAACGGTGGAACGATCAAACATTGGAAATGGAAGAAGTTGACTTGGCCCCTCGAGCGTGGCTCCGTCAACCCGACCCGTCCGTCCCGTACAGCACCCTCATGTCGTGGACGTTAGACGACCTGTTCTTCTTCGGTCGTGCGTTCTGGTACATCACCAGCCGCACAGCTGACGGCTTCCCCGCGTCGTTCACCCGCCTGCCCGCTGGCACTGTCACCACACAAGACCAGTCCGGGCCGGTGTGGTTCGCCCCCTCGAGCGAGGTCTACTTTCAAGGTGGAATGATCCCGCCCGAAGATTTGGTGCAGTTCATCAGCCCGGTGCAAGGCATCATCTACATGTCCGAACAAGCCGTCGCTACCGCTCTCCGCCTCGAGGAGTCCCGCTACCGCAACGCCCAATCAGCGATGCCGTCAGGCGTGTTGAAACAGACCGGCGGTGAGCCGTTGTCCGCACAAGAACTGGCTGATTTGGCGGCCGCGTTTAACAGTGCCCGCATGTCCAACCAAACAGCCGCACTCAACGAATTCTTGGATTACACCGAAACCAAAGCACTGCCCGACAACATGCTCATGGTTGAATCTGCCGAATTCCAAGCCAAAGAACTGTGCCGCCTCACCAACATCCCGTTCTACTTGGCTGGTGTCAACATCGGGTCGTACCAATACACGACCAGCCGTGGTGCCCGTGAGGATTTGTACCTGTTTGGTGCCCGCCAATACTTGGATTGCGTGTCACAGACGTTGAGCATGAACAACGTGCTACCGCGAGGCACCTACGTCAAATTCGACATTGACGACTATCTGCAAGGCGTGCTCGAGGACAGCATGCAAGAGATGCCCGAAACCACACAAACCCCCGACACTGAACCCTTGGAGAACTGATGCACATTCAACTATCAGCAGGCTTCGCATTGGACGTGGAAGCGGCCGCAGGCGAAACCACCAGCCGCCGCGAAATTTCCGGTTTGGCAGCCCCCTATCAGGTGTCCGCCACGGTGAGCGGCGGCGAATCCGTCATGTTCGCCCCCGGCTCCCTGCCCGTTGACGGCAAAGCCCCCAAACTGTTCATGTACCACGATGCCAGCCAGCCGGTCGGCCTTGTCACCGAACGACGCGAAGCCGCTGACGGTTCGGGCATGCTTTTCACCGCCAAAATTGCTGCCACAGCTGCGGGTGACGAAGCGTTGCAACTGGCCAAAGAAGGCGTGTTGGACAGCGTTTCTGTGGGTGTTGACGTGATCGACTCCTACCAAATGGAGGACGGCACCACCGTCATCACCGCCGCCGAATGGCGGGAGTTGTCACTTGTCCCCATTCCAGCATTCGCCAGTGCTACCATCACCGATGTGGCCGCCTCCGCGGACACGACTCCCGACACCGAAAACCAACAAATTCTGAACGAGGAGTACGAAGTGTCCGAAGTCGAAGCCGCCGCACCCGAAGCCGCACCCACCGCCCCCGCCATTTTCGCCCAGCCGCGAAAGGCTCCCCGCCTGCCTTCGGCCGGTGAATGGATGGCCGCCTACCACATCGGAGGCGACACGTTCGCCAAGGTGAACGGTCAAGTGGCCGAATGGAAGAAGGAGAACCAGTCGACCTTTGAGGCTGCCGCTGGTGACATCGCCACCACCAACACGCCCGGTCTGTTGCCGGTGCCCGTGCTCGGCCCGTTGGTGCAGGACATCAACTTCGTCCGCCCGGTCGTCAACCGCCTCGGTGCCCGTGCCTACCCGGACGGTGGAGCACAAAAGACGTTCGTTCGTCCGACCATCACCACGCACACCAGCGTCGCCGCCCAGTCGGCCGAATTCGACGCAGTGTCCGCCACCACAATGGTGATCGCCTCCAACACCGTCACCAAGACCACCCTCGCCGGTCAGGTCACGCTGTCGGTGCAGGACATGGACTTCACGTCACCGGCCGCCATGCAGTTGATCCTCAACGATCTGATGGGCGAATACATGTTGGCGAGCGACAACAAGGCGGCAGACGATTTGCTGGCCGCCGCCACCTCGAGCGGCGTGTGGGACGGAACCACCACCGACCTGATGAAGTCCATCTACGACGCGGCCGTTGACGTGTCCAACGGAACCAACTTCTTCCCGGACACCATCTTTGTGTCGCCGGACGTGTGGGGTCAAATGGGCCAGCTCGTGGACGGCTCCAACCGTCCCGTGTTCCCGTACGTCGGTTCGGCCGGTCTGCAGGGCTTCAACGCCCTCGGCGGCGGCAACGCCACCACATGGGTCGGTTCCAACCCGCTCGGCCTCGAGATCGTCGTGGACAGCAACTTCGCTGCCAAGACCATGATCATCACGAACAGTCAGAAGGCGTTCGAGTTCTACGAGCAGGTTCGTGGACTTACCAGCGTCGAAGTGCCCGCCACCCTCGGACGCACCTTCTCGTTCCACGGCTACGTCAGCACCTTCGCTGCCGTCGCTGGCATGATCCGCAAGATCACGCAGGCCTGATCGGAGGGGCCGCCACATGGCGACCTACACAGTCCAATACGGAGTCATAGTCCCCGGCTACGTCACCGCCACCACGTTGACCCCCAACGAGATCGTGGTGGGCGGATCGGTGACAGTCGCAGGCGTGGGAGCGGCGTACAACGGCACGCACACGGTATACGCCCTCCCACAATTCCTGCCCGTCAACGTCGACAGCGACGGCATCATCGAATACGACTACTCGTATCCGATCGCCAACGCAGTCATGTGGGCCGACGATCAAACCCCTGAGGTGATCAACGCCATTACCGGCACGATTGCCTACACGCCCGTCTGCACTTGGATCACCTACACGCAGATTCAAGACTGGTTGGGCATCACGCTCGCTGGCGGATCCGAGACCGCGTTCCTGACGCAGTGTGCGGCCGCCGCCAATGCGTTCTGCTATCGCCGCCGCCAGGAGTCCGGGTACATTGACGCACTGGCCACAAGCCCGTCCGGCGACGTAACACTCGGAACAATCATGTATGGCGGAGCGTTGTACCGTCAGCGTGGAGCCATCGACCAATTTGCGTCGTTCTCCGACATGGGGCAAGCCCCCACCACCGGCCTGTCACCGCTCATCAAGCAGCTGCTCGGCATCTCAAGGCCGCAGGTCGCATGAGATGGCCTACACCGACCTGTTCAACGAAGCGATTGACGACCTGTCCGCCACGCTCGCCACGATCAGCGGACTACGGGTCGTCACCGATCCCGCCAAGATCAACCCACCCTGCGTCTTTTTGGATGCACCATCGTGGGAATCGTGGAACGGGAACATCGTAAAAATGACGTTTCAGGCTCGAGTGTTCAGCCTCGGCCCATCCAACTTGGACGCACTCCGCGACATCCTGTCGATCTGTGCCAAGTTGCTGGAGAAGAACGTGGCGGTGATGGACGGCCGCCCGGTATCCATCCAAATCGGCGGCCAAGAATTCCCCGCCTACGACCTCACAATCCCCCTACAAGCACAGGCAGGCTGACAATGGCACTCCGCATCATCTCAACCCGTATCGGCGAACTGGGAGCAATCTACGAACCCGTGGAAGGCATCAACGTGGAAGCGTTAATTGCCGGAGGTTTCGTTGAGGAAGTCCACACCGCTGGTAGCAAATCTGCTAAAAATAAGAACACGGCTCCCGACGCTGGCAAACATCCCAAGGAGTAATCATGGCCACGTCGACCTACCTGTCCAACCCTGTCATCACGATCAACGCAGTCGACCTGTCCGACCAGTGCACGTCGGCCACCATCAGCCAAGCGTTCGACCAGTTGGAAAACACCGCGTTCGGTGACACCGCCCGCAAATACACTGCTGGCCTTGAAACCAACAGCATCACCGTCGAGTTGTATTGGTCGACCGCCTCAAGCGAGACATACGCCAGCCTGAAGTCGCTGGTCGGCACGTCCACCAACATCACCATTAAGGGATCGTCCGCTGCCACGTCGGCCACGAACCCGCTGGGCACCCTCACTGGCGGGTTCTTGGCTGAACTGCCCGTCGCCTACACGCTCGGAGAACTTGCCACCGTGTCCGTCACCTTCAACGGTGGCACATGGGCATGGTCGGAATCCTGACCTAAACCAAACCCGAAAGGCCCGACATGAAACTTCACCTGAAGGTCAACATCGGTGACGGCCCGTTTGTCGTCACCACCAACCTGCAAACCGTGATCGCATGGGAACGCAAATACCGCAAAAAAGCCGGTGACCTTGCATCCGGCATCGGCATGGAAGACCTTGCCTTCATGGCGTGGGAATGCTGCAAACGTGACAAGGTCGTGGTGCCCGTTGAATTCGACTCGTTCATCAACCGCCTCGTGGAACTCGAGGTCGTGTCCGAAGAAGTGGTCGGCCCTTTCTCCCCGGCACCTACCGACGCTCCTTAGCAGAACTGCTAATCAGCACCGGCTGGTGGCCGCCTGATGTACCATTTGACTTTGAGGACGTGGCGACCATTGCCGCCATCATCAAGGAGTCAAAACGATGACCGCGAGCATCAGGGTGGAAGGTGTAGCCGAGACGCTTCGCATCCTGCAACGCATCAACCCTGAACTGCGTAAACGACTGATCGCAGACCTCAAAGAAGTCACCAAGCCGGTCGTCAACGCCATCAAAGGCAACTACACCGACCAACTGCTGTCCGGCACCGAACGCACCTGGTCACCTCGAGGCCGCACTATTTTCCCGTACACCCGCCAAAAAGCGGTCGCCGGGGTGAAGGTCGCCGCCTCATCATCCAAGCGAAAGCAAACCCTGTTGAGCATCACCCAAAAAGACCCGGCCGCCTCCGTGTTCGACATGGCAGGTCGAGCGAACGCAAACCCGCTGGCCACCGCATTTGACACCCGTTTCCCCACGCCGTCCCGCGTCATGTGGCGATCCTACGAACAGGCTGACGAAGGCATGATGGACGAAATCCGCAAATCCGTGGATCAGGTGATGGCCTCAATCAACGACCTACAAAGGGTGATCCTGTAATGGCCATCAAAATCCCCATCATCACCGAATTACAAGAAGAAGGCATCAAAAAAGCCAAACGCGAATTTGACAAATTCAAGGGTGCGATTGCCGGTGCTGAAGGCACCATGGGCAAATTCAAGGCTGGAGGCAAAGTCGCGTTCGACGCTATTGGGGCCAACGCAGGAACCATGGCAGTTGCCGCCGGCACAGCCTTCGCCAAATTTGCTTTTGACAGTGCCAAAGCGTTCACCGATTTAGCGACAGCGGCCGGCAAGTTTTCGGACGCTACCGGCGTGGCTGTTCAGGACGCATCCCGATGGATGGAAGTTGCTGGCGACATTGGCATCGAAACCAGGTCCGTCGAAACAGCCATAGGCAAGATGAACAAGGAACTTGGGAAGTCACCCGAACTGTTTGAGGAATTCGGCGTTCAGGTCGCCTATGCCAACGATGGAAGCGTTGACGCCAACGAGACTTTCCTCAACACGATCGACCGGCTGAAAAACATCAAAGACCCCGCCCTAAAAGCCCGTATCGCCACCCAACTGTTGGGCAGAAGTTGGCAGGACATGGCGGAACTCATCCAAATGGGATCTGACCGGCTTCGTGAATCGTTGGGTGACGTGTCGGATGCCAAAGTGATCGACCCGAAAGAATTGGAAAAAGCCAAAAAGTTTCGTGCAACGATGGACGAATTTGCTGACACGTTGGACGACATCAAATTGACGTTGGGTGAAAGCGTCATCCCATTTTTGGAAGACATGTCCGCCCTGCTCATGGGCATCAAAGACTTCAACCTCAGCAAAATTGGTGGCGGCCTTCTTGACATCGTGAAATACGGGTCAGTCGTTGACGACATTTTCAAGGGTTTCGGAAAGGTCAGCAAATCCGGTTGGAACTGGGTGTCGTCATGGTTCAAGGACGAAGCGGCTCCCGCTGTCGAGGTTTTTGCGGGTGCCATGAAAGAGGCTCGAGCAGACCAAGATTCTTTCCGTCAATCGTTGCAAGACGCAAAAAACCCGTTGAAAGATTTCACGGACACAATCGACAAAACAAAAGATGCGATTTATAAGGCGGACACTGCATGGCAAACATTGACAGGTCGCCTTGACACCAAGGTGGCTTTGAATAACGCCAAAACAGCGTTGGACGAATTGGAGAAAGCGGCCGCAAAAGCGTTTGCGACAGGTTCAGATTCGGACATTGCAAAGTATGACGAAGCGGCCGCGAATGTTGCTGGCCTCATTGCTTCTATTGCATCCACTTTGGGTGACATTTCGTCCAAAGAAATCTACTTGCGTTTCCGAACCGAAGGGCCAGCGGCCGCACTCAACCTGGCTAACTGGCTGGCATCAGGAGCCGAATACGCCAACCTGAACGCCTCCCAAATGATCGGGCAGGCAGGTCTGTCGTTCGCCATTCCCCCTCGAGCGAACGGTGGGCCGGTCGCAGCTGGTGGCACCTACCTTGTCGGTGAGCGTGGCCCGGAACTGTTGACGATGGGTGCCCGTAGCGGGTACGTCACGCCGAACGGTGGCATGGGTGCCACGGTGAACGTGACTGTCACGTCCGCCGACCCGAATCAGGTGGTGGCGGCCATCCAACAGTGGACACGGAACAATGGGGCTGTCCCCTTGACAACGACCACCAGCATCAGGCGATAGATCATGGCAATCAACACGACATGGAAAGTGGAGATCGGCACCGTCGGCAGTCCGGTCGATTTCACGTCCCGTGTCATGTCTATGAACATCCGCCAGTCCGTTGACGTAAACGTGATCGGGCGAGGACAGGCCACCATCACCTTGCTGAATCAGGACGGGGCATTGACACCCGGAGGCGGAGGCACCTACTCGAGCACTGACTGGTTTGCCCAAGGCGTGTTTGTGAACGCATCCACGGACACGGGTGGTGCAGCGACGTCCACTGACGTGTTCGACGGCATCGTCGTCGACTTCGATCTAGAGGACGACGGCGTGTTCTCCACGGTGACAATTACTGCAATCGACTGTTTGACTGTTGGCGGCAAATCCCCAGGCCCATCCGTCGCATCACTGGCTGAATTGACTTACATGGAACAGTTGGGCCAATTCCAGCAAAGTGCTTCATTTGGTGGCACCACATTGTACCTGCCCGTTTTGGGCGGCACTGCAATTGCAAACATTGCACAATTAAACATTGGTTCCGGCAACCCTAACACCAAATCCAATAATGCATTGTCGTGGCCAACCCTCGCCGACGCATGGCAACAATCGTTGATTCCATCGGCAAACGACACAATGTGGGCCACAAAAATTATGGCCACGTTTTCAGGCAATCCGCAGTATCACATTCGGTGCATTCCCGAATACAACACACCCACCAACGCTTATCGGAACGACTTCGAGTTTGACCCGCCCAGTAGCCTGTCAGGGTCAAAACTCCCGTTTGACAACGATAACTTCCGACAAGCGTTCAACAATGACACGTTGATTACACAAGCAACTGTTAAAGGGAACTACACCGGGGCGACCGCTACCACATCAAGCAGTGGCAACGTCACCGTTTACGGCAACCGCACGGTGGCCTATTTTGACACCCTTTTAGTGGACTCGACAGCGGTGGCGAATATGAGCACCAAACTAATCAACCGTTACGGCACCAGCCGGTTCACCCCGGTGTCGTTAAGCGTGACCGCGTCCATGGTTGAAACCAAGGCGGCCAACGCCGCCGAAAGCAAATGGCGAAACCTTTTATCTATTGAAAACGGTATTTGGCAAAAAGTGAAAGTGACGTGGACTGGATCAGGGGCCGCGTCACAAACCGCGTATTGCATCGTCAAAGGACGCACCATCAGCGTCACACCGGCTGACACGATCGTTACGCTTGACCTTGGAAACTGGTACGACAATCATGCGTTTATCCTCGACGAGGACGAACTGGACTATGGGAGACTTGGATAATGGCAACCCAATACACAGCAGGATTATCGGCAGGGGAGGTGTTGACGGCCGCCACGATGAACAGCATCGGGGCCGCATGGGAGTCCTACACGCCGACATGGACGGCAAGCACCACGAACCCCACGTTGAACAACGGCACCATCTCCGGCAAATACACCCAAATCCAGAAACTCGTGATTGCCACCGGCTTCCTCATTCCCGGTAGCACCACCGTGTTCGGAGCAGGCACCTACCGGATTTCGCTTCCGCTCACAGCCATCTCTACCGGCGGAGCCATGGGCTACGCCACGTTTCTTGATGCATCAGCAGGCTTTGTCGCATACAACGGCATCGCGTTTCAGCAAAGCACAACGACTGTCGAGTTCCGACTTGGCAACGCCGTCGGCTTGTTCTCCCCAACCGTCCCCGTGAACCCGTTTGCCCAATCCGACCAAATCCGATTCACCTTTGTCTACGAGGCGGCATGACCATGACCTACGACCTCACCTCCACCCTCGACCCCGAGACCGTCCCCGACGAATGGTGGCATGAGCGGATGCGTCACCATCGCAACCGACTACTTGCCGAATCCGACTGGACACAACTACCCGACGCACCCGTCGACCGTCAAGCGTGGGCCAACTACCGGCAAGCCCTTCGCGACTTCCCGGCAACATGGAAGCCCGGCCCCACCGTCACGTTCCCGGACAAGCCATGAAACTGCCCATCGCAATCATCGGCATGACAGCCGTCCTCATTTGGTGGATTTTCGCATGAGCGTCAACCCTTCCAAAGCCCTCATCGCCCTTGTGGCCCTCATCTGCATGACCGTCCTGCTGGCGGTCAATTCGATTAGCACCGACCAAGGCTTGCCCATCATCACGATGATCGTGGGCTACAGCGTGGGCAACGGCATGGCCGCCCTGACCGGCAAACCAGTCGATCCGATTATCAAAAAGAAAGAACCCAAATGATCTCCTCAAGCATCACCGTCACGAGCACCGCCACCCTGCTGGTCGCCGCCACCGAAAACGCCACCCGCACCATTTGGTTGGAAGCAGTCGGCAACGACATCAACTTGGGTGGGTCAAACGTGACTGCCAGCACCGGCCTTACCCTGAAGAACGGCACCCAAACCTATTTGGTGCTCCCACCGTTGAACAGCTTGTACGCCATCACGTCGTCGGGCGAGCACCAGTGCATCATTCTTCAGCCGTCCGGGGACTACTGATGACCGAAGCCACCCGCTTCAAATCGTGGCAAAAGATGGGTGCACCAGCCGCCCCGCACAAC
>Ga0208644_1004177_pt1 | contig 10954 bp, 23 predicted proteins | sample VirMetDEL_Nov_18_FD_184517 | JGI IMG/M metagenome (GOLD analysis project Ga0208644, IMG submission 184517) | Aqueous microbial communities from the Delaware River and Bay under freshwater to marine salinity gradient to study organic matter... | ecosystem: Environmental > Aquatic > Marine >... | reverse complement strand
TATGCTATTCGCGTAGCTGCTGATGGAGGAACGCTTGAGGGCTTTGTTTGCTTGGAGAATGCTATTGATGCCTTAAACTATAATTGATATGAGTTCGTTTTTTGATCAGAGTTCCTTGTGCTTAATTCCTTCAGGATATAAGGATTCAAAATTGTATAGTGTCAAGCCTACTGATGGGAGTGGAGATTTGACTTTCAGCAGAGGTAGCGATATTGAGGCTACCCGCGTCAATTCGCAAGGCCTCATTGAGAAAGCCAAAGTAAATCTATTGTTGCAGTCGAACACGTTTAGTACGACTTGGACAAAAAACAATGCCACACTTACAAGCGGGCAAAGCGGTTACGATGGCACGAGCGACGCTTGGGAATTGAAATCGGCAGGTAGTGGTACTTGCGAAATTATACAATCTTATACCGTAACGGGAGTAAAAACGCATAGTATTTATGCAAAAGCGGGTACGATTTCAACTCTTAAAATATATGCAGGTTCCGCAAAGGAGTTTAATTTATCTACAGGTACTACTGCCTCGACAAACGCAAAAATAACTAGCGTGGGCAGTGGGTGGTATAGATGCGAGGTTTTTGAGACAGCACAAGCCTTTTACAATGTTTACTTTACAGCAACGGCAGCAAACGATACCATCTACATCCAAGACGCCCAACTGAACTACGGCCTCGTAGCGCAAGAGTATCAAGAGACCACGACCACGAGCGTAGTAAGTGGAATCACCAATGATATGCCCCGCCTTGACTATTCGGGGGGTGCTTCGTGTCCTTCGCTTTTGTTGGAGCCGAGTAGGACGAATTTGGTAACGCATTCGGAATTTTTCGGTTCAGCGGATTGGGCGCAAACGAGGATGACTACAACGGCAAACAATGCCGTCAGCCCCGAAGGTGTCCAAAACGCGGCGTTACTCGCAAACACTACCGACACGGGAAACCATACAACCGTATTTAATCTTGGCAGTTTAACAAACCCAAGTATGGCGTTTTCGTTATTCGTAAAAAAGAAGGACAACGACTTCGTGCAGATTGGTATGTACAATAGTTCCACGAACTGGAATGCGGTAAAGTTTAACATTGAAACGGGTTCGGTTTTAGGTAGTGGCGCTGGCGGAGTACATAGCGCACCAACTAACGCAACCATTACGAGTTACGGCAACGGATGGTACCGAATCTCTGCGGTTTTTGCCGCAACCATTACGTCCGCCACCGAGCAAGTGTATATAACCGCAACGCCAACAAGCGCAACCCCGACTGGTGCCTTTGGTCTTGGCGGTGGCTGGACTGGCGCCACGACCGAGAACCTTTGGGTTTACGGAGCGCAAGCGGAGAATAGTGCGTCCTACCCAACTTCGTACATCCCCACCTACGGCACAAGCGTGACCCGTGTGCAAGATGCGTGTAGCAAGACGGGCATTTCTTCTTTGATTGGCACGGAGGGTACTTTGTTTGTGGAGTTTATAAGCGGTGCGGATGATGCAACTAACCACATATTAAGTTTAAGTGACGGAACTACATCCAATCGGGTTTCTTTAGTTAAAAATACAAGCGATGATTTAAGAGCTTTTGTTGCAAGTGGTGGGGCAAGTCAAGCCTCTATTCTATGGCCTAACTACGCACCAAATACGAACATAAAAACCGCAATATCTTACAAGGCGAATGAAATTAAATTCTATGCAAATGGTGAAAATGCTGGAACAGATACCAGCGCACTTGTTCCCGCATCTTTGACACAAGTGGAATTTGAAACAAGCGGGAGCCCTTTTGCTTACCCAATAAAGCAACTAATTATTTTCCCGACCGCACTAACCGCCACGCAAATGGCAGAACTAACCGCATAAGATATGGCAACCTTAAGAAAATACGAGTATAGCCCTTCCCAGTGGGCCACCGCTAAATCCAAGATAACCCTAACCAACGAGGAGGGGGAAACTTATTACGACCCCGCAAAGGTGCGCCAAGTGGTAGAACTGGGGAACCTTGTAACAACCCCCGCAATCTATGACGAGGAGGGGAACGAACTAAGCCCCGCAGTCCTTTCTACAAAGTGGAGCGTGGATATCCTTTGGGAGGGTGAACCGATGACGACGGCGTTCGAATCCTATGAAATTTGGTGTGCGCCTATGGGCGTTCATTCAATGGGGGGCGTGCATACTATGTTGGAATGGATTGAAACCTGTAAATCAAAACGCCCCGAACTATTTCCTGAACCTTCTGCTGAATGATGACACGAACTGAATCCGTAGGGGCTACCTTCCTCTCAACTGCTATTAGCTGGGTTACTATTGATATCAATCCCATCCTTTCGGGTATTGCTTCAATCTTTGCTATTGTTTTGTCTTGCTTCCTGATCTACAAGACCTATCTCGAAATCAAGATTCGTAAAAACCAATTGAAATGAAGGAGTGGTTTCATAAACTATTGAGCGAAGGAGATGCCGTAAGCTCTAAGCGCGTTGTTGGCCTTTTGGGGGCGATTACGCTTCTCACGATGTTCGTTATTACCTCCTTTAGTCCAAAGGCTATTGCAGCCTCTGATTCTCTTATTTATTCCGTATTGGGTTTGACTCTTGGATGCTTTGGTTTTACGTCGGTTGATAAATTCGTTCGCAAGTAATGGCAAAGGGTCAAACGGCTACTTCCTATATCTCAAAGAGCAAGAAGCGAGGTAAGCATTCAAAACAAGAAAGCTCTAACAAGGCAAGCAAGAATTACAAGAAGCAGTATAAAGGTCAAGGTCGATGATAATGCTTTCCGACAACTTCAGTCTTGCTGAATTGACCAAAACGAATACGGGGCTTCCTAACGCACTTCCAGAGCATTTGTATAGCAACCTCCAATCGCTCGTAGATAATGTCTTACAACCCGCGAGAGATGCCTTAGGAGCGATTCAAGTGACGAGTTGCTACCGCTCCCCCGAAGTCAATGCAAAGATTGGAGGGTCAAAGACCTCTCAACATTGTTTGGCTCAAGCGGCTGATCTAAAGTTCAAGGGGGGTAATGAGGTCTTGTTTGATTGGATACTTGAGAACACCGACTTTGATCAACTCATTTGGGAGTTTGGTACGGATGATGCTCCTTCTTGGGTTCACGTCTCTTACTCACCAAGACACCGAAAGCAAGTCCTAAGAGCTAAAAAGATAAACGGAAAGACCAAATACCTTCCGATGTGATTATTTGGCCTATTGTATGCAGTATAGTAGGAGCGATAAACGCAACCCCTGATAATTTTATTTCAATAGGCTACGGAGCTTGTTACCACTACGACTCTTTTAACTATTCCATTCACTACGAGAGCGTTCAGGTTCAGGCGGTGGTAATGACTCCTGCGAGGTGGAGAACGACAAGAATGCAACCCGAGCAATATGTTTTGGTGCAATACTACAATGAAGGAAAGAAAGTGAGTTACTATGTAGGTCTTGGTTACAATATCGGAAATCGTGTGGTTTATTCTGGAGGAGTGAAATACGACTTAAACGAATACCTATCTACTTCCGTTATCTTGTATCAGTCCTATATGAATCACATTGTATTAGGTTTGAATTTAGAATTATGAATGATTTTGAAAATTGGTTAGATGAACTCGAAGAACTTCCCGTTAACCCCCTTTGCTCTATTGACAACCCTGAGTGTGATTCTTGCGGTAGTTAGTGGATGTGGTGCGAGAAAGCCCCAAGAGAATGTAATTGTAAGGGACACGGTTGTAATTACCAAAGAGAGAAGGCTAATAGACACTCTGATCTTATTCAAGGACACGACCATCTACCAAGATCGCGTAAAGGTAAAGATTGAATACCGAGACAATTTTGTCAGGGTGGAGGCTGACTGTCCAGCGGATACGATCAAAGTGACTCAAGTCAAATTCATTGAAGCCAAACACGACAAGAAGATGAGTTGGGAAGGGTTGCTTGGATGGATTATTGCTATTCTATGCTTGTTGGTCATTGTCCGAACAGTAGTTCAAAAGTTGATTTAAGGTGCTTTTCGTGCGTTTTAAGCCACTTAACATAGCTGAGTGGTATGTGCGTATAGGTCAATGGGAGAAAGCCTCTTAAATCAAAGATTTCGCCAACCGCCCCCGAAAAGCCTTATGGGGAATTTTTTTTTAAAAATTATTTGGTAGGTTAGGTGAAGTTGCTTATTTTTTACAACATAGTTAGTAACTTAACAGTTACTGTAACCTAACGGTTACCAATAGTTAGGGTTTGGTTATGTTGTTTTAGTTAGTTAGTTTCGTTGTATAGTTAAACAACAATGACAAAGAAAGAGTTGAGAAAGAAGTGGGATGCAATAGAAAGAGGTGAGATACCCGATGACTACCAAAACCCTTTCCTATCTCATTTTGGTTTTATGGATTATCCACTTGATGCAGATGAAGAACGAACAAGAAAAAGAGCGAGAGCCAAAAACAACTCCTAACGATCATCAAGGATGGCATTTCCTCTATTGGGAAGAAAACCCTAACTTTGCCTCCAATGAGCAAGACTCCTAAATACTACATCGGTAAGTACAAGTCCATTGAGGCTTTTGATGTTGTGTTGGATTTCCAAGAGGACAACTACAACTTGGGTACGGCTATCACTTACCTCCTACGGGCAGGCAAGAAACCAAACAACCCAATCACCCAAGACATCAAGAAAGCCATTGCTCACCTTCAGCGTGAGTTAGAACACCAAGCCCACAAGTCCGCTAACCACCTTGAATACTTTGAGTTCCACAATGCATCAGCAAAACCCAAATCCGATGGAATGGCATTACTATACCAACAAGTCAACGAAAAGGAAGATTGACAATCTCCTTCAATCGGCTGCGATGTTGTTTGCTAACTGTGAACCAACATACGAAGCACGACAAGAGGCTCTAAAGAAAGAGCAAGAGTACCTTTCTCAAATCTATGACCTTGACCCACACTTTGCCGAGCGTTGTGGATATAAGCGTTGAGATAGGCAAAGTCCCAAGCCTAAACGCCTTTTATGCAAGTAAGCATTGGGCGATCAGGAAAAAGGCAAAGGACAAGTTCAAAGCCGAAGTGCTTGAGCAGTTAGATCAGTACGACAAGTTTGAGTTTAAGAGCGTAGCGGTACGATTGGAAACCAATCTTGGCTACGACATTGACAACTGTATTATGGCAGTCAAGTTCTCAATGGATGCCCTCAAGGAGTGGGGAGGCGTAAAGGATGATACAAAGGTCTACTTCCCAAAGCTCACCATCATCTACAATCCAGAACTTGAGAAGAACACCTCAAAAATTTTTTTCACGGGAGATTTGGTAGATTAAAAATTTCAACATAGGTTTGTTGAAGATTCAAATCAACACACTATGAATTACAATCTATCATCCCAGACCTACGAGTCCTACATTGATTTGTTGGAAGCTCGTGTAGAAGCAATGCAAAAGCGCATTGATGCCCTTGAGGCAGTAAGTAATCCCGTATTGAATGCGGAGTTAGCAACGCAAGACTTCATCTTTAACAAATTATTCCGATGAACGACAAAGCGTATATTAGTTGGCTTGAGGAAAGGGTAGTTCGCCTGGAATGCGAGTTGGCAGAACTCAATGACCGCTACACCAAGACCCTCAACAATCACATCTTCTTTTTAGATAACTTAACCCAATCCCTTAAAAATGCCTAAAATCGTAAGCCTACAAGACACGGGGCGTATGTGGAAAGAATTTCACATCCTCAACATCGCTTTTGATAACAACGATAGCGGTGATGTTCTCGCCAAATCAACTTCTCCCTCCTACAAGGTGGGTGATGAGGTACAGTACACCAAGAATGAGCGTGGTGGTATCAAGATTCAGCGTGAACAAAGCAACTATCCCTCTTCAAACAACTCTAACTACTCCCCTAAAGTGAAGCAAGACAATTCAGAACAAATCGCTCGTAGCGTAGTGTTCAAAGGTGCTATTGATTTGGTAGCAAGTGGCAAACTTCAGGTAACGGACATCCCCTCTTTTGTAGACAAGTACCTCTCCGTAGTCACGGGCGCACAAGCGCAAGGCGCATCCTACGCCAACCACTTTCAAGAAAGTTCACCCTTCTAAAATCAAGCCCCACTTCGGTGGGGTTTTTTTCTTTCCTTTGTTTTTATGACACACCCATCCTTAATAAGGAACGGAGATGTATTTGACTATCTCCAAAAAGCCCGTAAAGGTCAAATACCCGAAGCCTCCAAGTTTGGTCATTCGGAGATAGATGACTATTTGCGATTCAAACGAGGGAACTTTATCGTGGTCACTGGTCACGCCAATGTCGGTAAGACCCACACGATGCTCTACCTAATGCTTCTTCATACCCTCAACAACGGAACGAAGTGGCTGGTATACTCATCAGAGAACGATGTCAAGAGCATCCAACGAAAACTTATTGAGTTCTTGTGTGGGAAGCAAATCAACTACATTGATGATGTGCAGTTTGCAAGGAAATACGACTTCGTTCAAGGGCATTTCGCCTTTATTGATCCCGAACAACTGTACGATGTCTTCGGACTCCTCGAAACGATGGAGGAGATTTACGATGAGTTCCCTTTTGAGGGTGTCTTGATAGACCCATACAACTCCCTTACGATAAATCAAAAGCGTTTGGGCAAGGTATCCTCACACGAATACCATTACGAAGCGACAAGCCATATACGGGTATTCTGCAAGAAGTTTAACGCCACCTTAATCCTCAACACTCACCCCGCCACCGAAGCCCTTCGCAAGGTGCATTTCAAGGGTCACCCATACGAGGGGCATCCAATTCCCCCAATGGCGAGTGATGTTGAGGGCGGTGGTAAATTCGTAAACCGAGCGGATGAGTTTATGGTAGTCCATCGCTACACCCAACACGAAACGGATTGGATATTTACCGACATACACATCCGCAAGGTGAAGGAACTTGAAACGGGAGGTAGACCGACTCCTTTAGACCAGCCAATCAGGATACAATCCATCAAGTACAATGTCGGTTACATCATCGGTTACAAGAATTTGATTACCTTGCCCGAACCTAAACACCAAGAGGATGTTCCCTTCTGACCCTACCTTCAATGAGCTACACATCCGAGAGAAGCAAATGCTTCTTGGGGCTATCCTCATTTGGTTGAATGACTGCGCTCAATATGCGGAAACGCATTCGGAGCAAAACGATATCATCAACAAGATTATTGACCTTGTAGAGGTTGATCGGGTGTTGAACTACTTCATAGATTATGAGCGTAGTGTGAATCGCTTCCTTAACGAAGCCCGATTGGACAACGCCAAGCTCAAGTATGAGAACCAAGAGATGAAGCAAACCATTGACAAACTCCAAAAAGCACTTGACAATGCAGCCGAGAACCTTTAGAAACTTCCAACCCAACGACCACATCCGCACCAAAAAAGGAGAGGTCTTTGAAATCACGGAACGCCTAACAGTCTATTGTAAGGGATGTACTTGCGGTACTCCTTGTGACAAGTTCCAAGAGCAAACAATGCTCACCATCAAAAGCCAAAGAGGTGTTTGGGCGATGAGCCTAAAAGAAATAAATACTAAATTTGTCAACAACGAGATTGATGAAGTAACATATATCAGAGGACAATGGAAATAGGAAAACTGGTTATTGCAGCCGATACTTTCTTTCAAGGAAAGAACTCCCTGAACAACGAGCGTAAGAATGTACTTGCTCGTGCAGCCTTTGCGAATGCCTTCTACAAGCACTTTAAAGTCGTAGATATTGCAAGTGTTCTTGGACGTGATCATTCAAGCGTAGTCCACTACAAAAAGACTCACGCGGGAAATATGATGTATGACGATTACAAGAAGTTATTTAAACAAGCGGAATCCGTTCGTGAGAACATCTTAGGAGATGAGATAGACCAACAACTCACCATCGGTGATATGCTCAACACCATTAACAAACTGAAAGCCAAACTATCCGAGAAGGAAAAAGAGGTTGATAACTTGTATATTTACAAAGAAAAGTTCTTCAAGCTAAAAGAATTGATATGAATTTCTCCATCTATCCTCTAACGGGTCTTTTGTTTGGGTTCAATTATTGCAACTATGGAGACGGGGATTACCCCACCCACGAGATACAAATCTGTATAGGATTATTTATCATAGAAGCACACTGGTGATACTTGAGTTACTATCCAAACGGCACGATGAATGGCTTCGGATGGCTATGTCCTTCGGGGCGGATAGGGATACGGCTCAAGATTTAGTGCAGGATATGTACCTACGGATGTACAAGTATGTGGAGAATCCTGAACGGATTATGTATAACGAGGACGAGGTAAATACTTACTTCGTCTTTGTTGTTTTAAGAAACCTTTTCATATCCTCCCAAAAGTCAATGTCTTTTGAGCAGTTGGAGGAAATAGATGGGGAGATGGAAGAACCCAACTACGACTATGAAAACGCCTACAATCGCCTTTTGGATGAGTTGTGGGAGGAAGTAGAGTCGTGGCATTGGTACGATACCAAGCTCTTTAAGTTGTATCACAACACGGATATGACTATTAAGAGGATCAGCGAAGAAACAAAAATAAGTGAGCGTTCAATCTGGAATACTTTAGACAATGGAAGAAAACGAATCCAAACCAATCGCAAAGAAGCCTACCAAGCGTGGAAGACCTCGCAAAAGAAGTGAGGGGTTAGGCGATACTATTGAGAAGATTACAACGGCTACGGGGATCAAGGCGATAGTAGATGCCTTCTCTGAGGCTACGGGTATTGACTGCGGGTGTGATGCTCGTAAGGAGAAGCTCAACAAGTTGTTCCGCTACAAGAAACCCGAATGCCTCACAAAAGAGGAGTATGACTTCTTGGGTACTGTGATAAACAATTCAGTCATCAAAGCCGTAGAACAAGCAAAAATCAATGCCATCTACAATCGCATCTTCAAGGACAATGTACAACCCACCACTTGTGGTTCTTGCCTAAAGTCCCGAATTGTGGAACTAAAGGCGGTATACAACGCTTATGACGGAACGCCAACTATTTGAGTTCGTCAAGACGATGCTCCGAGATTTAAAGATGTCGGAGTACAAGTTCTCCAAGTATGATTGCTATTCGGAGTTGTACAAGATGGACATTGAACTCAAATGTAGAAGGGCACACTACGATGACCTTTTGATTGAATGGGCGAAATACGATGCTCTAATGCAAAGAGCTATCAAATTCCAAACAAGACCCGTATACATTAACTCTACCCCGATAGGTATTTGGGCGTTTTACTTGGATGACCAAGAGATACAATGGGAGGAGAGGGAGATGCCCAGAACAACCGACTTTTCAAACAATGAGAGGATATACAAGAAGGTAGGGTACTTGAACATAAATAACGGCAAGAAAATAAAGTAGGGGTTCGCCCCTATTTTTTTTTGCAAAAGATTTGGTGGAATAAATTTTTCAACTATATTTGTTGAAACCAATTAACAAATCAAGAGTATGAAAAAGCCTCAAACGATTGAAGATTACAAAGCCTACGCCTTTGGGTTTACGCTTGTAACCTTGTTGTTCCTCGCCCCATTCGCAATCCTTAAAGTCTTGACCTATGTGTTCTGAATTTGGCGCACCCGACCCCTATGATGCTCCCGATAGATGCGAGTATTGTTCGGCAGTATTGAACTATCACGGCATTTGTGACGAATGCGACTACGAAGACTATAACGACCTTGACCGATGAAAATCAATCAACTTGATTTATTTAGTGGAATAGGTGGCTTTCATCTTGGCTTTGAAAGAGCGGGATACAAAGTCACCTCTTTCTTTTCCGAGATAGACAAACACGCTATCGCAGTTTACAAACATAAATTTCCAAAATCTACTTATGTCGGTTCAGTTACAAATGTTCGGGGATCAGACCTCCCACGAATTGACCTTATCACCTTTGGAAGTCCTTGCCAGGATTTTAGCCTTGCTGGAAAGCGTAAAGGGATGGGAGGAGAAAGATCAAGCCTTATCCTTGAAGCAATTCGCCTCATTGGGGAATGCAGACCAAGAGTTTTTGTCTGGGAAAATGTTAAAGGAACTTTCTCCTCAAACAATGGCGAAGATTTTGCGGCAATCCTCCAAGAGTTTGCCAACATTGGGGGCTATCGACTTGAATGGCAACTGCTTAATACATCGTGGTTTCTACCCCAAAATCGTGAGCGGATATACCTTGTCGGATATTCTACAACCACCAAGCGAAATTGGAGAGGAGTATTTCCTATCGGAGAAAACGGTAGAACAACTTCTTCAGCTGAAGTCAAACAAATAGGAACCAAACTTGACTCTAACGGAGGAACCCAGCCCTATCAACAAGACCGAGTGTATGATTCTGAAGGCATTGTCCCCGCACTTAATCAAGGCAAGAGCGACCTCATCCTTCGTGTGAAGTCAGCGACCTCTCAGGGCTACGAAGAGGCCACCGGTGGAGACAGCATCAATTTCTCACAGCCAAACTCTGAGACCCGCCGAGGCCGTGTAGGAAAGCAGAAAGCCCAGACGCTTGAGACAAGCTGCAATCAGGCCGTATTAGAAGGATATCGAATCAGAAGGCTGACCCCAATCGAGTGCGAACGCTTACAGGGATTCCCAGATGACCACACCGCATTCGGAAACTACGACGGAGAGGTGAAAGTAATGAGCAATACACGGCGATACAAGCAATGCGGAAACGCAGTAACTGTGGATGTGGTACAAGCCGTAGCAGAAAGATGCAAACCCCTATTCAAATGATTACACTACTCAATGGCGATACTTGGGAGCAAGATGCTCTCCTCGCCAAGATGCACGATGACGAGTTCTACTATGGCTATTTGGGTAAGAATGCGATGAGCAGTTCAAACATCAAGCTACTTACCAAAAGCCCCAAGCACTATAAGTTCATCACCACCTATGGGCAAGAAACAAACTCCTCCGCTCTACAAATAGGAACATTCATCCACACGATGATCCTGGAACCTCATCTCTTTGATGACCGCTTCCACATCGTAGA
>Ga0208644_1004174_pt1 | contig 10957 bp, 7 predicted proteins | sample VirMetDEL_Nov_18_FD_184517 | JGI IMG/M metagenome (GOLD analysis project Ga0208644, IMG submission 184517) | Aqueous microbial communities from the Delaware River and Bay under freshwater to marine salinity gradient to study organic matter... | ecosystem: Environmental > Aquatic > Marine >... | reverse complement strand
ATTCTTCTTGGGTTGGTTCTGCTGGAGCATCACCCCAACCATATTGAGATGCAAACTCTTTGATTGCATCTGCTTGTAACTCACCCTTGTACAAGTCTTTTAATGCTTTACCTGCACCATTGTCTGGGTCAAACCCTGCATCTTTAATAGCGTTAGCCATCTTTACAGAATTTAATTCTTTCTCTGCTGATTCAAGCTCTTTAATGCGTTCACGCATTTGCTTTATAGCATTATTGTCTTGCATTTCTTCTACTGTATTTTCTACTTCGTTTTCCATTTTTTCTCCTACTCCAAGTTTTACTACTAGCTACATCACCCTTGGGATAATGATGTGATAGGCGACAAATAAATAAATTAAGAATAACTAGAATTGTCAGCCACTTCTGGGCTATTCAGATACTAGGCGAATTGTAATACGCAGCTTACACGCCAGTTATAAGCTGGAAGGTGCAGTGTCAACTTTGTTCGCAGACTTCTGCTATGCGATATTTTTATTATACCACTAGATATAGTATGTCAAGGATATAAACACAATATATTGTGTTATTCTTCTACAAGACCTGTAACTCTACGTCCACGTCTAACAGCACCTACTTCTGGTGTAAACTCTGCTCTTTGCTCTTCTTCTAATCTTCTAATCTGTTGTAGCTCTTCAGGGCTTTGAAATACTGCTGCTTCAGTAAACTCTTCTAAACCTAACTGTTGTTCTGCTTCTATACCTCTAGCTGCTTGTAGCTCTTGTAATCTTGGTAATTCAGATTCTGCTGTAGCAAATAACTGTCTTGCTTGTGCCTGTGATATACCAGCTCTTTGTAATCTTTGTGCAAACTCACCACTAATTTCAAATCCTGCTCTTGCTGCTTCACCACCAATTTGTGCAGTAGTTATTCTACCTGCAACTATTTCTTCTCCTACTGATGGGTCTAATGCACCTAAAAATATAGATTCAGGAGTTAGTTCTAAACCAAAGTTTGTAGCATAATATTCTTGTACTTCTGGTATATTTTCTTGTACACCTGCATACACAGCTCCAACTCTTTGTGCAAACTCTCTTGCAGATACTTCACCTTCTATAAGTCCTGTAAACCTATCAGCTAATAAACTAGATGATGTATCTCTAGGTATTCCGTATTCTTGTAAAGTACCTATATAACTTTCTTTTAATCCTGTATAAGTTACTTCATCAAATTTAACTGTACCGTCTGGTCTTTTATTACCAGGAAATGCTGTCTCATAAGCAGGACTTCTTCTTACTTCTGCAATAGCTACTTGTGGGTCACCTGTTCTTGACCACTCATCAGCAAACAAAGCAAGAATATCGGGTGGCATATTAGGATATAAACTCTGTGCTAATTGCTCATATGTTGCCATTATACGTTAACTCCTAACTGACTAACTTGTCCTTGACCTAATGCTTGTTGTAATGCTTTAGTAGCATCTTGTGTAACTTGTGTTACATTCTGTTCTAAACCTTTAGTTCTAAGTGTTTCTTGTGCAGTAGCAAAGTCATTACTCTTAACCATTTCTTGCCACCAACCTTGTGTCTCATCTGCAGTTTGTCCCCATACAGATGTTGTTAAGTTTCTCCAAGGTCTTGCAATATCTTCATAAGTTAACTCTGGATTTGTGTAATTACTAAACGCAGCAAGTCTGTTTTGTTTTAAATTTTGTATTAAAGCGTCTTCATAGTCTGGGTCATCTCGTAATCTACCTGCAATTGATGCAACTTCATCTTGTGTTAATGAACCTAATGTAGGTCCTAACCATTTTCTATAAAGCTCTACTACTTCTCTTTCTCTAGCTGCAGTTCTATCTACATCACCAAAGCCAGAAGTAGAAATTAAATTTTGCAACTCTGCATCTCTGTCACCAGATTTATATGGGTCAGAAAATAATTTAAGCTGTTCTGCTGTATAAGTATCAGACCATTGTCCACTTATATTTTTAGAACTAATCCATTGTACTAAACCGTCTGGCACTCCAGATACACCTAAACTACTTAATTGATTTTCATAAAATATTTCTAAATCATTTAATTGTCTAGCTGCCTCTGCAGGGTCAGATAATTCTAAATCCATCCAAGCTCTTTCAGCTTGATTGTGTGTTTGATACCAGTTAGTCAATCTCCATTCAGTATCTGATATGTCTCTATTTTCTATTGCTGCTTCTGCTTGTAAAGCTATAAACTCTGGGTCTAATAACCAAGGTCTAAGTTGTGCTTCTTCTGAGTATGTTTCTACGAAAGATGCAAACGGGTCATCCTCTATACCAATGATTTGATTAGTATTACCAGCAACTATTGCTACTGTATCAAAAAATGTTTTATCCATAGTATGATTAGCAGTTGGTACGGTAGCTCCTTCTGTTAATAGTCCAGCAGCAAAGACATCATTGCCTACAACTTCATACGCCATATACATTGTATTACCTGTATATAGTTGACCTCTTCCAGGTACTGCATACATAAGATATAGCTTTCCACCTACATCTGCTAATTTTGCTCCTCTTGGAACATTGTTAAAATCTATTATTTCTGTAGATGTTTCTTTAGAACCTCCAATAGTTGGCTCACCTTCACCACCTGGCTCACCTTCACCACCTGGCTCACCTTCACCACCTGTAATTATAACTTCACCAGTTGTTTCAACTTCTTTTGAACTTGTACCAGAACCTAAATTAGGATTACCTGTTCCACCACCTGTAACAGTAATATCTTTATCTGTTCCAGATTTTAAATCATTAATAACTGCTTGTCCTGGTGGTGTTTGACCAAATGCAGAATTTTCTAATGCTTCAATACTTTCTAATAAAGAAACATACTTTTGACCTGATGGTGTTACTCTTGCCCAATCAGAATCTGCAACTCCATATGTTGTTTTTATTTTATCTAAATCTACTATTATGTCTGCAGGGTCTGGTTGTATTTCTGCTTCTGCTCTTCTTATTTCAGCACGAGTTAAATCACCTTTAATAAAATCTCGCATAGCATCATCTTCGGAACGGTATCCTAAAAATTCATACCAAGTATCTATACCATAACCAGCTTCTCCTGGTTTTAGTGGTCCTGATTCTGGTGTTTCTGTCTTACCTGCTTTACCTTCATCTTGTGCTGTATTAATTTTTTTAGCTTCTACATTGTATTGCTTATCTAAAAAATATTTTTGTGAAGATGTAAGTCTCATACCATTAGCAGCGTTTTGTTTTATTATTTCTAATTTTTCTTCTATTGGTGCATTAAGTAATGCTTGCCACTCATCTGCTGTATAATCTCTACTACGCTGTGCTCTTTCAGAAAGAGTTGTAGTTACTGTTTTTCTTTCCTCTCTAAAACCCATTTGTGGTTCATTAATAACTTCTTCTACTGGCTTTTCTTCACCCTTAGTAGTTGTAACAGTTTTTCTAGCTTCATCATAATAAGTAACATCTTTTGTTTTAAACTCTGGTAATTCAGAAGTTAATACCCATCCTTCTGCTTCATATACACGAACTAACTTCTCATCTACCATTGAGTAAGAACCACCAGGTGTACGCATTTGTACTAAAGCCATTATCTCACCTCTCTTGCAGAGTTAGGAGTTTTTTCTACTATTCCTCTGCTTGACTCTGGTAATAAAGATGCAAACAGTGATGCAACTGTTGACTCTGCTCTACCATAAGGACCTTGACTAGGCATCATTACATTACTAGGTTGAAATTCTGGTTCTGGCATAGTATTTAATCTTAATGAACCTGGAATAAAACTAGGACTAGGTGATGGTATTCCTCTATTTGGGTCACCATCATCTGGCATAATAGTTTCTGGTTTTTCTAATTGAGCAAACTCTACTTTAAACTTTTCTAAGTCATCTTTTACATTTTGCTTTAATTGATAATTGCCATCATCTTTTAATTTCTGTGCTCTACCTGGACCACCATACCAAGCAACTCTTACTAATTCCCAAGAACCATATCTATTAAAATATTTCTCTGCTAAATTTTTAGCAATCTTATCTTGTACTTTGGCATCGTGCCACGCTTTACCATTTTCATCTCTAAAATTAAAACCTGGAAGTCCTGCATCTTTGGCAAATCTATTAAAATCTATATCTAATATTCCATATGCACCTAATGCTTGTGCTACAACTACAGGACCATCATTTGTTTCTTTTACAACAAAACCATCTTTTTTAAATTGTGCAGCTTTTTTAGCAATCTCTTGTTTAGTTCCAGTTATGTAAATATCTACTGGACTATGTAATGTCTGATAAGGTTGTTTTTGTCCTCTAGTCTCCATAATCTTTATGGCTTCTAATGCTTGTTCTATATATGCTGGGTTATTGTTATTTTCCATTGCTATTGCACTACCTTGGTCTAGCAGCAATACTGTTAATAATACGCTGACGAGAATCTTGAATATCATCTCCTGCTTGTATTGCTTCCTGTTCTTTTCTTGTAATTCTATCAAAAGTCTCCATAGTTTTTGCAGAAGGGTCTATGTCTTCCATAACTACATCTGGCTCAAATTCTGTTGCATACATCTCTAGTGTAACAGGAGTTGCATCAGGCATTTCAGGTGTAGTAGGAAATGCTTTTCTAGCTTCTGCATCGTACACATCATATAATAATCCTATTTCATATTCTTTAGGGTCACGACCTAATCTACTTCTAAATACTCCCTTAATATCTTGTGCGATACTGTCATAGTTTGGTGGAATATATGGTTGTATATTTTGATATTGAGGTAATGGATTATTTATGTAATTTGTAAGAGCTTGTTTCCAACCATCTTCTGCTTTACCTGTACCCATAATATTTGCTAATGTCATAACATCTTTCATAGCTTCACCATCTACTTCTGGGTCCCAAAATCCTGGTCTAAATGGTCTTCCTACTTGTGCTCCTAATAAATCTGCATTTACTAAATCTGCTTGTATATCTCTTATCTGTGCAGGTGTCAAATTAGTAAAAGTATTGTTATCTCCAATCTGATAAAAGTTATCAGCTACTTGTGATATTGTTGTTTCTTCTCCACCATATACAATCTTTTGTGATGGGTCTACTCCAATAAATCTAGTGTTATCTAAAAAAGCATTGTTAATTGCTGTTCTAAACATCTCATCATCTTCAAAATATTGTGATGGTATTTGTTGACCAACTAAATTTACATAGTCTCCTAACCCTAATGTAATAGCATATTGTGCTGCAGTTGTAGTATCAGGTGCAGAATATAAAGCCTCTATCTGTTCTTGTGAAAGGATTGGAGCTGTTTCACCTGGTCTTATTGGTGCTTGTATTAAGTTAAGTAAGTCTTGTATAAATTTATCTTTGTCCATATTATCCTTGTCCAGTCAAAGCAACATCTTCTGCTTCACCCTGTAATTCTGATTTTAACAGGTTTTGATAAACAGAACCGAATTGTGGATATTCAGCAGCTAAGTAGTTTCCATAACCACGCAGTATATTTCTCATACTGACATACTTATCAGAAGTTTTCCAAACTGTTTCACTTCCAGTTTTTGCTTTTACAGTATCTATTATAATTTGTCTTTTCTTCAAATACTCTTTTAATGCAAATACTGCTTCGTATTCTTGTATTCTTGGGTCTAATACTAATTTCTCTAATTCTTGTATTTGTTGTTTTATTGTAGGTCTATCTGGTAAACCAAGTGTAGGTTGATTATATCCCCAATACCTCATCATTAACATCTCTTGGTATTCTTTTTTTATTTCTCTAGCTGCAAGACTATTGTCATTTTGTAGTCCCATCATCTCTTCCCATTTTGTAAACTCAACAAAACCTTTTATCTTAGCTTGTAAAGCTGCGTGTTGTCTTGGTGTTCTTGGTACAGAGTCACCTTCCATATAATTTTTCTTTAATGCGTTCCAAGATAATTCACCATAAGATGGTTCTGGATTTATAAAGTATGCAGTCAAAGGATAGTCTTCATACAAGTCTGCATATTCCTCTGCAAATCTAGCACCTTCTTTTGTTACAGGTCTTCTTCTTACAGTAGTAGTTTTACCTACGCTAAGAGCTAATGGATTAACACCATATCTCTCAATAAACTCTTGTGTTGCTAAAAAGTCATCACCTAGTTTTTGTTTCTTTAAATCTCTATACTCATCTGCTAATGTTTGAAAGAAATAGTAATCTTCGTTTTCTACTTTTAATTCATACAAAGGACTAGATACACCTGCAGGACCTACAAACTGTGAAGCAAATCTAAGTAAGTAAATAAACTTAGCTTGTTCTGTAGCTATGCGTAAAGCGTCTTCTCTATCCTCTTCTGAATCAGAAATTATTCCTGCATATACTAAAGCTCTGTAAGTATCCATAACAGTATTACCAAATGCACCTACAGAGTTTTCATCTTTGTTAAATACTAATGTTGATAGCTTTTGTAAATATGCTGGATATACACCTGCAGCTTTTGCTATTTCTGTAGGGTCAGATAAATCTGGTGGTTCAAAATCACCAAATATTAACTTGTTGATAAATCCTTCTTCTGGATAATTGTCCATTAAATATGAAGCAGGTAGTCGTACAACTGGACCTACACCAGGAAGTATTGATGCTGCTAAGTTTACAGAAGCTGCATAAACAGGTAAGTTAACTTTTACATTGTCATTATCTGCACCAAACATCCATCTTTGTGCTAGTCCTTCTAATCCTGGATAACCAAACACCATTTCACCATTAGATGGGTTTTGATAAAAGAAACCTTTGTTACTTTCAGAGTCATATACAGGATTTGGTTTTACACCTGATATAGCTACTTGTCCTGGTCTAGTCAAGAATTGTAAATTGTTTTTAGTTAATCTACCCCAAGTCTGGAATATTTCTTGATATGCACCACCGAATGGGAATATCAATCTAGTTGTTTGCCAGAAGTCACCTTTTTTAGATATATCATATAACAATACTCTTGTTTCTTCTAATGCCTTAGATACTGCTAATTGATTTAATACCTTAACATCATTAATACCTTTACCACCTGCACTTGGAACTGATTCCATTTCTTTAAGTAATTTTTTACTTACACCATCTTTTTTAGCACCAGCAATAATAAGTTGTTTTGCTTTTTCAGAACTCATTGCAATTAGCTCTTTAGATGCTTTGTAATAAAAGTTAAAGAAAGCTGGAGACCTAGTCAATTGATTAGCAGGTACTTCTGATAAATATTTAAATCCTAAATTAGTTATCTTGTCCCATTTTTTAATAGTTGCTGCATCTGGCTTTTCTATTAACTTAGCTTGGTATTCAGCAGGAAAATTTTCTTTTGGATTAAATTTATTTATAAATAATTCTTTAATATTTGCTTCTTGTTTAGCAACTTTATCTGATATGTTTTTCATTACATTAGGAGCAAGGTCTTTAGCTCTCCATTTTCTAATGGTCAATTCATCTACACCAGTCTCAAAAGCTAAATTAAGATTTACTTCTTTACCACCTTTAGAAATAAATTTTCTTATTGCAAATGCTTTTATTATTTCATCATTTGCTACTTCTCTAACCCAGTTATTTACTGGCGTAACTCCTTGCTGTGCTCCGTCAATTACTTTACCACCAAGCAAATCGTGTAACTGTGCTCTTTGTGAATAAACGAAATCATAAACTAATTGTTCATATTCTGCTGGTTTAGCACCACCTTTAGTAAGTATATTTCTTGGATTAGCAGGATTACTAGATACATTTAACATAATTGTTCTTAGTGGATTGTCTTCTGTCATTAATTCTTTTACTAAAGTTGCATATGCTTTTTCTTTATTACTAGTAAGACTTGACTCAATCAAAGCTATTCTTCTAGCCAATTCGTCATCAAATGTACCAATTAAATCTGCATATACAGCATTATTAAACTCAGGATTTTCTTTTCTAATAGCCTTTAAACCATCTTTTGTAAAATTACCACCACCTTGTCTTCCTAGTGTTCTGTCTGTATATCCTTGATTAATTTGTGCTTTGCTTAATCCTAATTTAAATTGATTACTTCCTGGTAACCAACCATCTGCTTTGTTGTATGTTCCAGCAAATAAATTAGCAATATATTGAATTGGATGATTGTATAAAGAATTAATACCACTAGCAGCTAATCTTGCTTGTTCTTCAATTTGAACTCTAACCAAATATGCAACTCTTAACAAAGCTAATGGTTTAAATGCTTTACTGTAATAAGTATCCATAAAGTTTGTTAATGCGTTATCTCCCATATAATCCATAACTTTTCCGATTTGGTCTCCAAGACTGTCATTCATTTGTCTTGTAACTTTAACTACTGCACTTGGTTGTGGTAATGATATAGAAGTTATTAAATGATTTTCGAAAACTGGATACCTGTAAGACGCTTCAAATAATGTATTAGCTGTATCTTCTGTATAACCTAATGTTTTTGTATGATACTTAATAAACTCATCTTTAAAAGATATAGGCATAGAAACATTCATAGAACCGTAGTATCTTGATATTTCTAAATGGTCTTCTAAATATCCAGCAGTTACAGTTGTAGCTTTATCAATAAATTGTTTTTGTTTTGTACTTAACTTTTCTGCTCCACCTAACTCTTTAATGTAAAAATCTCTTTGCTTTAATAAATCATTCCTAATAGCAGATGATACAAAGTTAGCTCTTGCATATTGATTATCACCAATATTATCTAATCCTTTTATTAAGTCTCTTACTCTGGCATTTTTAACTGTTTCATCTACTTGTGCAAGACTCATATATTTTGTGTATTCCTGTACTAGATAATCTGCATTGTTTACATCAAGTTGTGTATTATCGTATATTTGACCAAACTGTCTCTGGATATCTACTTTAAAAGTTTCTTTCATAACTTTTCTAAAGTTACCTGTTTTGTATGCTCTAGGTAGTTCTCCACCTGTAGCAGCTACTAATACTTTTGGATTTAATAATCTTCTTACTGCATCTGCTTTAGCAAAATCATCTGTTATACCTTTAGGTAATTTTTCTAAATTTTTATAAAAGTTTGTATATTGTTTACTTCCGTGTCCTGTAAACTCTGATAATCTTGTTAAATTAAAATTTGATTTTTCTATTATTGTTGCTGGATTATTTCTATTATCATACACCCAACTAAGAAAAGGAACCATATCTTCACTAGCTAAGTATTCATCTACAGCTTTTTGCCTAGTTACTTTTTGCAATCCTCTTTCTAAAAATCCCATTTGGTCTGCTTGTTCTGTAGTTAAAGCAGCAAATGATTTTTGTTGTCCTAAACCAAATTTACTTCTTCTTGCAGTAACAGCAGAAACTCCTTTAAGAACTTTATTAGCTGGGTCTGCATACCAAGATAAAGCTAAATCAGCAACACCAGTTAAAAAGTCATATGCTTCTGTTTGTGGACTAGCTATAAATTCAAATGGTTTAAATAAATATCTACCAGGAGTAACAGTAGGAGTAATTCCTCTTTCCAATAATGCTTGTGCTCTTTCTCCTGTAAACTGTACTTTATTAGCTGACTCTTCAAAATACTCTTCAAAGATAGGTGCTCCTAATTGTTCTAAAGCAAAAGCCCTAGCAATCTCTGGGCTAACACCTTCATCTATAAGTTGTTGAAATGTAGTAGTTTTTTCTGGGTCAGATTTTACTTTAAGAAAACTAGTTCCAATATCTACTGCTTTATTTTGTTTACGAGCAGTTATATATCTTGATAATGGGTCATCTACATCTGCTTCTTCCCAAGCATCTTTTAAACTATTAACTTTACCTTGTTGTAATAACTCACCTGCTCTTGCAGCTCTAGGCACTGTATTTTCCCAAGCCCAAAGGAAACCACCAGTTAAACCTTTAAGAGCTAAAACAGGAACACTAATATCCGAACTAATACCTATCTTTCTATAGATATTATTTTTTAGTCTTCCCCAAGAACTTTCTTCTCTTTGTAATACTCTGTCTTGTAATTCTGCAACGAACTGGTCATTAGCATTTGTTTGTGTTGCTCTAATAAGCATTGGACCAGGCATACTATATGACTGTTGATTAAGTTGACTAAATCTAGCAGCTAAGTCTGGATTTGTAGTGACAGGTATATTATTACGCTTAACTCTAAGTAAGTCGTTTATTATATCGTCTGAATAAAGTCCATATGCCATATCAAATTAAATACTGTAATAACGAATCGTCACCACTCTCAATCCAGCTGTTAAAGATAAATTGATTCATTTCGTAACTTGTTCCTGGCTCTGGTCCTGCTCCTTCTCCGAATGGTAATCCTGCTGATACTGGTTCTGCTTCTATTTGTGTTTCTGCAAAAGTATCTATTTGAGGCATTTGTTTTCTTACTTGTTGTTTTGGTGTTGGCACTGTAGGTAAATTTCCTACTTTTGGTAATCCACCTGTAACAGCTACTTGGTCTTTTATATCTATGCCTGTTCCATATGTAGTACCTGCTGTTAATCCAGCAACCATACCACCTGGATTTCTACCAGTTGATAATGCTGAACCATTAAAATTATTTTTACTTAACCCTTTGTTAGATGGACTTCTACCCATTATTCTTCCTCATCATCATAATACATAAAAGTTGAACTGATTATCATATAACCAAATGGAAATACCATTGGTGGCATTTGGTCTGTAAAGATTCTAGTTGCTCTATTATCTTCATATTCTTGAAATATTATTGCATCACCTTTTTCATCAATATCACCTAATGAATTGTGTACAATATCTGCAAATTCTTTATTAACTGACATTATCCACCTAGTCCTTGTAGTAACTGTGCTATGCCTGGTGGAGGACCCTGTGGTGGTAAGGCACCTCCTCCAAGCAGTTCTTGTTCAGCGACTGGTATTTCTGGTTCTTCTGCAGTAAAGAATTTATCCAGTATGTTTTGCATATTATCTGGGTTCTTTCTTATCTGCACAACAGCCATAGTTGCTTTAGGGTCACCCTGTTGGGCTTGTGCTAGTAATGTATCAAATAATACACTATCAGCTTTTTCTTTTGTAATTCTAT
>Ga0208644_1004171_pt1 | contig 10960 bp, 25 predicted proteins | sample VirMetDEL_Nov_18_FD_184517 | JGI IMG/M metagenome (GOLD analysis project Ga0208644, IMG submission 184517) | Aqueous microbial communities from the Delaware River and Bay under freshwater to marine salinity gradient to study organic matter... | ecosystem: Environmental > Aquatic > Marine >... | reverse complement strand
AAGGAGAAAATTATGTTTGGTTTAAATAAAAAAACAGAAAATAGAGGCAGAAAGAAATTGTCAAAAAAACAACAAATTCTTAATGCTTTATTAAGAGGTCAATCAATCGCATGGAAGACTTTAAACACAAAGTTTGGTCTTAAATCACCAAGAGCTATGGTTGATACTTTAAGAGCTGAAGGTTATATGATCTACGGTTCAAAAGTAAAAGGTAACCACGTGTACAGAATTGGTACACCAACGAGAGCAATTATCTCAGCAGGTATCAAAGCTTTATATGGTACACCTTTTAAATACGACAATGCTAGCATTGTTGCTCCTACAAAAGCAACAGTAGCTTCTATTGACGCTTAATTTAAATATACATATTGGTGGCGAGAAATCGCCACCAGTAATACAATGACATTTGCTCACGGATTAGGTTTATTTTTTATAGGAACAATATTAACAGTTGTGGGTTTTACAATTGCTTATTTGCTGTATGAAAGACATAGAAAAAACATTGAACAAATTGAAGCCGATAAAAAGAAAAAGACACCTTATGACTTTAGCTAAAATGAAACCACAAAAACAATTAAAGATTGATAGAACAGAATACCAAGAGGTTGCTGATTGTATTAGAAGTGACCAAGTACCAGCAAGTCATGTTGTAGAATACTTTGGTGATAAACAATTTTATAGTTGGTACAAAAAGAAATATTTAAATGATATTAGTTGATCTAAACCAAGTTTTAATATCAAACCTTATGGCTCAGGTAAGAGGTAAGGGTGATGTAAAACCAAATAAAGAAATGATTAGACATATGGTCTTAAATTCTTTAAGAGGTTTCAATGTTAAATTTAAAGAAGAATATGGTACAATGGTATTATGTTCAGACGCCGGCAATCCTTGGCGTAGAGATTTCTTTCCTAATTACAAGTATAGTAGAAAACAAAGTAGATTAGATGGACCATTTGATTGGGATAATATATTTAAAATAATTACAGAAATTAAAAATGAGATTGCTAAAAGTTTTCCTTATGTGGTAATGTATGTTGAGAACGCTGAAGCAGATGATATTATAGCAATACTTTGTAAGTTAAGAGAAGAAGACAAATATTTAATTATTTCAGGCGATAAAGATTTTATACAATTACAACATTATGGTGATGTGTACCAATGGTCACCGTTTTTAAAGGCCTATATTGGTGAACAAGAAGACCCAATTAAGTTTTTAAGAGAACAAATTATTAAAGGTGATAGATCAGATGGTGTACCAAATATATTAAGTCCAGATGATGTGTTTGTAACAGGTGAAAGACAGAAACCAATTACAAAACAAAGATTGGAAGAGTGGTCAAATGTAGAAAATATACCATTAGGTTCAGAAACCAAAAAGAACTTTAATAGAAATAAGAAGTTAATTGATCTATCTCAAATACCGTTAACGATAGAAAATAACATTATAAATACATTTAGAAGCTATAAAGTACCAGACAGGTCGCTCCTGTTGCCTTACTTTATAGAAAATAAATTGAAGTCAATGATTGAGAATATTAGTGATTTCTGATAACATATATATGGAGTAAATTATGGCCGAACAACAACAAAATCCAAATCTAATTAGTAGAAAAGCTATGTCAGCTATGTCAAACACTTCAGGTGCTAGAGGCGAAACTGTACATGAAATTTTTACTAAAATTAATAACGCCAAAGACAAACCTAAAAAGATAGAGGTCTTAAAAAGGTACGATACACCTTACATTAGACAACTTTTAAAGGCTGCCTTTGACCCTAAAATTAAGTGGATACTTCCAGAAGGAACACCGCCTTACATAGCTAATGAGGCACCTGAAGGAACTGAACACACTTTATTAAGAAATGAAACAAGAAAATTGTATTTGTTTTTAGAGGGTGGTGACAACACAATTAGTAAAACAAGAAAAGAAACCTTGTTTATACAGATGTTAGAAGGCTTACATAAAACGGAAGCTGAAGTTTTAATAAATGTAAAAGACAAAAAACTAAACAAAGTTTATAAAGGTCTAACTGAACAATTAATAAAGGAAACTTTTAATTGGAATGATGACTTTATGAAAAATACCAAATAATTCTAACGAATCACATGGTCGGAGCTCTTCCGGCCATGCCAAAACCCTTACCTCCCAACAAAAAATAGCGCTTGACTTTTAGTCTAAAGTAGTGTATTCTATACCAATAAATATAAGGAGAATATACTATGAAAAAATACTTGATTACATTAACAATTATAATGGCAACATTATGGTTTAGTCTAACGAGTTTTATGAACTCGGCGATGGCTAATGATTATAATAAAGCTGTTATTGGTCATATTATACAATCTAAAGTTAATGGTATTGATGTAGATACTCAAAAGTTATTAGAGTACGAAATGTCAAAACTAGGACATCAATTTGCTTTAGAGTCAATACAGATTATACAAGCTTATTTACCTGCCATACTTGATGGCATATTAGCTGAAATGAGATTAAAAGCAGATAGTGAATATAAATGTTCATTATTAAAAGGTAGTCAAATAGAGGATAAAGAGTGTAATGGCAAAGGTAACGAAAAATAATAGTATGAAAGTTAAGAAAATTCTCAAAAGAGATTTGTCTATTCGTAAAAGGTATAAAACTACCTATAAAGATATTAAAAAGTATTTTACTATTATTAATAAATCAGTTTTTAATGATCTATTATCTCCATTTAACGAAATTCTAATAAAAAAAATTTATAGAGATAAAAAATCATGTACTCATACTTGGGGACAAGTGGTATGTTGGGAGTGGAAAAGAAAAGGTACAAAACAATACTGGTTAGAAATGTTACCAGAATACCGAGATAAGAGAGATTTTGTGGAAACGTTAGGACACGAAATGGTCCATCTATATCAAATGGCTAATATAGGTGATACAGGAAATCATAATAAGGTTTTCTATAGTTTTAGACCAAAGTTAAATAAAATTGGCCTTGATTTATAATATGGAGAGAAATGATGGCGAGAAGACAAGTAAAAGAACTAGACCCTTATTTAAAGGCTAGAATTGGTGAAGCAGTAATACAAGTAAGAGAACTTGCTAAACCAAGTAATTTATCAGGTGTAAGTAAAGTATATTATGAGGGTAATTGGGTAAAAGATATTCATAATAACTATACAGAAAAACAAGCACAAAAAATATTTGATAACATTAGGCAATTTACAGACAAATTAGATTTCTTTCAAAAGAAGTTAGATTATGTCTATGATGATAAAGACGAGAGTCCTATTCAAGCATACGAATACATAGCAAGGGTTAAATGAAAACATTTAAAACTGTAATTAGAACATTGATGGTGGTAACCACTGCTATCTTTTTTACACTTACGTTTTTTGAATATAAAAATCAAGTTATATCACAAGCAGAGGCAAGTGTTCCTAAAAAACCTGACTTTGAACACACCAACAATCAACAATTTTTAGATAACGTTTTACAATGTGTGGATTATGTGTATCATAAAAATAAAGATTTTGAAAAAGTAAATATAGAACTATTACTTGCTCAGGCAGCATTAGAATCTGGTTGGGGTGATAGTCGGTTCGCCAAAGTTGGTAAAAACTTATTTGGTATAAGAACATATGATTTACAAGACCCACATATGTTACCATCAAATACTCCAAAGAAATGGGGTGTTAGAGTTTATGAACACGAATGTTATAGTATAGAACACTATATTAAAATACTAAATAATGGTACGAACTTTGTAGATTATAGGAAGTTAAGAGATGATGGAATTGACGACCCTATGATATTAGTTGAAACACTTGGCAGTTACGCTTCAGATAAAAATTATTTTCCTAAAATCAAAAGTATAATAAAGAAGATTAGAAAAGAGTATAACATACAATAATGTTTTTAACAATACTTACATTTCTATCGGCCATTTCTATATCTGTTATAGCGGCTGGGTATTCAATCATTGGTCTAGCAACACTATTTGCTGGCGCTGTGATACCTATTATAGCTATGGGTTCAGCACTAGAAGTTGGTAAGTTAGTAGCGGCTAGTTGGTTATATAATAATTGGAATAGTGATGTACCACGCTTATTAAAAGCATATCTCTTTGGCGCCATTATAGTTTTAATATTCATTACATCAATGGGTATCTTTGGGTTTCTATCAAAGGCACACCTTGACCAAGTTAAACCTACATCAAGTAACAATATCAAAATAGAATTATTAGACAATCAAATCAATCAACAACAATTGATTATAGACAGATCACAAAAGACATTAGATCAATTAGACAAGGCGTTAGAAGTTTACATTGAAAAAGAATTTGTAACTAGAGGTTTAAAAGAACGTAAGAAACAAGAAGTAGAAAGAAACGAATTAAATACATCAATCAACAATGCTAGTGATAAGATTGCTGAACTTACAAATCAAAAGGCGTCATTAAATTTAGAACAAGACAAAATAGAGGCCGAAGTAGGACCTATTAAGTATGTAGCGGAATTGATATATGGTGAGAACGCTGAAGATAATTTTGATAAGTCAGTTAGAATTGTAATATTAATATTGATATTTGTATTTGACCCTTTAGCTGTGTTATTATTGATAGCGGCCAACATATCTTTAAGACAATGGCGAATGAAAAAGACACTAATAAAAGAGAATCATAATGTAGATTTAAAGAAAAAGATTGAACAATTAGAGAAAAGAAACAAGAAATTAAAGGGTTTTAAAGACATTACCAGAGGTTTAGGTGACAATCCAGACGAAATTAAGGTAAAATTGAACGAAATAATGAGTATAAACGACAGGCAGGATAGAAACGTTTAGGCTTGACTTTTAGGCCAGATATGATATATTATAAGAATACGGAGGTTATATTATGATGACACTTGAAGATGTAAAAAGAATGAGTTTACCAAACCTAACAACTGATCAAATCAGACGGTTGACAAATGCTGAAAATACTTGTAAGATGGCAAAAACCGATTGGGCAAAGAACCATTGGTTTGGAGTTTTTAGAAAGTTATGTGAGAAATATAATTGTATGGATTACTTTAGAAAGGTGATACACTAATGAATGTTTTTTATGTAGATAAAGATCCTGTAAAAGCTGCTCAACAGATGATTGACAAACACGTGGTCAAAATGATTTTAGAATCTGCTCAATTACTATGTACTTGTCATAGAGTATTAGACGGTACTGAATATTATGATAAGACAGCCAATGGTAGAAAGATTAAAAGATGGAAACATCCAAATTCTAATTTAGAACCTATTTTATATAAGGCAGGCTGGGTAAAACACCCTAGTACAATATGGTTATTTGAATCTGCTTATAATTATATGTGGTTGTACAAACATATGATGGCTTTAAATGATGAATATAAGAAAAGATATAATCATACAAAAAATCATGTTACTATAGATAAACTTGGTGACATTTTAAAGCATCCACCAAAGAATGCTAAATACAATAAGATGGCTACTGATCCTAAACCTGCTATGCCTGAACATTGTAAGGTGCCAGGTGACAGTGTTGCTAGTTATCGTAAATATTACATATTAGAAAAAAGAAGATTTGCTACTTGGAAAAGTCCAGCAAAAATGCCAGATTGGTATGTAAAAGGATTAGAAAATGAAAGTCAAAAAGAAATCTAATCCAATGGCAAAAGAAGTAAGAACTTCCAAATACAAACCTAGAGTGGTTAAACCTAAAAAGGGTAAAGGAAGTTATAAACGTAAACAAGAACCAGAAGATGGATGGAGTGGAATAGTTTAATGGACTTTTTAGAAAAAACAATCAAAGAACAAGAACTGTTAAATATTAGTTATAAACAATCAAAACAAAATAAAGCAGATAGACATTTAGAATCATTTAGTGATGATTTGAGAAATAGTATTAACAAAGCAATAAAGGCAAAACCAATGATAAGACAATATACATATGAAGAAGAAGAAATATTAAGAAAAGGATTAGAAGAATCTGAATTACAGGAGAAAAATAATGGCTGAATATAATAGAAAAAATGTGATTGAGGCTGTAAAAAGCCACGCTAAAGGTCATATTGAAAAACATAGAATGAATGTAGAAATATATCTGAAAAATGCTTCAGGTATTGGTGAGCACCCGGATGTATTGGAAGCAATTGAAAAAGAATTAAAAGTAATAGCGGAGTATGATGACCAATTAGAAGTTATCAAAAAATACTTTGAACAAGACCCATTAAAACCCATATCAAACTAGTGCCTGTTTATACTTTTTATAATAAGAAAACCAAGAAGGAATATGATGATATGATGTCTATTTCTGAAATGGAAGAATATTTAAACAAGAATACCCATATTACACAGGTAATCAAAGGAATAAATATTGTATCCAGTACAGGTGAGAGAACAGGTAGAACAGATAGTGGATGGAAAGAGAATTTAAGTAGAATAGCAGAAGCTCATCCACAAAGTGATCTAGCAAAAAGATATGGTAAAAAATCTATCAAACAATCTCAAACAGAAAACGTAATAGCAAAACATAAGAAAAGATTACGAGGTAAAAAATAATGGCAGACGACATACCAGATTATATGCGAGGGTTTGACCTTGATGATGATTGGGGTATTACACCAGTTACATCAACACCCACAAAAGAGCCTACAGTAGATCCTAAAATTATAGAGAATAACAATTTAGAATTATCAAAAGTAAAAGAAGACGTTGGTGATATAAAGTCAATGATGAATGAGATAATGCAAATTGTGGCCGATAAAGAAACTGTAACTAAAACATCTACAGACGAAGAAACTGAAAAAAGATTTAAAGATTTAGAAAAGGTTATATTACCATTTTTATATAATCTATCTAAAAGTGACGAGCCTTATATACATTGGCCAAATAGAAAACCAATACTAAAGGCACAAATAGAGAAAATCTTAAAATTAACAAGGAGTTGATATGATAGCGAAAGCAAAACATAAAGAACTTAAAAAACAAGTAAATGAAGTTGAAGAAGTTAGAAATAATGATAGATCAAGTACAAGTTGGTTTCAATTAAGAGAACTCAAAAAGTTAAAATTAAAAGCAAAGGAAAAGTTAAATGAAATTAAGCAATAATTTTAGTTTAAAAGAACTTACAGCTTCACAGACAGCTGAACGTAAAGGTATCAGTAATAACCCTAGTGAAGATCATATGAATAACTTGAAAGAATTGTGTGAAAATGTATTACAGAAAGTAAGAGACCATTATGGTAAAGTAGTTTCTGTATCTAGTGGGTATCGTAGTCCAGAGTTGTGTGTAGCCATAGGATCAAGTGTCAATTCACAACACGCTAAAGGCCAGGCGGCCGATTTTGAGGTCTATGGATTATCTAATGCTGAACTATGTAAATACATAGCTGAGAACTTGGATTTTGACCAATTGATTTTGGAATACCACAATATTGGAGAACCAAACAGTGGGTGGATACATTGTTCATACAGAAATGATGGTGAAAACCGAAAACAGATTTTAAGAGCGTTTAGGGATGAAAACGGTAAAACCAAATACGAATCTTACGATCCAAAGTGAAAAGAGAAACGGGAAGAGATTAGAAAATCTCCCGATTTAATTAATAGTCATTTGATGGATTATAGATCCACATAAGGCTTGACAGATGATGAAAATTATGTTATATTATAATAATACAATAAATGAAGGTGAAATATTATGGCAAAAAAAGAATTTAAATTTATAGATTTAGACAAAACATTACTTCCTAAAACCAAAGGCATGAAAGTTGATGGTTTTAGATTTTATAATATAGACGGTAAAAACTATCCATCAGTTACAACAGTATTAGGTCAACTTAAAAAAGATGGCCTACAAAAATGGCGTGATAGTATTGGTGAGAAAGTTGCTCAATGGGAAATGGGTAGAGCGGCTCGTAGAGGTAAGGCAACCCACACTTTAGTTGAACAATATATCAAAAACGAAACACCATCTATCCGTGATGTGTTACCGTTAGGTCTATTTAAACTATTAAAACCTTACATAGATCAAGTAGATAACATACACTTATTAGAGGCAATTATGTATAGTAAAAAACTAACAATTGCTGGCCAAGTGGACTGTGTGGCAGAATATAATGGTAAGTTATCTGTAATTGATTTTAAAACAGCAAATAAAGAACGACAAGAAAGTTGGATTGACAATTACTTCATGCAAACAACGGCCTATGCTCATATGTATGAAGAAACTTTTGGTACACCAATAGAACAAATAGTTATTTTATTAGCAAGTGAAGATGGTACTTCTCAATGTTTTATCAAAGAGAAAAAAGATTATGAACAAGACCTTATGAAAGCAATAGATGGCTTTTATAAATATTATGAAGAATTAAACAAAGATAAAATAAAAGCAAGTTAATCAAAAAAGTGGCCCACATTTTATCATAGAGAGGGCTAATGAAAAAAATATTAATCGGTTTATTGATGAGTTTATTCGTGTTATCAGCAAACGCTGACCATGAAAAAACTGTAGGAGAACTTTATCAACTACAACTACCTGCTTTGTGCGGTACACCACAAGGTATACAGACATATATAGATCACTACAATTTAAAACCATTTCATCTATCATTAGGTAGAACAGGTATGGTAGAAGATGGTGAACCAGTTTATATGTTAACTTATATGACTAATGAAGAAACAGGTCACACAATGGCTGTACTAGATATACCAAGTGCACTTGAAAGATGTATTTTATTTCATACATTTGATTTAGTTACTGAAATACAAAAACAAGGTTGACAAATTAAGGCCAATATGTTATATTGGTAATGTTATAACTGTGGTGGTGAAAGCTAGCGTTAGTAACCACCCAAAAAAAAGGTGAAAATGAATAGTAAAGAATTTAGTTTAAAAATAGAAAACATAGTCAAAGAAAAAAAGTGTTCACATATGGACGCTGTAATTTTATATTGTGAGGAACTAGAAGTAGATCCTGGCACAATAAAAAATCTAATATCAAAATCATTAAAAGAAAAAATTAAGTTAGAGGCCACTAATAAGAGGATGCTAAAGTATCCGAAGTGTGGTCAATTGCCTATTTAATTATGTATGGAGGGTTTGATGTATTTAAAGTTTATTTGGGAGTTAAATTACACTTTACAACTAAAACTTATGATTATGTTAAATATGATGGAAAGGTTAACTGTAAACTTGAAACGTTTACAAAAAGAAATGATAGATATTTCTTTCACAAGTTAAGTAAACAATATGGACAAGATAATATACTTGATTTCTTTGTTGCTAACTTTGCTTCAGATAGCAAGGGATGGATTGGTAATCTTTTACAAAAAGATGGTAAAGATGTTTATTTGGATTATAAAAAACGTAAAGAGGCTTTTACCTATCACTTTAGAGATGATTGTGTACGGATTAGTGATGACTTTCTTTCTAATAATATTTCTTTTGATGATGGTTTCGTTTGCCGTGGCGGACAACATCCTAGATTGTTACGCCTACTTATTCAAAAAAAATTATCATCACAAACCGCAATCGTGCTTGACCACTTTTTATCGTTTAGTAAGAATTGGTCTAAAGAAATTACCGAGAAAGTTGTATGGCCTAAAATCTCATCTACGCTTACCAGATTAAAACCTTTTATTAGGTTTAATGAAACAGAATGTAGAATGATTATGAAAGATGTATTTGTAAACAAATGAAAAGAGTATTTGTAATAGGTAATGGTGAAAGTCGTAGAAGTATAGATTTAAGACAATTAAGAGAACACGGTAAAATATATGGTTGTAATGCCTTATATAGAGATTTTACACCAGATGTATTAGTTGGTGTTGACCAAGGTATAATGCACGAGATATATCATAGTGGTTATTGTCATAATAATCAATGTTACTTTAGAAACTGGTCAAAAGTGCCTGCTGAACTATTTGATAATATGATAAAGGCCGGTGCCACAGATGAAGATTTAAGATTGGCAAGAGAAGAAGGTGCCTTTTATGAAAACAAAAGAACACCAAAAACCAATCAGTTTGTAATGCACGGTTCAAGTGTGGCAGGTGTGGCTCATGTTGTAAGAAAAGATAAAACAAAAGGCAAAAGATATGTACAACAAAAGTCAATTAAGATTTCTTGGATAAAAGATAATGACAAGTCAAATTGTATTAATGATGTATTGGAAGATAAAAAAGATCCAGGTTGGGCTGCCGGTCCTATTTCTGGTTATATTGCTTGTTTAAAAGAAAAACCAGATGAAGTCTACCTAATAGGCCATGATTTAAATAGTACAACAGGTAAAGTTAATAATATGTACAAAGGCACACAAAACTATGTTTTATCAGACCACGCACCAACACCTAGTGTTAATTGGGTACAACAATGGAAACAAACATTTTGGGACTTTAATGGTAAGAATAAACATAATAGAGTGAAGTTTATAAAAGTAAATCCAGATTTGAAACAGGTCAATAATGTCAATAAGCCTGTGTTAGAATGGGACGGTACGGTAACCAACCTACAGTATATTGATATGAAACAATTTATAAAGAACTTTAATATCAAATGAAACTACTAAAAGCTAGTCATATACAGAAAAATCCAAAACGTAAAGTTTACGTTGAAATGGCCTTATCAGATTTAGTTAAAAAGGTAAATAGAATACAACCTAATTATGTAGAAAAACCAGATGATGTGGAGTTTCAAAAAGTTGAAAAAGATATATTAGAAAATGGATTGACATTTCCTATTGAAATTAGAAAGAGTGATGGTGAGGTATTACAAGGTAAACAAAGATGTCAATTTGCTAAGAAATATGGATATACTCATATTTCAGCTTATTTACTATAATCAAATGAACATTGACATTTTAAGTAATTTGTGATATATTGGACGTTAATATGTTTGATAAAATAGTATATAGAATTTGTGATAAGATAGTTTCTATCTGCGAGTCAATCAAAGGTAGAATTAAGAC
>Ga0208644_1004167_pt1 | contig 10967 bp, 24 predicted proteins | sample VirMetDEL_Nov_18_FD_184517 | JGI IMG/M metagenome (GOLD analysis project Ga0208644, IMG submission 184517) | Aqueous microbial communities from the Delaware River and Bay under freshwater to marine salinity gradient to study organic matter... | ecosystem: Environmental > Aquatic > Marine >... | reverse complement strand
AATCCATTTTCCATTCGGTGTATGTCTAAAGTAGGTAACACCATTTATCAATCGTTCTTCGTAATACATAGTAATTTAGTTTTGTGGGTGTTTACCCGTTAAAAATTGTTTGATAGCAGTAACCGTTGTCTCACCCTGTTTTGGTCATTCGTTCAAAGTGGAGTCTCAATACCTCACGGTCAATGTCGTTCTCTGTTACCTTGCTCTTTTCTGAGAACGTCAGTCCCTTCGTGCCTTGCTTCTTTGAGCAATAGATCCTAGCCCGTTCCATGATCAACGCCTCATCGCTTTTCTTTATCGCGTAATTCGGTAGCGTCTTAGCGTGGTTACGTGCTTGCTTCCATGCCCAACCGTAAGGCGGTATTTGTCCATGCTCAAAATACCATTTTTTCAGTAAACGATAATACTCAGCATCTTTACCGTCCACCCCTCCGCTGTTTATATCTAACCTCTTACGGTCATCCATTTCAATCGCGGGATTGCGTCTAGCCTCTTCGCTACGGTAAACCTTATAGCCCCTAAGAACCGAACCCCACCAACCAGAAGATAGCTTTTTGATCCGCGTTACATCGGTCGGGGTTTGAATCCGCCCGGATATTACACCCTTTACCGCGTCAAGTAGTTCATCAGCTCTCACCGTCTTGAACTCAGACAGCATGAAATCAGCGAACACCATTTTCTCAGGAGCTGTCAAAGGGTCGTTACCAAGATATGCAGCGACCTTATCCACGGCATCACCTAAGTTTTGAGAAGTCGACATCGTTGAGCCATGCGTTTGCTCCCGTGTTGATGTTGTGTGTAGCTTGCTCGATTGGAGAGAGCTTGTCTGTTGTTCCGAATTTTGTATCATTCTTGCTCCATGTTTTTAGTCTGCGTTTAATATCAAACGTCCTTTGCATTTCAAATTTCAACTTCTTGCCTTTGGGTTTCGATTCAGTCCAGTAATCAGAAAAGGCTTCCAACATCTTAGGGTTGTATTGAGTGTGTTGAGCGACTTGTTCGCGAAAACTGTTCTCTCTACACTCTTTGGTTTCTTGGTTACTTGGTTTATTGGTTAATGGTTTATCTATACTTACAGTGCTATATACAGTGCTATATACAGTGCTTCGGGTCTGCTTTGATACGTGCTTTAACGTTGCTTTATCTAGTGCTTTGCCACGTGCTATACCATTTTTTGTAGGAGCAGATATGCTAATAATGTTCGCGGAGTATTGGTTTCTTGACCTTTCAACGAAGATGATGAACCCCCAATCTTCTAAATCCTTTAACGCCCTCCCGTATGTCTGGTAGTTCTTTACCCCTATTGCGTCCATAGTCATTTGAGATGGAAATCCGAACTTATCCTTGCCGCCTAATCTATTACAATGCTCGCAAGCAAAGAAGAATATAGCCGCGTGAATCGGGCGCACCTTCTCAGGGTTCTCGAATGAGAAATTAAACCAATTACGTGATAGGTCGTATCCGTTCATATTTGAGATAGTTGGCCTTTAATAACATCTAATGCTATTAGCATATCATCTACATCACGCTCATCTAGCGATAGAGTTATAAAGTCTGGCAGACTACCTCCATCCTCTACAGATATTAGCAGCGTTTTTTCTTTCACGTGTCCAAGTAATTCAACTGAGCTGCCCGTTGTTGTGTCGTAAAATTTATAAGTCATGATATACAATATCGTGCGGAGGCAGTAACCGACAAGTTACCCCCGAAAGAACAAACCACTACCGTTGCTCTTTGAGTTGCCCCCGCTTTTGAAGATGTCTTTTTCATTATAGTGGATTTAAGATTATCGGAGTGTCAAACCGATACGCGAATATACTAATTTCTTTTCAATCTCCAACTGTTAACCGGGCGACCTTTCGACCCTTGCAATTTCATCCCACTCTTTTCAATCCATCCTAGATTCATCAGCGTGTTAAAGCTCCGTCTAATGGATATGATGATAGTCGGGTCTTGGTACTTGCTTGACATACTCCGAAGATACCTGACCACCTTTTCGGGTGTTATGTGTTGGTCGTTCGGGTTGGCCTTGAAGTACGCTAATACGTCCTCATCTTGCGTTCTAGCCTTGTTGGTGAAGGTTAGTAACGTCTGGCCGACTTGGTTGGTTGTGTTGTAGTAGGTCATTGGTCGTGGATGTTTCCGATTACCTCTATGTTTTTAGAGTTTTTTGATGGGAATGTTGCGTGATCACAATCCCACTTATGTCGTTCATTGTTGTACATGATAACACCCCTTTGCTCGTGAACCAAGTTTCTAGCAAGCCACTTAATCTCGATGCGATCACCCTCATAAACATCCTTGCCGTTCTTGTCTTTCAATCCCGTGAATTGGCCTAACGTATTGTGGTCAACCTGTTGCTTTGTAATGGTTTCTAAATCTTCGCTTTGAGTCCATATCCAACATAATGATGGCTTTATATTCTCTGGATAATGAAACTTAGTTAAATACCCATAGACCCAATTACCATCTATATTCTTCCCTCTGAATTTTATTTCTCTTTTCATGTTCCTGTTCGTTGTCCAGTATTAGCCCCGTGTATTCCTGATGGGCCTGTTATTTGCTTCTTTGCCTTTGCTCCGCACTCACACTTGACGTTGTTTCTCTCGGAGAACTTAACGCGCTTGTCGAAGGTGGTTTGGCATTTCTCACATCGGTAGCTGTAAAAGATCATAGCCTATCTAGCGTTTGTTCGTAAATGTAGGTAGTGTCTTTTTGCTTGTACTTCAACTGATTGTCGATGTTGCATAGCGCATTATGAACCGACCCGCGTTTGATGCCTATCCTGTCTGCCGTTCTCTGATAACTTTCGCCCGTATGCTTGTTTATCATCCAGACCGCTATCTGCCTCGGTAGCGATATGTACCGCTTTCGGTCGCCTGATTTCAATTGCTCCATTGTAACACCCGAAGCCTCGATAACGGCTTGTATTATTTCATCAGGCGTGTTCATCCGATCAGCGTTTCTTTGAAGTTTACAGGCATCGTTGCCGCGCCTATCCATCTATCTTCAAGCACTTCGCTAACCTTTCTAAAGTAGGTCAGGGTAATCTTATCAGCAACCTCTAAATTCTCTTTAACCTTGTGAACTGAGTGTATAACCGTAGTCCTATCCAGCCCGATAATCTCCGCGATTTGCGGGTCTGTTAGCCCTGTCTTATGGCTTAGAAGATAGCAAAGCATTTGCCTCGGTATGCAGATACTCCGCGCCCGGTTGCGTTGCTTTAGTTCGTCCATTGTTAATTCCGATGCGGTCAGTACCGCTTGAATGATTCGCTCTTTCATTTCCCTTCTGTTAGTTCTTGTAATTGGTTCATCAACTCATAACGGGTGTTGTTCTTCTCTTTAAGTAGCACATCTAAGAAGATAAGTGCATATCTTGAATTAAACGACCCGTCATGTTCAACGACATTCTTGTCGGCATCGGCACTTGTGTCATAATAATCATGAATATTAAACATGGCCGAAAACATTGATTTAGGCTTATACTCAGTGGTCATACTTTTAAGGCTGCCGTCTTCATCTAAGATTGATTCTTTGCTATCGTCTTTCGGTAGGCTGGCTTTGAATGAGAATTTAACAGGCTTCTCTGTTTTAAGCAATGCCTCCGCAAACTTCTCAATCTCCAATATCTCCTTATCAAGGTCTTTGATTTTACCATACACCTTATTAGCTTTCTCGAATATATTTACCTCCATTATTTCTCGTTTCTTACTTCGTGTAAAAAATCTTCGTCCGTGTCTGGTTCTTGACTATCCTCCAACTCTTGGATGTGGTCTATCATCGTGTTGCTGGTGTCAAAGGCTTCGATGAAGGGGAAGATGTCCACCCATTTATTAAGCTCGTCAGAGAACCAAAGCATAATCCCGCTATCGTCTAGCTTTAAGGTCTGGTCGTTGTGTGTTAGTGTCATGGTTTGTTTTGGTTATTATTATAATACAAGTATAGACTATTTATCAACACGCCCGACATCAGAGGCTAATTTAGAACGATTCTAAATAAGGTCGTTTAGCTTCTGACGGTATTCTTCAATCATCTCAACCAGTTCAAAGTCAGCTAGTTTAACCGTTGTCATGCTTTTGATATGGATAGCCTCAGCCATCCCATCTCCGTGTATCTCGTCAATCCTTCGGGCCATTATAAACTGTTCGCCTCCGTTGGTCATGTTGCATTTTTTGCATTGCGCGTAGGCGTTCAACTCATCCCATCTGGTCGAGTATCTTGACCGGGACATGAAGTGGCCGCAGTCTACCGTTTTCCAATGCTTGACGGCTCCGCAAGTGATACACTCAACGAAGCCGTCTAAATTAGCATCTCGGTTTCTGACGTAAAGACTGAACGCCCTATCCAAGTCTTTAACGATCAGAGAACGTTTTCTTTTCTTAGGCATTAGAACGGCAATGGGTCAGCCCCTGATTCCGCTGGTTCTGATTGCTCAACCGCTGCCGCTTCAATCTTCCACGCTTTCAACGTTGTGAAGTACTTGTTGTCCTTCCAATAACGGCACTCGATGTTCGCTGATACCGTTATAGTGTCGCCCTCGCTGAACTTACTCAGTAGGCTTGTCTTGTCTCCGAATAACTCGAAAGCGTACACCGCCTCCCGACCTTCGTAGCCGTCTTGGTTAGTGATCGCAAACATCTGCTTTTGATACTTGCCGTCCTGTATGGATTCGATTTCGTGAATCGCTGTTAATTGTCCTGTTACTTGCATTAGTCCTCTATTTTGGATTTAAGATGGTTTAAAATTTCGTTTGTCTTGTGATTGTAGTAAGCCTCTGAGGTTTCAAAACCTTCGTTATTCTGCCGCCAAAGTACGTATAAAACGTCCCTTATCCGTTTACTCTGAGACTTTTGGTTAGGTATCGCGTCAACCCCGAACTTGGATTCCCTGAGTAGTTTAACGTCATCGTCAGTCAATCCGTTCCGGGCTATACCCAATCCTACCAACTCATTTTGCAGGGCGAATAATTGCCCCGCGTCTTTTGGTGGCAGCTCCTGAGTTACGAAGGTTAGCTTTACTGTCCTGTCTTTGCGGGTAGTTAGCCCGTCAACTTGTGCCTGTAGGATTATCATAACCCCGCCCGTATTTCGGCCTCACAATCCTGACGCTCTTGAAGTGCTGCGATAAACTCAGCGTGTAGCCGCTTCCATTTATCACTCTTCTTGTACTCATCCCGCCAGTTCACCGCGTCTATCTTCTTGATCTTCATCTGGTCGCGGAGGTGTTCTGCAATGCCTTCGTAAGTCTCTGCCGACATCGTGGCTTGGATCTCGATTTGTAGGTCTTTAGTTCGTCCCATTGCTTTAGTCTTTAGGTGGGATTGTTGGTTTCCACCAGTATTTTATACCGTCTTGTTGGCTTGACAACTCAAAGTCGTGTGTAAAATACCACTTACCATCATCAACATACATAACCCTATACCAAGTCATGTCATCCCAACCATCACCGCAAACCAAAACATCTACGTGATCTTCCGGCAACCTATCTTTTACGCTTATCCACTCCATCATCCTAAAGTTTGCGCGATAAGATTCTCCTTAACGTCATCGCTGATTATGTACCTCTTTTCAAGTTCGGTAATTGAACCCGCGCCCCTCAGATACTTCACGCACTTGTCCCAATTCGGGTGTGTTGCGTTCATCGTTTCTTTTTGTGGGGTTGGTGTAGGGTTTTGTACGGGTTGCGCCTTAGATGCCTTACCGTGGTCGTTCGTTGCGTCCGCGTCCTTTGTATCATCTATCAGAAATAAACCGTTTAGAGCGTACTTACGGGCGTAAGATGATGATGAGCCGAAAGACTGCGCTATATCCATTCCTTTACGGTCGGGGTTGATCCCAGCTTGAGCCATAACGGTTACGCTCGTTTCGCCCTTGTTGATTATGGCTGTAGCCTCTACGTAAGGAATGCCAGCAACATCTTTAACCTCATCGCTCAAGATGAGTGAACATCCTTTGGATTTCAATAGCGGCTTAACTGCCTCTAAGATGTCCTCGCAGCTTCTGTACTTATAGTTCCCGAACTTATTAAACTGGTTCTTTGGAGCTTTTAACTCCGCTTGTATTTCGATTAACTCTTTCATGTTGCTTGTTTTTGGTTTAGTTCTTCAAACTTTGCGAAAGCTCGCGTTTTATCTTCAATCGACCACGCCCAAATACCGAAAGCCTTAGATGTTGGATAGCTAACACAATCATATTGAGCGTTCTCTTTATGCTTGAATACTTCATACACTTCTAAGTTGGGTGTAATCTGTACGTGATAGATGTACGCTTTAGAGCTTTCCCTCACTTTTGTAAATACATGGCCTCTTACCTCGCCTCGGCCATCGAATGTCTCTGCTAGTCTTTTCATGTTGGGTCTGTTAGTTGGTTTTCAAATTCAATCCATAGGCTTTCCGCTGCCGAACCCCACAGGCCCGACATTCTCGCGTACCTCACCCCCGCCTTCATCTGTTCTGGGGTTTGACAACTTGCTAGAACTTTGTGAACGCGATTTGCTAATGATGGAGTCGAGCCATTTGATGTGCGCTTCACACTCCTTGAGCCGCTTATCAAGTTGCTCAATTTGGTAATCAATATGTAATGCCATTTCATGTTTGTTGATTTAGGTTAATACCGCGCTCCTCAAGTAGCTTAATTGCCGCCTTGTAAATGCGCGTTCGTTTTCTTTTAATGTTGCCCTTCCGCTTGTCGCTCCTATCCATGTCGCTGTTCAAAGCGTATTGAATCGTGCTGTAGGAGTAGGGCAGCTTTCTGTCTAGTTCTGCCCTTGCGCCCTTTAGGTTAGTGATAGCCTCGCGGATGCGGGTTATGGTTTCGGTGTTAAACTCCAATGCTTTCGTTTTGGTTATTATTACAACAACGAAGGTAAAAAGGTTTCGCTAACCCACAACATTCGGGGCTAATTTAGAACGATTCTAAATAAGGATTTCAGTTCTGAATAGCCGTAATTCCTTCGGCTTGGGCTTGCATCGCCATGTATTCCTCAACGTTCGCACACGTATCAAACACCGCGTCCACCTCAGATCGCATCTTACGCACTTCAAAGAACATTAGGACGACAACTACCAACATGACAATTGAAAGCATTAGAACGGCTAAAACGGCTATTAGAACGACCGTTAGGAGTAAGATTGAAAGTTCGCTCATTGCTTTCGTGCTTTCTCAGCCATTTCATCGGCCAATTTGGTCATGTGTGTTTTGTTGCTTACTGTGAAAAAGGAGTAGCACCCCTTGTCCTTGCATTGAAATTGGGCCTTTATTACACCCGTTGCGCTCGTTCGGTTCTTTCGCCAGATAGTGTTAGTGCCTCCGCACTTAGGACAATCGTATTTATTGCCCCCGGTTGCTACTGCCGCGTTTGAGTTGTGTGTTATGTAGGGCTGAATATAATGAAACACTTCCTCCAACTTCAATACATCGACCTCACAGTACTTGACCATCTTCTTCAACGCCTTGTGATAGGTGTCAGGAAGTTCAACCTCGTAGCCAAGATGTCTAGGTATCAACGGCAGACAAATCAGATTCCAGTCCTCGTATTCCATCGGGGTCTTTCCATCGCCCGTCAATCGCTTTGCAATGTACTCAAGTGTATTGCTATCAAACTTGAAATGGCTACGCGCTTTCTTTAAGGTGTCCAGGCTTTTGAACCGTGGAGGGCAAGGTACACCATGAAACAGACATCGGGTTCTGATGATCTTCTCGTCAAAGTTGTCGCCATTGTGTGCAATACATTCATCGGCCAATAACGCGACCTCCATAAATGCAGAAAGGAGTGCCTTATCGCACCCCTCATCCCATTGTAAACTATGTACCTTCTTTTGACCCTCCCACTTGTAACTGATACAAATGATAGCCGATTCAATTAAGACATCTGAGTGTCTTATTACAGCCTTCCAAGATGGTCTCCAGAATTTACCTATCTCAAAACTGGTTTCGATGTCATAGAATAACCTCTTAAAACCGCTTGGTGGTAGTTTGAACTCCATTGTTTCATTTCCTTAGTCCTGTTCTACCCTGAGTAACTTAGCGAACTCAGGGTCTAGTAATTCAATCCATTCTAAATCTTCAAACCATTCACGGTCAGCCTCCGCCCTTTCTTCGGGCGTTGAACTCTTCCCAAGATTAGCCTGTCGGGTAGCGTTGCGCTTTAGGAACATATCAATGAACTTCTTAGCGCAGCCGCAAGTGTGATAGCAACTCAATTCTTTAGTCTTATTACTTGTCCGATTCTCAACGTTGCCATCTGTTCGCGTCCAGCCATGTAACCTACTGAGAAATATGTGCCGCTTTTGAACTTCAAACCAACATCTATCCCGCCAAATATACTATTAAAGTTGTTATTGTAACCGAAACCCGCACCACCTTGCGCTGAAAGTATCAATTGAAAGCGGTCTGGTTTGTACGTGTTGACTATCGTTGGCCTCAGAATCTTGTACTTAAAAGACCGCCCGACAATCTCGTTTTGGTAGATGGTGTCCGTGATAGTAGCCTCTAAGTTAGTGTCCCGCCTTACATCCTCAAACGTCTTTACGCTATCCATCCATTGCGTTACGATCGCTAACGTGTCCCGCTTGGTTAGCGTTACCGTGTCTCGAATGATTTTAGGCACATCCCGGTAACTGATAACCTCCCTAACCTTTGGGACTTCTTTGATGATCTCGACCGTAACCGTGTCATAAACGTATTCAGTCGTAACCCTTACATCTGTCGGGCCACAACCTCTGAATAGAAAAAACGCGACCAGTAAACCAACCGCCAACACATAACCCAAGTACTTCATTTGCGAAAATATTTGCACATTGCAAAGATAGTTGTATTATTGCAATGTCGTTAGATGAATTTCATGCAACGGTTTGGCTAAAGTTCTGCGATTAAATAATGATTCAATTTCGGCATAAGATGAAGATGGTAAACAGTCAAGGCAGCAACGGCAAGCACGTCAGCAAGCGGAAATTTAGCCTTTGTTGTGTGTATGTTGACTTTCTTTTCATTCGCAACCCGTCAGTCTCGTTAGGATTATTGCTATCAACCAAGCAAATGAACTTTCAGCGATGAATACGATTAAACTCATAGCATTAGCCGTCATTTTGTGGCGATTTAGGTCTTTCTTAAAAACCTTACTTAATGATTTAAGAAACCAGAACGATGGAACTTCCCAAAGACATTGAACTTCAAACCACCGGTATGGATAGTATTCAAACTTTTCACCATAAGCCACATACTTCAAACGCTGCTCGGCTTCGCGCTTTGTCGTCAGGTATATCTGATGAGTGTTCGTCTCCGTGTCAGTCAGTTTCACGCGAACAATCTTGTCAGAACGTGATGAGGTCATTTTCGTCAATTACACACAACGTTGAGTATAAACGGTCGTTTTAATGCCGTTTATACATTGTTGTGTGCAGTACGGATTTTAAACGAAAAACTTTAATTTATGTGGTCATATTACGGAAGTAAAAGCAAGGTGGTTGATTTATACCCACCACCAAAATTTGATAAAATAATTGAGCCTTTTGCTGGTTCTGCAAGGTATGCTCTGAAATGGTTTGACCGAGATATTACTATTGTAGATAAATACGAAAAGCTAATTAAAATTTGGCGATGGTTGCAACAATGCAGTCCAAAGGATATTCTTGGACTGCCCGAATTAAAAGAAGGTGAAACAATAGATGCTTACAATTTTGATTGTGATGAAGCAAGGTGGCTAACTGGATTTATTATTCAAGGCGGTGTTAATGCTCCAAGAAAGACTGCATCACCTTACGGATATAAAATTACGGCCACCGAAAAGAAAAGAATAGCTGAAAACCTATTTAAGATTAAGCATTGGCAAATTTTATTGGGTAGTTATGAAGATTTGCAAAATGAAGAAGCAACTTGGTACATAGATCCACCATATCAATTTGGTGGTGAATACTACATTAAGAGCAATAAGCATATTGATTTTGCAAATTTGGCTGAATGGTGTAAAAGTAGATTAGGTCAAACTATTGTATGTGAAAACACAAAAGCTGATTGGTTAGAATTTAAACCTATGAAAGAAATGCAAGGCTCAATGTATAAAACCACCGAAGCGATTTGGAGTAATATGCCAACTAACTATGACAATGTGCAACAAACTTTGTTTTAAGCAGGAACGTAGTATTGCACACAACGGTTACAGATATGAAAAATAGGGCTTTAACACCTTCGACCTTTCACCCGAAAACGGCAAACGCAGACCGTGATAATACTGCGCGACCCACATTCGCCCGATTTTTATATCTGATGTTGGGCGTAGTATTTTAATTTCTTTCGTCATGGAGATGTCACAGAATGATGAGTGCGATAAGGAGTACGGAGAGCTTTATTTGAAAGGCTACTTGTCCGAAGAACAGTACAAAAGTCTCAAGATTGGTTTTCGCCTTCGTCAGATGCGGGGGGAGGAAACTCACCTTTGTCGTAATCTTCAAAAAGAAGCCGAAGTGCCGCAGCATTTTTTGGATAGAATTGCAAGTGGTTTTCGCGCTCTTGCCAGTCTTTGTCACGTAAAGCGTTAAAGGGCATGTTTAACAATTCATTGTATTGGTCAAGAAAATCACGGTTTACGTCTTCCCATCGTGAGTTTAGCATTTTGTTGACTTCCCTCATTTGTTTTGAAACCTTGACCTTGACTTCATATTCTTTTCCTTCGTCAATGATTTTCTGGGCGGCAATAATCTTGTCGGGGTTAATTGCTTCCATTGCCGTCTTCATGTATTTCAGAACACCGTCCTGCTTGAAGTATGCAACTGTCAGAATGATTAAAACTACTGAGTTAACCCAGTCGTGTATGTTGTCCATGCGGTGTTCTTTTAATATTACGCCCAACGTTTAGTATATCAGGCGTTGCCCTCACAGAACTTAATAAAATGAACAAAAGATTAAATTTAGTATAAACTTAAAAAAGACCACAGATGCAATGCCTTATATACATTGTTATGTGGCGTTA
>Ga0208644_1004166_pt1 | contig 10969 bp, 14 predicted proteins | sample VirMetDEL_Nov_18_FD_184517 | JGI IMG/M metagenome (GOLD analysis project Ga0208644, IMG submission 184517) | Aqueous microbial communities from the Delaware River and Bay under freshwater to marine salinity gradient to study organic matter... | ecosystem: Environmental > Aquatic > Marine >... | reverse complement strand
CATTCCCCCCTTTATGTGGTGACGCCTCGCGCACGTGCCCTTGCCTTCCCTTGCGCTCGTCTCGGTCACTACTTACGCATTCCTACGTATACGTACCCTTACGTACGTACTACTACGTAGGGGGGGTGGGGGTTACAGGTGGGGGGGGTCAGGTAAATTGGGATTGATCAATCAACCTCTTTAAAAAAATTTACAAAGGGGTCTCATAAACCTGTGTTAGAGGACGGGAGAAACAGGTGAAAAGTTACACAGATTCTTTAATGGAGTTGTAAGATGTTGGTTAGGAAGCTTATAAGATTGAAGAATGTTCTTGATTAGTTTGTCTGTGTCTGGTGTTATAGGCCATGCCCAAGAAGAAGAAGGTGAGTGACTTGGCCCTGAGTGTGGCGGCGCAGGCTAACAATGTGGGCAACTACATTGAGCGGAGGGACCCTGTGTTGGCTACTCAGGCTTTGGAGCTTCTGGCTGAGGGGGAGTCTATTAACACGATTAGGGCTAAGACTGGGATGAAGTGGGAGACGATATGCCGGTTGAAGACGCGGCATAGGGCGGCTTTGGATGAGCGTAGGGCTATGTTGGCAGAGGATGCTCTGGACATAGCGGAGGGGCTTAGGCTGCTTCAGAAGGAGAAGATGCGGATGTTGGCTGAAGACCCTGAGCAGTTGGCGCGGACTAACATCCGGGACCTGACGCTGCCTTGGGGGATAGCTAATGACAAGTTCCTGTCAGCTATGGGGGAGAACAAGGTGGTGGTGGAGCATAAGGCCCAAGCCCCGAGTTTGGAGGATGCCATGAAGGCCATTGAGGAGGCTAGGGCTAAGCTGAAGGCCGGGTCTGTGGAGATTCTCGCTAAGCCTGTTAACAATGAAGCTACCCAATAAGAATAAGAAGCTGGCGTTTGAGTTTCAGAAGATCATTCTGAGCCGCGCCATTAACGCCATCTGCAAGGCTACGGACCTAAGCCGTGAGCAGGTGTTTGAGTGGCTGATTGATGGGGAGCGGTGGGATGGGGTGAAGTACAAGCTAGGTCCTACGGAAGTCGTTGAAAAGAAGGACTAGTATTTTAAACATGACATACGCGGAGTTCAAGAAGATGAGGGAGCCTCAGATTGAGGAGCAGGATGAGAAGATGGCAAAAGAACGCCATCGCTGGCTCTACCATTCCAAGATGAAGGTTGATTGGAGTTTGGCTTATGGCAAAATTTTAAAAAGACATCCAAGAGACCCCCATATTGATAGGCTATATTTTCTTCCGACATTCATCGCAATTTGGAATAAATTCCTAAACTCAGAAGCTCAGGTTTTTGGAGTTAGGATGATTGACCATACGTTTGTCATTGAAGTTAAGTTTTGGCGTTATAGGTTGAGCATCTGGGTTTGGACCCTGTACAAGTGAGTCTTAGCTGGGAAAGGCACGAAGTCCTAAAGCCGCCAACTGATGAGGAGTTGGCAGTGATGGCTGCTGAGGATGTCCTCAAGCTCCATGAGGTTTATCATTCGGCAATCGCGAATAGCAGACGTGATCCCTACAGGTATGGGTGGAAGCTTCCCCATTGGAGGGATGCCGAGGAGCTTCTAAGCACGCATTCTGAGCTTCTGGTAAGTGGGGGCAATCGCTCAGGCAAGACAAGCTGGGCGGCTCATGCCGTGGTTAAGGCAGCGGTGGAGAACCCCCAGTCCGTCATCATGTGCTTTGCCCAGAATGCGGATGTGTCCATCCGTCAGCAGCAGTCGGCTGTCTACGACGCCTTACCCGAGGAGTACAGGGTTAAGGTGCTGGGGACTGAGGAGAACGTGTCCTACACGCGGAAGAACGGCTTCAGTAAGTCCAGCCTGATCCTCCCCGGCAGTAAGTCCTCCATCATCTTCAAAACCTATGCGCAATATCTCAACAACGATACGATTCTTGAAGGTGCTGAGCTTGGTTGCCGTGATCCTAATTGGATCAACATTGGAGCTTGGTGTGACGAGTATCTTATTGGGCCAGAACTTCTGGCAACGCTCCGCTTCCGTTTGGCTACTCGTAATAGCAAACTGGTTGTTACTTTTACTCCTATTGATGGCTACACAGAGGTTGTTAGAGATTATGTCCAAGGGGCAGAAGTACTTCGCGCAAAGCAAGCTGAACTCCTTGGGGGACGCTCGGTGCCATATCTACAGCGTTCCAAAAACCGAGACGCGGGGATCATTTACTTCCACAGTAGGGACAACCCCTTCGGTGGTTACGACCGTATCTCCAAAGACCTTGCAGGAAGACCGGAAAATGAAATCCTTACACGTGCTTATGGCATTGCTACGAAATCGGTAAGTACGAAGTTCCCCAACTTCTCGCGGGAGGTTAATGTCCTGCCCCATGAGAAGCTAGATTTGAAGGGTAAGACCAAGTACATGATCTTGGACCCCGCTGGTCGCAAGAACTGGTTCATGGCTTGGGTGGCTATTGATGAGTCCGATACTTGGACCGTCTATCGGGAATGGCCTGATGCGAGTGTGGGAGATTGGGCCAAGTGGTCTGGAGGCAAGTGGTCCTCTGGCGAAGGAGCTAAGGGACTGGGTTATGGAATCAAGGACTACGTTGATTTGATTACGAGCCTAGAGGCTGAGACCAACGACTCTGTCTTTGAACGCTTCATCGATCCTCGTCTAGGCGCGGCTAAGTACCAGACTCAGGATGGGGCTTCCTCCATCATCGAAGACTTGGCGGATGCTGGACTAGTGTTCATCCCGGCCCCCGGCATTGACATTGAGGATGGGCTACAGGCCCTTCAGACCAAGATGTCCTATAACAAGAAGAATCCCATTGATTCAATCAATAGGCCCCACTTCTATATCTCGGACAGATGCCAGAACATCATCTCAGCCCTTCAGGAGTACACAGCCGAAGGTGGGCAGGATGAGGCATGGAAGGACCCCATTGATGTGATTCGCTACCTAGCGGTGTCTGGGGTTGGGTTTATTTCCAAGGACGCAATGAAAACCAAGGCTAATTCAAGGGGAGGCTACTAATGAAGAAGAAGGTAAAAGCTCCAGTCGCTGACATTCCTGTGGTGGAGGAAGCTCCTCCCAAGCAGACGGACGTGTTCAAGGTGAAGGTGGTTCAGCAGGCCAAGAACCCCCAGTGGGTCTATTGCATCTGCAATGAGCGCGATCTAGGCCGTATCGCCGCCATCATCCCCCGTCGTCTCACCGACAAACTCGTTGGCAAATACGTTCTAATTGAGGCTATTAGTGATGCTAATGGCACTTCCTACCGATATGTCGAAGGACAACCCCATTGATCCGACAACGGACAACAAGTGGCTCCTTCAGCACTCGGACCGGCTCATAGCCTATGAGTTTGAGCTTAGGCTGAGGTCCAAGAACTCTCAGGAGATGTTTCCAGAGGAGTTGGCGGACAAGATTGGTCGTCCGAAGGAGTATGTGTCCAACATCATAAAGAACGCCATCTCCCACGCAAAAGCGTGCTATGATAAAGGGCAAGACCATCCATGCAAGAAACCAAGTCGCAACACGCCCTAACCTTTGTTGACCAAGACGGTCCCGACGTAGTTGCGCTGCGAGGTGCGTATGATCGCACGCTCTCAGAGCTTTCCACCTACTTCAACCAGTGTATCAGTAGCGGGGACAACCGTCGTTGCTATTGGCCGGGTAAGTCACAGGACATGAGGAAGCATGGGGCGGATGCGTTCCCTTGGGAGGGAGCGTCCGACACGGAGGCCCGCATCATTGACGAGCGGATCAACAACTACGTCTCCCTGTTCATGTCTTCGCTGAGCAGGGCGAACATCCGTGCCTATCCGACTGAGCATTCGGATACGGGTCGAGCCCGCGTGGTTAGTGCGTTTCTCAAGTGGATGGTGGCTTCGTACATCCCCCGTTTCCGTCAGGAGATGGAGCTTGCGGCCAACTACTTCCTTGAGCGTGGTCTGATGATCACCTACATCGGATGGGAGCGCATGGAGAAGCGTTACCTCCAGAAGGTGGACCTCCAGCAGATTGCCGCCAATTCCCCCGACCTAGCCAAGCTGATCATCGAAGGGAAGAATGACAACGACATCGTTCAGATGTTGAAGACTGTCTATCCTGACCTGATCGACAAGCGGGCTAAGAAGGCTTTGAAGGACCTACGCGACAAGGGAGTGGGTGAGATTCCGGTCAGCCGTCTGTCCGTTGATCGTCCTTTCCTCCAGACCTGCGCTCCTGACGGGGATGTGTTCTTCCCGTCCTACTGCATTGATCCGCAGCGGGCTCCCTTCGTCTTCTACCGCACCTTCCTTTCGGTTCAGGAGGTCTTGTCCCGCGTTGTCTCTGATGGCTGGGATGAGAGTTGGGCGGAGTACATCTGCTCCAAGTATCGCGGCGTAAACACCTACAACCTTGAGAGTGTTTATGGCACCCGTGGGCTTTCCTACACCCGCTATCGCCAGCAGTACAACGCCAATGAGCTTGTGGAGGTAGTCTACGGCTTCCAACGCCTCATTGACTCCGAGGATGGTTCCGAAGGCATCTACTGCACCGTCTTCCATCCCAAGTTCTCTGGAACTGGAGACGTAAAGGGCTACGCCAAGTTTGAGCTTCTGAACGGCTACAACGACTATCCGTTCGTGGTCACCCGCCTGAGCAACGACTCCAAGCGGATGTACGAGCTTCAGACGTTCTCCGACCTTCTGCGCGGCCCTCAGGATCAGGTGAAGGCTGAGCGTGACAGCCGCACCGACCGTAACAGCCTAGCCACCCTCCCCCCGATTCTTCATCCTCCGGGCAACGCCCCCTCGGACTATGGTCCGGGCAGGTACATCCCGATTCGGCGTGCTGGGGAAATCAGCTTTGGTCCCACCCCTCCGTACAATCCGGGCTCCGTGGAGATGGAGCGGACCATGATTGCGGCTGCTGACAAGATCGTTGGTCTGGCTGTGGACGATCCTCTCAGCCAAGTCCGCCAGCAGTACTTCGTAAACAAGTTCCTCTCCCATGCTCAGGATGTCATCAAGATGGCATTCAAGTGCTACCAGAGGTTTGGCCCTGATCAGGTGTTCTTCCGCGTCACTGGTGTGGCTGATCCCATGCGCTTTGATAAGGGCAACCCTGACGAGGATTTCGACATCAAGATTAGCTTTGATGTGCTGAACAACGATCCTGACACGCAGGAAGCCCGCCTTGGTCAATTTGTCAGCCTTCTCCAGTTGGATAAGAATGGCCGCATCAATGCGGACAGCCTGCTTGAGTCAATGGCTGCGGCGATTGACCCCATCATGGCCGACGCCATCCTCCAGCCTGCCGAGCAAGCCTCCCAGCAGGTGGTCAAGATGGTCACGGAAGACCTCTCCAAGATTTACGCTGGCATTGAGGTTGGGGCTCGTCCCAACGGTGCCCAGATTGCCCTACAGGTTGTCCAGCAGTATGCCCAACAGCCTGATGTCATGCAGCGTCTCCAGCAGGACGAATCGTTCAGGGCTCGTCTGGAGAAGTATGTTGGTCAGTATCAGTTTGCTCTCCAGCAGATGCAGAACGCTCAGATTGGTAAGATTGGTACTGCCCCCGCTCAGATGGGTCAGATGAGCACCCAGAATCTACAGCAGTAGACTCGCGGAGTAGTACTAATTTTAAAAGAACCCCCCAAAAGAACGGGGGAGTGTGAGGGGGATTTTGAAAACGTGTAAAGCCTAAAGGCTTGACACTTACAGGCTATTAGGGCACTTAATGAACAACATGAACTTATTTAATCGCAAGCACCCCCTTGAGGAGCAGATTAGGTTTCTGGGAGAGAGGGAGCAGTTCTTGGACCTTCTGGATTGGGTGGCTGCGGGACGTGAAGCCGCCATTGGTCAACTCCAGCGTGCCCCAGAAGGCCGTTTGCGTGAGATTAGCGGCAAGATTCAGGTGTATGACGAGATACTCTCCATGTGCGGCTACCAAGGGCTTCTAATGAAGCGGGCGGCGCGTATGGCGCAGGGCCTGCCTTCTTAGCCTGACAGGGTGTATACTGCGGGCTTCGCAATGCCCGTGGCGTAAAGACGGCACCCATAATGTCAAACGAAGTCCAAACGGCTAGCGCAGGAGCCGACCAAAATCCTGTGGTTAAAAACATATCAAATAGCGAACTCATCGCTAGGCGATATAAGGCCATGTCTGAGGCTATGAAGGCGAAAAATCCGCCCCAAGAGCCAAAGGAACAGCCTGTTGCTCAAAACGAGCCAGAGGAGCCGAAGGAGGAGGCGAAGCAAGAAGAGCCCTCGCCAAGTCCCGAAGCCGCTCAGCCCGTGGAAGAGCAGAAGGTTCTTTCAAAGGACGTTGATCTGGAAACTATGAGCGAGGCAGAGCTTAAAGAGCTTGCCCAGAAGCTCGGCAGCAAGGCTGTAGCCCGATTCGGGGAACTTACGGCCAAGCGCAAAGCTGCCGAAGAGCAACTGGCCGCACTTCAAGCTGAGCTAAGCAAGCGTGGTTCAAACCAGTTGGAGGCCAAGGTGAAGGACAACCCTTACGCCAATGTTGACAAGCCTGAAGAGCTTCAAGCTAAGTTTCAGGAAGTCACTGAGGTCATCGACTGGGCCGACGATTTGCTCGAAAAGGGCGAAGACCTAGGTGCTGATGATGTTCTGACAAACGTCAACGGCAAGGACTACACGAAGCGTGAAATCAAGGAGGCCCTGAGAAAGGCCCGTAAGGCCAAGGATGTCTACTTGCCCGATCAGGACAAGCAGATCAAATTGGCGAACGAGCGGGTTCAGTTTAAGCAAGCCCTCATTGACAGGGCTAAAACTGAGCTTCCTTGGCTCCAAGGAGAGGACAATGATGTCCGCAAGCAGTATGAGGCGATGCTTAGCGATGAGCGTCTCAAGAACATCGAAAAGATGCTTCCTGATGTTGCTCCGCAGCTTCCCTACCTGCTGGCCCATGCAGCGAATAGCCTGTATGCCCGTCGTCCCGTAGATAGCAAACCTACGTCACGACTCTCCCCGCCGTCTCCCGTGGTTAGCCAGTCAGCCGACTCCAATAAGCCCGAGACCCGTCAGTCGAAGGCCCTGAATGACCTTTCGTCCCGCTTCTCAAAGAGCGGGTCTTACAAGGACTTCAAAGCAATCCGTGCTCTTCAACATTCTAAAATCTAACTACAATGGCTTTTTCCAATACCTACAATGTCACGAACCCCGGTTCTGGCGTTTCCAACCGTGAAGACCTCACGGACGTTCTGACCATTCTGGCTCCCGAGGAGACCCCGGTCCTCTCGCTCGCCAACAAGAGCAAGGCCACCGCCACCTTCAATGAGTGGACTGTGGACGTGCTGGCTACCCCGTCCTCGACGGGTATTCAGGAAGGTGCGGACATCTCCAGCTACACTGACAAGTTCGCTGGCCGCGCTCGTCTGGGCAACTACATCCAACTGTTCCGCCGTGACTTCATGGTGAGCCAGCTCCAGCAGGCTGTTGAGTCGGTTGGACCGGCTCGTATTGCCGAGGCTGAGGCGAAGGCGATCCGCGAAACCAAGCGTGACATGGAAAAGACGCTGTGCGGCGATCAGGATCGTTCCGTTGAGGACGGTGCTTCGACCCGCTACGTCACCCGTGGCCTTGGCAACTGGCTCCAGAGCGCGGCTCCTGCCGACGTTCCGTCGAACTTCCGTACCCCGGCTGCTTCGATCCATGCGTCTGGCACCCTAACGGAGAATGCCTTCAACGGCCTCATCGCCTCCATCTTCACCCAGACGGGTACGGTGGATGCCCTGTCGCTCGTCGCTGGCACGACCCTGCGCCGCACCGTGTCGGGCTTCGCTCGTTCGGACAACAACACCAACGAGAACGTCTATCACGTCAACCAGATGGCGACGGACAAGGAGATCACCCTCTCGGTGAACACCTATGATTCCGACTTCGGCATCATCACGGTCATCAACGGCAATCCCGCCTGCTTGCCTGACTCGTCCCGTGGCTACATCCTCAACCCGAATTATGTCGGCGTTGCGGAACTGATGAGCCTCGGTTCGACCCGCGTGCCCGATCAGGGTGGCGGTCAGCGTGGGTTCGTGGACGGCGCGATTGCGCTTCAGGTCTTCAGCCCCCTTGCCCACGGCAAGATCACGGTGGTTTCCTGATTAGCCTAATCCCCTAACAAGAGCCCGTGTGGTACAATGCCGCACGGGCTTTTTTATGCAAATCATCACGGCACTCCCTAGGTATTCGGACGGTGAGATCGACCGAGCTTTGATTCGGGAAATCACGACCGGCATCAAGCTGAAACAGGCTTGGGAGGGAGAGCGTGAGAAGATTTGCGCCCAGCACGCCGAGAAGATTAAGGACAACCAGAAGTTTGGGTTCAAGAACCTCCGTTGTCTGGCTGTTACCCCGGGATTTGAGTGGTTCAATATGCGCCGCAAGTATGGGCATGAGGCCATGCACGACAAGGGCTTCATCAAGGACTACCAAAAGCGTTTCCCTCACCTCGCTCCTAACAAATTCTGATGCAAGAAGTCACTTACAGTGATGTGTTCAATCAGGTGAAGGCTTTGGCCGGTGTCACCGATTTCACGACTCAGGAGCAGGTTCTGATCACGACCTTGGTCAATCGTCGTGCTAAGCTGGCCTACGAGGCTTCGGACTTCTGGCCTAGGTGGTTGGTGGTTGGTGAGTCCCGTAATTACAAGACGACGACGGTGAATGCCACAGCCATTGTGGCTGGCTACACCTACACCATTTTGACGGTGGGTTCTACCAACTGGGTGAGCATTGGCGCGGCATCCAATACAGTTGGGGTGGTTTTCGTGGCTACGGGGACTGGTACGGGTAGTGGCACGGCAACGCTTAACAGCAACATCATTCCCTACAGTCAGGCCGGTCTCGACACCATCGACACCTATCTCCGTATCCACAAGAGCTACCAACCCTTCTACCAGTATTCCTCGGTTGAGGTGGAGTATTACGTCGATAGCATTGGTGCCCATGTGGTTGGAGATACGGCTCCTACAACCTCAACCTTCGTCACCTACAAGAAGGAGTGGAATGGACCCTATACGACGGCTTCGACGAACATCCCTGAGGAGTGGAAGGAGTACTTGGGGCACGGAACCTATGCCGATTTCCTCCGACTTGACGCCCAGAACGAGAAAGGTCTCGTTGAGGAAAAGGTCGCGGAAGGCATCCTCCAAGACCAGCTAATGAAGGTGGATGTTACGAGGTCCGTAGGCATCCTTGCCCATCGAATTTCAACCCATATGAGCCGAGCCTATCGGCGCAACTAACTGTTAGAATACCAACATGGCTAACGCGAAGATTGTAAACACCCCGTCTCAGGCTATTGCCCAGACTGGAACGACTCACACCCAGCGCACGATTAGCGGTACTGCGGCTAACATCATCAACTGGACGCTGAACGCCAACACCACCCATGTGTTTGTGCAGTTTACGGGTGCCAATGCCCGCGTTACGCTGGATGGTGCTACGAGTCCCACGACCTCCCTTGGTTTCCAGTATCCTGATGGCAGTACGGCCTATTGGACCCGCCAGCTTGCCCTGAATGCCAAAGCCATCCGTGATGACTCGACGGATGTGGTGTGCGAGATTCAGGAGTTCAACTTCCTTTAATGCAGTTCGACACTCCAATTCTCAGCAAGCCGTATGTGAAGTATGTGGGAGTTGTCCCACTTATGGCTGACCGTGAGTTTTGGAGTCCTGTGATTATGTGTAGGCAGACGCAGCTTCCGCCTGACATCATTTATACGCTGGTTACAGCCACTGGGGATCGCTTCGTAGATAATTTGTCCAATCCTTTAATCGCCGTCACCTAACATGGCCGACATTCGCTTCAATTCCCTCCCGTCCACCGCTACGTCGTTCAACACGGACGACTACATCGCCATTGACGGGGCTTCTGGTGGTACGCGCAAGATGCTTGCGGCCACGTTGCCGCTGACGGATGTCACGTTTGGCTCGTCCGGTCCCAGCGCCAAGTCGTCCATTGCGGCGCGTGCGGCGCGTCAGGGGTTGGTGTTTGATGGGACGTTTGGAACTAGTGGAAACTCTATCGCCGTTGGCTCATCCGATTTTACGTTCGCCGCGTGGATCAATCCCGTAAGTACGTCAACGGCTTACATGATCGTCGGAAGCGGAGCAAATCCGACTGCAATCAACACGGAAGCAGGTGGCACCCTGCGGATTCAGAAACAAGGAACCAGCGCGTTTGATTCAACTTCTACGATTACCGCTGGGAAGAATACGTTTATCGTTTACACCCGAAGCGGTACCTCTGGTGCGTGGTACATCAACGGAATTGCCGCTGGTACGTTCACCGATTCTGGGCCGACGAGCTACAACGCTTTCACCCAGTTCGGTGACTCCGGTTATTTTACCGGACTTCCGTTCAAAGGACTTCTGGTTCCTTACTTCTACAACCGCGCCCTGTCCGCCGCCGAGGTGGTGAGCCTGTACGAGGCGGGCGTGCCTGCGGGGGCGGACTACAACACGGCGAGCAATACCGCGCTGAACACGGCCACGTTCGCCAACAGCAACATCTATCCCTACGGCACGTTCAGCGGTGCCTCGACGACGGGCTTCACGGCGGTATCCAATGGCACCGGCTTCCAAGCGGCTTACGCCAATGCGTCCATCACGTTTGTTAAAGGTGCGAAGTACCGCCTGACCTACACGCTAACAGTTAACAGCGGCACCGCGCCTTCTGTGGTGTTAGGCAATCCCGGCGTTCAGGGTTTTTCCGCGATTACGGCCTTAACCGCCGGAACAAATACCGTTGAAATTCAAGCTACGTCGTCTGGCACGTCTCCGCAAGGCTTTGGCTTTTTGCTGAACGCAACGGCGGGCGACTATTCGATCAGTAGCATTTCGCTTGTTCGCGTCGGCCTCCTCCTCGCCCCCGACGCTGGTCAGGCTGGTGGCGGGCTGACGTGGTACGACACCTCGGGCAACGCGGCCAACATCACGCTTCCTGCGTCTGGGGTGACGTGGAATGTGCCGAGCAGCCG
>Ga0208644_1004164_pt1 | contig 10970 bp, 4 predicted proteins | sample VirMetDEL_Nov_18_FD_184517 | JGI IMG/M metagenome (GOLD analysis project Ga0208644, IMG submission 184517) | Aqueous microbial communities from the Delaware River and Bay under freshwater to marine salinity gradient to study organic matter... | ecosystem: Environmental > Aquatic > Marine >... | reverse complement strand
CTCAATGCACCGATGAAGGTAGCAGCAACAAAGGACTCAGAACCAACGGTCCAACGATCGTTAGTCTCATCCCATACCAAAGTTACGTTAGCAGAGGTTCCACGCTCAATCTCGATACCACCATCTTGTGAAGGAGTTCCGGTCTCGTCTGCATTCAAGACGATGATGTTATCGCCAATGTTTACAGTATTTGAGTTAACAGTAGTGGTAGTTCCGTTTACAATAAAGTTACCAGCAACGACAACGGTAGAGGTTGCTCCACCCAAGGTCAAGTTATTGGCACCGATAGAAGCACCAATTACTCGGCTACCAGCAGCGAAGTCCAAAGCAGTCAAGCCAGCAATTGCGGTTGCAGAAGCACCCAAGGCAATTGAAGTTGTACCGATGGTGATTGTGCTATTAGCAAGTACGCTGTTAGCCAAGTTTGACAGACCCAAGGTGATGGTTCCAGAACTTGTGATCGGAGACCCAGAAACAGTGATGCCATTGTTTCCAGAAACAGCAACAGAAGTTACGGTTCCAGCATTATTAGAGAACGGCAAGTCAGATACAAGACCCTTCTTAACATTGTCATCAGTAGCATCGTGGTAGATGATGGTATCGGCAGTTGAGATGGCAGTACCCTCAAGATTCGTAGCAGAATCAATGAAGTTATTTGTGCCCAAGTAGTCAAGTGCTACATCATCAGCGTTAACCGTGATACCAGTACCTGCACCTACGTTAAAGGTACGAGAAACCGTGATGTCTCCACCACCAGTCAAACCAGCACCAGCAGTCAAGGTAACACTAGAGTGATCCGTATTCCGAGTACTTGTTGCGTCTAGGGCAACAGTTACATCACGGGTTCCGCTTACTGTAATACCAGTTCCAGCCGTTACAGAGCGCAGGTCACCACCCATGTCAATCCAAGATGTGCCATCCCAGAAATACATAGACTTGTCACCAGCACTGCTGTCAAAATAGAGTTGACCTTCCGCAGGGGATGAAGGAGCTGTGGCAAGATTTTGTATTCTTGCATTTTGCAGCTCATTCTGATTTAGGTCGATCGAAACAAGAAATTTCTTTGCCATGATTATTTATATTTATTTAGTTAAAATATGCTGTTCCAGAAAACGATCCCGAAAAGGTAATCGTCACAGAGTTTAATGAGTTGTATGTTACTTCTCCCTCTACTTCGTTCGAAGAGGAGTCAATTACGGTTACACTTGGGTACTTGTTCATATTGTGAGTCACAGACCAAGAAGAAGATGGGGATCCTTGAGTGTGAACATATGTATCTGCATACGATACGCTCAGAGTCCCACCATCACGCTGACCCAATGACAGGGTCTTTGTGGTCGTTCCTGTGATGCCGATTGAAACAATCGTATTGTCATAGGCATCGTTCCAGTTTGCAATATCTGTTGGTAATGGGATATTGCTAAGAACAACACTATTGCCATCAGAGATACTAAGTGTATTTGTGGATGGACTATACGTCAATTGCTGATCGTCAACAAGATTACCACCAGCGGTAGAACCATCTCCAATGTAAAACTTCTTTGTATCGGTAGTGTAGACTATCTCGCCTTCTTCAAAAACTACCGAGGTGCGGTCTGTGTCAAGACCTCTTCTAATTCTAATTGCCATTAAAACAAGCCTCCATCAATAAGGACATTTTCGTTTGGCGCAGTAAATGTGCCACCATCTATTAATACATCGCTAGTGGTTCCGCTACCCGTTCCTGGGATGTAACCCAAGGCAAGTACGACATCCTCATATGTCAACGTACGTCCCCATCTCTGCCATTGAACGTGGCAACATAGTCGCTTATTACGCTGTCGCCATATCGAACCCGTAGTCTAGTAATAGCGTTGTCAAGCTCCACGTAGTCAGAAGCTTTTGCTTGTCTTTTTGATAGCTCTTTAAATTTATTAGCTATCTTAGCAAGCTCTTGTGTAATCGCTATTTGAGCAGGAGTCATTAAGACAAATATAGCGAAAATACTTGACTATTTCAATTGAGATGGCCTAGAGGTTAAGCCCTACTTAGGGCATTAATGTACACCATTACGATATCGCTAAACTTGTTGGCCTCTGTATTTGTTAGGTTTGTTCCAGCGGTGAAGAAACCCATTTTTCTTGTTGATGGGACAGATGAATTTATTGTGTCGTCCCAGTTAATTGTGCCTATGTAAAGATCTAAGTCTGGAGTTGGGTCTATATCTCTTGCGCTAGTAAAACTTGCCTTGATGCTCTTATCTTTTATAATTCTCAAATCAGAAGCACTAGACGTAGAAACAATATAGAAGCCTTTATCTCCAGGATCAGTTCCAGCACCAACACTCAGTCTAGAAGCCGAATCGTTATCTGCCCAAAAATCAACAAAATAATACCCACCAAGAGCAGCGGAGTCAAATACCATTGTTATTCTATCACTAGCAGCAGATATGTCGTCTACAGCACCCCACACAGCACATCTTACTGCGGTATCTCTGTCATCGGGCGTATAGAAAGAAACGTGCAAGTCCTGGATGGTTGTGTAACCCAGGTCATGAAAATTCATATTTGTGTCTCCATATGAGTTCAGAGACCCATCGAAATCTACACCCTTTGAATCATAAATAGCGCCAGAGCCCCAATTGATTGTATGCTTCGCAGCATCTTTCAAGTTGTATGATTTCGCAGCCAAATCATCGCCAACAAATGGGTAAATCACGTGAAACTTACTCCATAAATTTTCGTCTTTCAACGATTTAACAAGATCGCTTAGTGCTTTAATTTGACTTGAATCTTTAATAGAAGCAGCGTCAACAAATGCCTTTACATCGGCATCCAGCTCGAACTTATTTCCAAGCTTTACCCCAAGATCTGTCTCAGCAAATGCATTGATTTCACTCTGAGAAACCGTGCAAAAACCGCAATTTTGTGCAAAGCGATTTGCTTTAGATATAATTTTATTTTTTTCATTATCAGCAAAGCAATCAATATTTTCCAAGCAAAACTTTAGAAACAAGCCTTCCTGTATTCGTTCATCATACGACTTACATGGCTTGTCATACTTCGCTGCTGTGTTTGCCTCTGCTGTCAAATTGCAGATTGCTTTCTGGGCAGCAGCAATGTACGCTCCCAAATATTGATCTATATTGTAATTAACACCCACAGCCTTTTCTTGGATCTACGGCACAATAACTAAGAGCATCAATAATATCAATGTGAATCTCCTCTACTAGGGTATATTCTTGACACTCCATAGCCTGAAGTAGTTTATCATACATAAGCTTTACCTCAGCATAATCATTAAGGGTCATGTTTCCAAGGGCTAACTTCCCAATTGCACATTTAAGAGACACGTCACGGAATGAATACGTAGTTACGGTTTCGGTATCTGACCCAACTGTGAACGTGGTTTCAAACTTCCACAAACCATCTGTAAGCGTGACGCTTGATGTGATGTCCTGCGCCCTAACCGAATCGTTATCAAAGTTGCCACCAGTCAAAGTGACGGTGGTGGCTGATGACGCTCCAGGGGCCGTAATATCTGTAGTTATTGCAGTTAATGTTGATCTATCTGTGCTATCGACACCAGTGCTATCCCACCCATAGGGATTTGTCACCGCATTATAGTCTCCCGTGGAGTCAACAATAAGCATTACGCCAGTCGAGTGTGTGATTGTTACTATGGGGTTTACTGTAAGTGCCATATCTCAAAGATACAAAAAATTGATCAAATTATTCCTCTGGGGGCAAGTAAAGTATAGCCCCCTCAAACCTTGGCTCGTCTTGCACTTCGTTGTCATCACCGGCATTTGGATTGTACAGGATTGGGTTATTGAAGGTAGTGTCACCAATCTTATATATATCAAGCTTCCATAGCCCCTTGTATTCTGGAGATGTGAAGATAGTCTCGTCTACATTTCTTTGAATAATCTTATCGTAATCAGATTTTGACAAGATCCCCCTATCGTTCATTTCTCTCAAAACAACGCTAGACCTATTTAACAAGAAATCATCAAGATATGCCTGCTCTTGCAGCTTAACCAGTTCTTCGATATTGTCTATGGCTCCCTTTATATGCTCCTTAAACTCATCGGCTTGTGCATCAGTATAGTCGGCCTTGCCATCAGGAGAATACGCAAGAGCATCGTTAACCTGCTGAATAATTTGGTCAAGTGCCTGCGCCCTGTACTCTCCAAGCAACTTAGCCTCTGCTCTAAAGATATCGTTTGGAAGTTTAATTGGAACATCTAGATTAACCCCTTCCCTGTTTTCTCCAATATCTGTAACGATGAATGAGTTTTTATTTGGCCTATTAAACAACTTGTAAAAAGAGGACGGGTCTCCACCCATTAGACTGTACGCAGTGGCTAAGTTAAGGACACCCATCATGGCCTCATTTACCTTTTCGTGCCTGGCAATCTCGAACGCCAATCTGTCCTCGTCTCCCTTGTTTTTTGGCATAACTCTAGAGTTTCTTCTAAGCTTCATAAAGTTAAGAGTTGACTCAAGCATTGCTGCTGTTGTGCCTGGTTCTGCAAATGTCTTTCTGATGGACAAATCTTCTCCAAATATGCCAATCTTGGCCTTATAGAAATCACTTCTCCAAGTTCCTGGAAGAATGAATCCATTTCTACTCAGCCTCATGTGGGCATTTACCAAGAACCGCAACTCGTTTGGAAGCGTACCAATTTCCCTGTCAAGATCAATGTCACCAAAGCGTTGGGCTTTGATACCTTCTGATACCGATAATGGCTTTCCAAGCAAAGAGGGGGCAAATGATGCTCCAGCTGCTGATGCTAGATTGGCAAGTAGATCCTGCAAGTCCTTCTCATAGTCGGTGCTTGTGGTTAATGTCTGAATTACCTCTTCCATGAATTGAGCAGAGGGAGTCATCTTAAACACGGTTCTTGACATTGTTGAAAGCACCTGACCCGTAGTAAAGTGTCTTTGCATGGCCCCAAACATACTTTGGTTTTTATCGCCAAGGGTTCCTGTGTATTGCTGATAAATATCAGACGCAAATCCAAGAGTGTAACCAAAGTAAGTGCCAAGGTTAATCAAGCTCACCTTTAGGTCGTCTGTTTTTCTCTGCCTAGACATGATCCAATTCTTTCTCTCAGCCTCGGTCATATTTGGACCACCAGCCATCAAGTATTCCTTAAGCATGCTTACGTTCAACTCACTAGACTCAAGACCTAGTTCGTCCTGTAGTCCACGCTTATCTGGGTCATCAGATGGTGTCAGAGCCCCAGACATTACAATTGTATAGGCTACGCCAGCCAGCGTTGAACCATAAATAATATCACCAACGGCACCAGTGAATTCTCTCTTAGCCTCGAACAAGCCAAGCATATCCTGCTCTACTTGTGCAGCTTCTTGTATACTGGGCATATTTACCGTAACTGAGTTATTGTTGACAATTGCAGTAGATGTTGATAGTGGGTTGCTCGGAGTCCCAATTACATTATTCTTATACTTCTCCTGGAAATCAGCAACCTTTTCCTTGTAATCATTGTACTTTTTAAACGCTCTGATTGATGGCATTAATGGGTTGCCCCTTGTAATAAGAGCGAAGGCGATATTTGATGGTACACGAAGGAATGGTATGGCAGCGTATGTGGCTAAGTTTCCAATCTGCCAAGCCTGAAGCGATACTTGACTGCCAATCATCTTCCCAGCCCTGCGCTTGCCCTTGCCCTTTTTAAGCTCTTGAAGATAATTACCATAATGCTTGTCCATGTTCTTGCGTATGGTTCTTCTCCAATTTCCAAGTCCTTGTGTCAGTTTGTTTGCATTAAAGAAGGTGGCTTTAAGGGCTGCTTTCGTTGCTGCATCGTTTTCAATATATCCAGCTGCAATTAAGGATTGAGTCATGATGGCTGCATTTCTAAGAGATGTTGCAGCGTTACTTTGCATCATCGCTGCTGATACGCCCATTGGAAGTCCAGCTGTGTTTGCCGCCATCTGGAATGATGTATAATCAAGCAATTGATCCATCATTAAGATATTCACTGCTGGCTGGTCAAGACCAAGAGCCATAAGCCTAGCAGTCCCCTCAGCAAGCAAGAATGATGGATTCAATCCTCTAAAGGCAGCAGCAGCGACAGAATAAGCTTGACCTCCTGGGAGCTTCTTATCTCCATTTACGTCAATTACCGCTCTCTCAAGTACATTTGCAATGTCCTCGTCTGTAACTACCTCGTTATTTCTCATCTTCTTGACATACACATTCATTGCCTCAAAGAAGTTCGCAGCATCACGAACTGCGTTTGCTTGAGCTGGTAGGTCATAGTGGAGGCTCGATCTAGAGCTAGTGGTCATAGTTCCGGTAAGGAAACCACGACCCATTTGGAACATATTCTGATCAAAGGTATATCTATGTGCAAGTGCCGAGTTTTTCCAGAATTCCTTACCGAATGGGTTCTTCCTTGAGAGAACCTTGTAATCATTCAATACGGGCACACTTCCTGGGCCATACTTGTCCGCCAAGAATGCTGCGTAATTGGACAATGGGGCAAATTGCTCACGATATAAAACCTCCATTACAGACGCTTGAGACAAGAATACGGTGTTCATACTCAACAAGGAAAACGCTCCATGCTTTGACACTATATCGCTCCAGTACAAGTTTCTAACAGCAGCTGTATTTACTAATCTGTCCAATTCCCAAGATGCATTATCCAAAGCCTTTTCAGCGTCAATAAGGTCCTGTATATTTTTATCAGTTGGGTCTTGCCAAGCTTTATCTAGAGCCTGCTTGTGATAATCAAGCTTCTCCATTTTTTCCTTGACCTTATCTCTAATATCATCTTCCTGCTGCTTGGTCAATTCTCTACCATTCATTCTGGCGCTTTCAAGAATTACCTCAGTTGGGTCGTCTGACAATTGACGCATCAATCTAAGAATACGGCCAGCAAAGGATGCCAGCGTAGCCAAGGCTTCTACATCTCCTGCCTTTATAGACATATCTGCAATACCCTCAGCGACAGCTCCATTGACATCTTGGAATGTCTTTGCCTTTTTCATCTTATCAATGATATTCTGAACGGCAGGCTCAACACCCATTTCGTCAAGGTTCTTTACAATGTTCTCAATGAGCGCTGTTGGGTCTAAGTTATCAAACACAGAACCCAACATGCTCAAGTCTTCAATTCTTCTTCTGATTCTCTGAGACTGTGCATTGTCTGTCAGCTCTCCCAAAAGGTTTGAGCTAAACTGACCTTTATTGATGGCTGTCTCAATGGTTTGTCTGTAGTCGCCTCCAAAGATCTTTGCCAAGTCTTCGGATGTCTCTCCCATAGCATAAAGAGCCAAGAAGATCTCGTAATCGGCAAACTTGACCATCTTTTGGTTCTGTCCAGCTACATCAATAACCTGTGCTGCTTCTGGATCAAAAAGCTCAGAAGATAGGTCTGGGCTTCCGATTGAGTACATATTGCCCATTGTATCGGTAGTGAATCCAACTCCACGTCTAAGAACATTGACCAGCTTCAATAAGGATGCTCTATCCCTGTACTTGTCAATGAAGTCAATGATTCCCTGTCTTCTCATATTAAACTCATTGCTGAATGCGGTCATTCCGGCAATGGCTTCTTGAGTCTGGAACTTGTCACGCTCTGTCTGGTATTCTGCTCCGTATGAGCTAGTTCTCATATCCTCGTCTCCGAACATATTGTATGCGTTCTTGAAGATTTCTGAGTTCGGAGTCCCAGCCTCTTTTTGTGCGTCTATATATGCGGTAATCTTCTTATTGCTCTTTCTTTTGCTCTCACGAGTATTGTCCTTCTTGATTTCTGGGAAATACTTATAATCGGCATCCTTAATAGAGCCCTGTAGTTTACCAATATTGAATAATGGAGGAACTTGAATTACAAATTCACTCTGGAAGGTGGGATCAAATCCACCCTCAAAGAAATCTTTTCCAAGTATTCTTTCTCCTATAGCTGAGTATAGCCCTATTCTGAATTTTTCTGGATCCGCCTTATACTTTGACCTCCCTGATTCTGCTGCTCTAAAAGTAACAGATTGTACCGGGGCAAATGAAAATGTTGATATTGCAATTTGGCCAACAACGCTTGGAATAAACATCCTAAACCTTTCATCGGATGGGGTGTCACCAACATTGTACGTATCACTAAAAAAGTCTATTTTAAGTGACTTTTCTTTTGGATCGTACACCATTTTTATCTCCATCTTATCAATTACATTCCCATTGGGATCCTTAACCAAGAATTCTATTCCGCTTGGTTTAGTAAGTACACCCTGCCTTGTCCAATTTAGCTTTGAGCTTATGTACACATTGTTATATGGACTGTTCTTTAAAGAGTATGCAATGTCATCTCTGATTGCATTTATTACATTTGGCCCAAAAGCAAACTTTGCCCATCTTTCTTCTTTTAAGAACTTTTCATATTCCTCTGCAATACTCTGAAACGGGTTTCTAAGATTGTCAAAATTAACGCCAGCTGGATCAAATGTTCTTATTTTTATATCACCCTGTGAATCTACCGAGTTCTCGTGCCTTTTCAAGAAAGAGTTCATATACCTAATTGTATATATATTCTCTGCATTGTCTTTTAACAATTGAGCCGCCCTGTCAAACGCAGCTAATCCGTCTGCATCATCCATAAATATTTCAGCAAATAGAGCTCTATCTCCTAACATTGCCAAACCGCCCTCGCTTATGAACTTCTCTGTGGTTAGCATATTGTTTTCTATGAGCTCCGAAAGTCCACTAACTCTGTCAGATGGAGTATTTATATCATCATCAAAGCCATCATTAATGTCCATTTCCATAGACACCTCATAAATTGTTTTTGCAAGATCACCTCTGTTGTCGAATATAGCAGCGATTGCCTCCTTGAACTCTTTGTAGAATGGGGCATCTATAGACACAAGCTCGTCAGTCTTTGGATTAATTGAAAATCCATACTGCTCAGCCAAGTCTGCGAACTTCCCAATCTGTTCACGGTTGTCTTCGTGGAACTGTAGCGCTGTCTTTGCCCTTTGATCGAAGAAGAATGCGCTATTCGGATCCAGCATTTTATATACAACGTAGTCTAGATTCTTATTTCTATTGTCAAGCAAGGGGATCTCGCCCTCGGTCAAAGATCCAAGGAAGACCTCGTTCTCTAATTTTTGTATCTCTTCAGCCGTTGCTTTATCAAGTAGATTGCTTGTATGATCAAATATATAATCGACCATAGTATCGAAGACACCTTGTGCTTTATCTTGATTTTTCTTATCCTTTTTATAGTCATCAAATTGCTGTTTCTTGCCCGATAGATCTGCTATTTTATTAAAGAAGCTAGTAAACACCCTTGGGTTATTTTGTTGCAGCCCAAGTAGCATTACATTGGTCATCATACGATAGCCCTCAGAGTATGAAAAAGACTCTGGCATTTCTATTACATTATTCACAAAATCAATAGACGGCCAAAGCACATCGTATCCAGACTTAAAGGAATACTCTGGGAACTTTTTTCCTTCCTTAAAGGCCCTAATGGTGTTCTCAATTAATCTGTGCTTGTCGAGTGATTGACGAACTTTGTTCTTAATAGTAAACAAGTCAAAGCCATTCTTATGCATATCAATCACGCTGTAGATTGACATTTCCTTTGACATCTTAGATAGCTCTCTTAATGTAGCATCATCAATTGGGTTAATGTTTACATTACCGCTTGTCTTCTTGTTGAAGTAGCGTGTAGCCAATCCATACAAACCAGCAGTGCTCTGTATATTTGTGCCTACATAGTAATTGGATATGGCTTGCCATAGTTGTGGCATATTTGTGATCTGAGACCCTTTAGACAAGAATGTGTACATTGAACGGGACGCAAGAGCAGATATCTCCGCAAGGCTTGCACCTGCCTCATACTTTGCACGAAGCTTCTTATACCCAGCACGATCAATTTGATCTGCAAGATTGAAAAACTCTTCTGTATTATTTACTATGAAGTTGTGCAAGAATACATCACTCATTACTTTAAAGTAATCATCAGTACTAAACACACCATCAGCTCCGTGTACAATTGAGTTTGTCACTGGATCAAAGTAAATGCCTCTTTTATCGCTCTCTGTATTTGCTATACCAAACTCATTAGAAAGCTCAGATAGTACGCCTTCTGCAAATTGAATAGACTCCTTATTTGTGTCCTCGTTCTTGCTTCTTACGTAAGCGTTTTTCTCATATCTTGACTTATTTACATCGGCAGCCTTCTTGAGGAATATGCCCATGTCCTTAGCCTTATATGCCTTGCCAAGAGAATTGAATAGGTCATATACATTCTTTTGGTTATAGTCCGTATTGAACTTAGCTGCTAATTTCTGCATACCAATAGATTGCAGTACATTGTAAATTGCAGCCTTGATTCTAGTCATGGTTCCCGGCTTGAGTGCTGTTTGGTCGATTCCAATAAATGAACCAAGCTGAGCCAAGTATTCTTCTGGGACCATATCTGGAGAGTATCCAACAACAAAGTTCTTTAATCTTGCTGCTTGCTCTGGGCCAAGGGCTTTTTCAATGTCCTTCACAAAGTCGCCAAACATAAGAGCATTGCCCTCGGCTCCAAAAGCCTTAATCAATGCAGCGTGTGTGAATTCGTGCAAGAAGGTATACTCATCAGCTCCCTCAAGATTTACAAATAGCGTATTTGTATCTGGGTCAAACAAACCATTAGCTTGGTCATACCCAAGAGATGCCATGTCATTATTGCTCTTAACAAATGTTACTTTTGCATTTGGGAAAAGCTGTCTGAGCGTTGGAAGATACTCCTTTGTCTGATTGGCGATGGTATCAATTTTTGGATTGTTAAACCTTAGCTTAATCTCGTCAAAGTTTGTATTCTCGTCAACATTGAAAATGGGGTCAAACTGAACACTAGAAATTGTCTCATCCTCGTTCTGTTTCTTATATCTATCGATGTCTTTTTGAGTTTCCTCTCCAAGTTGCTTTCTGTTTTTGATTCGCTCGTTTCTTTTCTTAATGACCTC
>Ga0208644_1004160_pt1 | contig 10977 bp, 16 predicted proteins | sample VirMetDEL_Nov_18_FD_184517 | JGI IMG/M metagenome (GOLD analysis project Ga0208644, IMG submission 184517) | Aqueous microbial communities from the Delaware River and Bay under freshwater to marine salinity gradient to study organic matter... | ecosystem: Environmental > Aquatic > Marine >... | reverse complement strand
TAAATTCTTGTATATCCTTCTTCAAATGCTTCACATGGAGAAAATGAAGTGTATCCATCTTTGTATACAACATAATATCCACCTACTTGTGGTTTATGTTTAAGAACAAATTCCCTATCAAGTCTTATGTCGGAATAACATTCTTCTGTTGGTGTCATAAACAAACTTCCGTCTGTCTCTTCGTTTGGATTAGCTGTTGATCTTAGTGATTTAATCTTTAAAGCATTAACTTCTTTGTGACATTTATATCTTGGCATTTCTCTTTGTTCTGGTGCCATTTTATTTCTCCTTTTTTGGTTAAGGTTATTTACTAATCGTTATAAGAAAATATTTCTTCCCCGTCTTTTTTAATACTTATGTAATTCCATTCTTCTTCAATATTTCCAACTTTCTTTTTCTCGTTATTCTGCACTTCATGCCTGTAAATATCATCTGAGCAACCCCCATAAGAGGCGTATATTTCTGCTCCATCACTCGCTATTCCTTTTCTGAATATTTCTCATTTGCTTGTTCTATCTTCATATCACTCTCCGTATAGCATTTGATTGATGTTGTTGGATATGTCTTTGGCTATTAGTATTGTCAACCTTCACCTCCTTCTTTTCATACCACTTGTTATACTTAAGTTTAAAATAATTCTGAATATAAATCTTGTTTTGCACTATTTAATATGTGTAGTCCTAACCTCGGCAACACACAATTTCTCAAAACTTGCCTTTTATTCTTAACATTAAAATCCTTTAATCCATGTAAATCCATTAACTCTGGTATCTGAGCCTCACGAATAATCGCTTTCCTCTGTGAACCTTTTGAGGCTTTTATATTCATTGTTCCTATTTGATAATCAATTTTAATTTCTTTGATGAAAAAATTACTCCAAAATGCGTGTCTACCTACATACTGCGGTGAAATCAACGGATCATAAGAAGGTTTAACATTCTCAACAACCCATTTACACTTAGAAAAGTATTTTAAAAATATAATTTCCTCATACAAACTCATGCTGGGGTATCTATATATCCCTTGACCTTTCAAAAAATGATTACATACAGAATGGCTTTGACATGGCGGGCTAGACCAAATAAAATCAAACTCTTTAAAATGTTCTAATAAATATTTATGCGCGTCACCAACAATAACCTCATCATCAGGGAATAAGTCTTTATATACCTCAGCTATACCTGGGTCGTACTCAACCGCTGTAACCTCGACATCTTCCCATAGCTTACGGTTTCCGCCTATCCCCGCGTATAGATTTAAAACTTTCATTACTCTCCTTTGTCCAATCATTATACTTAGGTTTCCTTCTCTCGGTGTTGATTATGTAGTTCCCATACGTGCAGAAACTCTTTTTCTTTGGTTTTACTCTTGTCATACACTCATTCCCGTTATATCCTTAAAAACTTCTTCATCAAACTCTGGTAATGACTTTATATAATCAACCGCTATTTACCTCCATCCTAATTTCCTCTTTTCCACATAGTTTACAGACATATATTGGTGCTTCCGCTTTATAATACCAACAATCTATCATTTCCCAATCATGAATCATAAAGCACCGGCATATAACTATTTTTTTTATTTTTTCTATAAAATTCATTCTTGCCTCCCAACTAAAGTTCCATCAAACATATCCATAACATTTTTATGATCATCACTTAACCCCTCAACCTGCTCTTTAGAATTTTTACGCGGATCACAAAAAAGATAAAACTGAGGATGATAAAAAAGCATTGTATGACCGGTTCTTCCATTACGGTTTTTAGCAATCTCTAAAAAATATTTATTATGCTCTTCTTTACGCATTTCAGGATCAGACTTATACGGCCAATGTAAAAGAATTACGACATCTGCATGCTCCTCCAAAAACCCAGTTCCTTTCAATTGATGAAGCTGAGGTCTTTTTTCCTTACCAGATTCACTTGATCGATTTATCTGAGACAGCATAATTCCTGCATAATTATGCTTTACAGCCATTTCACGAAACTTCTTAATATACTCTTCAATCATACCACGTTCCATCGTCCCCATCCCTTTTATAGCCTGTATATAATCTAAAACGACTACATCCGGTTTAAATTCCTGCCTCATCTTTGATATTGTATTATCAATATCAACCCAAGTCCTTCCTAAACAATCCGAAAAAGCTAAATTCATACGGGATATTTCTTTAGACCACTCCAAATATTTTTCCCTATGATCTTTAAACTTCCCTTGCTGTAAATCTTCATTAGAAACCTCTTTCATATTACAAAACAATCTCTCAGCCATATCCTTATTTGACATTTCCAAACTTAAAAATAAAACCTTATGACCAGCCATAGCAAGATCCTTAGAAACCTGCATAGCAAAAGAAGTCTTACCATGAGAAGTACGCGCGGCAAAAATTGTCAATTTCCCCCTTCTAATACCCCATATTTTCCTATTTAACTGAGGCATAGATGTTATTTCCAATTCAGGCTTAGTAGCTCTACCTTGCAGCTCATCACCTAAATTAGCCGTTAATTCATTAACCGAGTATATTAATTGCATATCCGTATTCCCTCCTATATTCTTTTATTGATATATCCCTTAACCTCTTCAAACCAACTAATAAAGATTTTAAAGACGCATGAACACTTGGATTAAATACATTTTTATCAACTTTACCGCTAAAATACCTTATTTTCCTATCCAAATCCTTAATATCATCATAAGCCATCTGCCTTAACGCACGCACTAATGTTTGATCTTCACAATAATCAATCATAATTCTCTATCCTCCGGTAAAGACTCATACCCCCTAGAAGGGGCTGGCTTGTCCTTTTTAACCCAGTTTAATATCGTCCTATAGTGAGAGACGTATTTTACACCTTTGGACCCTATATAGTCATCTAAGCGCTCAATCATGTACTCTGTATCCTTCTTACCCAACATATCAACCAACTTCCCATACTCTTCTTGCGTAAGCCGGACAAAATCGCGAAACTTTATCTTTTTACAAACCTTCGGTTTGTTTTTAGTTTGTAATGGTGATGGGTTTTCTATAATACTCTCTTTATTATTTATTAAGGTAGACATGTCATTTTCGCCTATACCTATAGGCAAATCTGCGTATAGGTATGGGCTGTGCTGACTATAGGTAGCGTTTAAATCCACTAGATGAATATGCCGTGAATTACCACCCTCTTTGTTGATTGTAACGCTAAGAAAACTATTTTTTTCTAATTCAGATATCGATCTTGAGATTTTACTAATTGAAACATTATAAACCTCAGCAAAAAATGAATTAGAAGCCCAACAATACCCCTCTTTACTGCATAAAGCGGATATTTCCCCATAAAGCAGCTTTGTAAAAGAATTTAAGTTACGGTGATACCTAACATATGATGGTATCACCGCATAGAAATTAGGATGGTTCTGCTTCTTATTCTTATTCATCCCAAGCTTCCTCCGAATCATTTTCAAGTATACTTTGTTCATTTGTTGAGGTTTTCGCCATATCTTCATTCGGTTTTAAAGACTCAGGATCGATCTTTTGGCTTACAAATCCATCATCATGGATCTTGTTAATGTACTGAAGAAGCACCGGCTTACCTTCCATGAAGCTCACAATATCTCTTGGAGTAGGTAAGGATTCTTCGTTTAAAGTAAAATTTAACCTTTTTAAAACTTTAGGAAGTTTAGCGTTCTTACCGAATGAACATCCCATATATACCCACCCCTTACGCGTATCTCCTGAAGGTAATGAATAATGCAACAATTCAATCGTTACATTAAATTCTCTTCTTTCTATCTTCTTACCCGTTTTTTCATCAATAACATCTTCCCCCTCTTTATTTTGAACATATTGCAGCTTTCCATTAAAATAAACTTTACGATACTCAACTTTGCTGATCTTAGCACTAATCCACTCTCTTTCAGGTAATAACGGTAAAGGTGGAAGTGAATTCTTTGGTACTGGTTTATCTAATTCTGTTGGATCAACTGGTTCGCGTTCTTCATTCATTAGTTTTACTCCCTTTTTTAGTTTGGTAATTTTCCGTGTTTTTCGTAGTATTCTTTTTCGCACTCTTCTTTTTCTTCAAGGATTGCCTGGTATATTGCAGCTCCCAGTACTGACAAAACACCGATTATCGTAAAGCAAATTGAAACAAATATAATCTTATTCACTTTCCCCTCCTAAATAAAAAAATCCCCCGAAAAACATTTGCTAAGGATGTGAACCACTGGAAGGAGGACAACATCATGCTCGTCGGGGGATTTAAAATTATTGTTTGATTGAATTTTGTTGGTCATCCTTAGCATGGGTTTATTATAGCCCATGTTAATAGGATGATCAAGAGCTTTTTTGAAATAATTTCTTAAAAAGTTCAGCTAAACTTTTATATTGAAACTGTATTTTTATTCCTTTTATTTTGTTACCTCCGATTGTTTTACCGGCAGGTTTTACAGATTTAATGATTTTTTTTGGTTTTATTTTCATATTCTTTTTGTTCTTTTTTTGTATGAATACGTCCGTAACTTACCACCTCAAAGAATTGCTGATTAAAGAATTCAGCCGGCATACATTCTTTAGGGTTAAGTGATGTTGCATGAGGAAATTCTTTCTGAAGTGACCATAACGCGTTTTCAGAGCAAAAATATAATCGTTTTCTATTAAGTATAAAAGGAATCTTAAACCTGGCAACACCCCAATAATCATACATTAAATTACAGTGTGTAGCTGCCCAAAACGCTACTTTATACCGTTTATAATTAAACTCATCACCTTTAAACCGGATTACAGCAAATTCTCTTCCTTCATAATACTCAAGAATATTTACAACCTTTGATCTTGGAGGATTAACGCGTACAGCGTATGGCCCGCCTCCCGATACATCAATATGAACATATTGAGAGGCATTAGTTAAATACCCCATCTTTTTTTGCGTCCGTTCAATCTGATTTCCTATTAAACTTCCTGTATTCTTCCAAAGGATGAAGTACCCCATCTTAAACTTATCTAAAAACCCCTCTGACGGCCTATTTAAGACACTTTTTTCTTCAACCCTCATCATTACTCTCCTATTTGTCTTTCTGCCCAAAATACCACCCTACAACCGTAAAAAAGGCCGCTGTAAAAGCTTCCTGCACCAACATAGCCCTTAAATGTAAAATACAATAAGATGCAACGATCAATAAAGCGATCCAACCGCGCATTGATACGCCGAAAACCATCGATTCAGGTTTATTTCTGCCTAGTTCTTCACTCATGATTAACCTCCTCAATAATATCCATTTCATTCATTAAAGACGGGTTAGATAGACTTTTTACCATTTTAGCAGCTTGTTTACAATGATCCGCTCCTACGCAATAAGATGTTATTTTATGCATTATAATTCTTGCGTCTCCTGTTGCGTATGGAGATTTAATATTATCTCCATCCACACGAAGAGTTATTTCTCTAGCAAAAGCGCACCCGGACAAAAACACTAAAAGAAAACCTGCTATTATAAACTTATTCATTATCAGCCTCCACTTTATTTGCCCATTGAATCATTTTTAAAGTTAACCTTCTTCCCCGCTCTATAACATTATTAAAATCCTGAACCCATTCTCTACATTCAGATGCTAATGTTTCTTTATCTTTTTCTGTCATGATTATTTCCAGAAATAAATGTACTAATTATCAGAATCCTTTAATAATTTAAGATCATATTCAATCTCATCTAATCGCTTACGAATTTCAATAATTTTTTCATGTATATCAAAATAAATATCGTCTTTAGTTTGCTTGTCCATTTTTTTTCCAAAATTCCCCGTTTAAATGATCGAATTTAGCTTGAAGTTTATTAACATCTTTTTCTATATTCTCAATCCTATTCTCCGTATAAGGCTTATCTTTAAGCCAAGGGGAACTTGCTTTACTAATAATCTTCTCAACATCATCCGTTGTGACTCTATCTGTTCCAATTCTCCAAACTACAACCGCACCGGAAATAAGCATACTTATCGCTGTAATTGCTAAATACTTCCATACTTCAGAGGCTTTATTGTTACTAACTTGATCTTTTAAAATCTGTAATTCTTCTTTCTTTACAGTATTAACAAGTTCCACCTTTATTTTATAAACTTCTTCTGTATATTTCTTTATTTTTTGATCAATGCTTAAAAGATACCCTTTAAGCATATCATACATATCATTCGACACTTAACCTGCTTTCGAGCCACTCCATTAACTCTTTTTCTGATTTTTCTTCTCTATCTCTCATTTTTTTCTCTTTAAAAGGCTCTGTCTTATGAATTTCTATAACTTGAATAACATCTTCAACCATTATATCATTCATTTTTTTCTCCTCAGAATAATTGGAATAATAGACGCTAATAAAACAAATATCCCGCCTATAATTGTTGTTACGATTAAAGTTTTATTATCTTCTTTCGGTAAATTAACAATTACTTGCGGGATATTCATAACCACCTCTAGTCATGTATTACATAAATCGATTTTATGTATCTAGTAAATGGTGTTGTAAAGTCACCAAAAGCCTCAGCAGGATCATTCCCATTTCCACATATCCTGTCCCAACCACATAAATCATTTTCAATCCCATCTTTCTTGTTTGCCTTAGCATCCCAAGCCCCAAACCCTCTAACTTCTCTTTGTGTGTAATCAGAATACCCATAATCAGCAAATATCGCCCATAAACTAAATCCAAGTGCAACTCTATCACCATTATTAGTCTTAAAATCCATTCCTTGCTTTAAAGCCTCCACCATACCTTTACCCCTTTTATTCTGAGTATCCATAATGTAAGAATAATCAAGATTTAAATTATCAAGAGGCAAATGGGCATACCCATAACTATCACCAACATTAAATTTAAGAAAATCTGCCCTTCCTGCGCTTCCAGAACCTGCATCTTGGATAAACCCAGTAGTGTTAGACAGTCTTTTCCAACCTTGAACGCTATATGGAGATGTCCCATTTTCCCTCAGCATTACATAATTGCAATCGTTAATTCCATCTGTAGGGTCTGAATCTTGTATATGTCCATTCTCACCTCTAAAGCAGCTATAGTTTGAAACAACTGTTGTGTTAGCCCCATTGGCTAAAACCCAGGCCGATTTAAAACCTGGATACGCTTCCATTTCCCAATCAACTATTGCCGAATGTCTTGTTCCTGCACTAGTTAACGCTAACATATTTGTACCATCTGTAATAATATCATTATCGGCCATATTTCCAATCGATCCTGCATCTGTATAAAACCAAATATATTGACCAAATTCATTTCTAACTTCTGGTTGATCAACTATTTTTATATATTGGTAGACAATAACTCCTGTATCAGCACACGTTTCTAAATCTGTATTATCAGTACAATTCCACCCAATAGATGTTTGGGATGGTATTCTAAAATCTTCTGTTGTTTCTGAACAATTAACACCAACTGTTAAACCATCACAATCCCAACCACCTTGCCTAAAATCCCCATTAGTTCCTGTTAACGTAAATACTTGATCAATAATGCCATTCCTTGAATAATGATCCGCTGAACCAGACGTATACCAAAAACTAGAAGCAAAAAAAGGTATTCCTTGTCCTGGGCCTAAATCTCCTCCAGTTTCATCATACTGATCTTTTAACTCATCTCCTAAAGTATTACCGCTCTGCAAAGATAAATAATTATTACTATAAGGTGTTAGCCATCCAGGGCCATCTTGAACATTACCAAAAGATAATCCTGCCATTGCTCTCATAACTTTTTTACCATCAGCACGAACCCTTACTCCCCTAAACCAACCGTCGTGATAACCATAACCAAAACCATAATTTAATATCTTCTCATGGAAAAGACCATCAGGCCCGAAAAATTCATCATATAAAACTCTGTGAAATCTATGTTGATAATTTGCCAGCATATCGTGTATATCTTCTCTAAAATCAGGGTCTGGATTTGTATTATCATAAAGACAAACACCATTCAAATCACCTGAAACCATATGATCTAAATACGTTTCTCCTATAAGCCCCCACCATGCGTTTTTTCCATCAACTCTCTCTGTTGGAATTGCTATTGTTCCTGACGTACCACTCCAAGCAGCGTTCAATGCCGTAATAGCAGCTTCATCCTTATCAGGAGTTCCATCCGTATCTGTGTCTGTTGAATCATACCCAGGAACATCAGACCAAATAGTAAACGATCCTAAAGTCCCTGATACAGATAATTCATAATCACCATCATATCCAATATTAGATAAAAATGTTCCCTCTGTATCTAAATCACCATAATGTGTACGAAGCCAATTAATTTGTGCAAGATAAGTCTCATTGTAAGGTTCATCTGTTGAATCAGATGATAATGTTCCTGTTTCCATAAGCCTTGCCATTGGATTGCAATGTCCACCAGCACTCCCTAGCGGCTCATTTCCTAGCATATAACCCATTAAATTTACATCAGCTAAAGCTCTATTAGCCCCATAATAATAGTTGTTAAAATCTGTAGTTGGAGAATTAAAAAATACATCATTATTATAAAATGAAACTAAACATCCATTTGTATTACATTGTTCACTCCCAATCATTTGAGGTACTTGCCTTTGATAATCAGGATCATAAACATCAACCCAAGATAGATTGTTACCATCTATCAAATCGAAGAACCCTGCCGTACCATCTTCATTTAAGAATCCAGACCCTTGCTTCATATCAACATTCCCAATATTAGGCATATTACCTAAAGGATTCTTAACTGCCTCTCTTACCTCATATGAAACACCAAAACCTACATCTGATAAACCTAAACTCTTTATATCTTCTAATTTATATTGACCAACAGCCGTACACCCTAAAGCTGATCCTATCCTAGCTTTATAAGAGGAACAAGGTTGGCCATACCCATCCCCCGATCGTCCTTTAATCTGGTTGTAATCAACATTATTAGCACCTTTTATGAAATAAACATTTCCTAATGAATTGATTAAATACCAACGCTTTTTCTTTGCAAAATACTGAGGTTCCCAATCATGCCATATTCTATAATGCTCAAACTTGTTACCATAATTTGTCCATGATACAGGCGTATTTAAACCTGAATCTCTGTGAACCTCACCAATTGTAATATTATCAACATAAGCCTCACACGTTACACTAGTACAATAAAACCTAACTTTTCCGCTACCAAGGCTTCCTTCATGCGTCGTTGTAAAATCAGATGATAAAAAAGACTCCCAATGACCAACCCCACCGGCAGTTCCTATCTGTTCATTAAGAATTGAAGTTGAACCATCCCCATCAATAATTTGTATATTAACAGTACCATCAACCACAAACACATGACCAGCCGCTTTCCAATCAAAATCCCATCCTGTAATAACTGTTACCCCGTCATCGGCAACCTTATCAATTGCAATCGTTCCTGTAAGCTCTATTCCATCATTCGTATCACCCGAGAAGTGACGAACATATCCTTCATCTATCGGCATTGTTGTTGTTGAGGTTCTTTCATTAACCGTAGGTGTATTATAATTAGACCAACCAGAATCTAATTCCATATTCCCATTTGCTTTATGCGCTGTTAATAAAGCCCTATCAGCAGGATCACCCATTACACGAAATTGTAATCTATCTGGAAATAATCCAAATATTGTGTCTGCGGTATTAGCCCATATAACAAAAGTGAAAGCCACGTTTGCATCCGGTGATATAGCTTGCCACGCAACATCATACCCTTCAACCGCCATAGTAGGAAAATTTGCATTGGTATCATAAATGATGAAATCATCAATAAAATCAGGAGTTTCTTCAAAAAACTTTCTTTTTTGGGATTTAATTCCTGTATACCCACCCTTAAAATCCCAATCAGCAGGATACGGATGATCAATAGGAATTACTACTGGCCCAGCAGGTGTTTCTGTAGGAGTAGCAAGTGATTCGTAGTTTCTTATATTAATATCAACTAATCTTGACCGACCTTGATCTTCTGTTCCTAAAGCACATAAATATCTAAATGTATCTGTATCAACATTTATATTGACTTGTTGAGGTACAGTTTCCCTATCCGCATCTGTATACGATTTTAATGAAATAACATCCGAATATCGTTCAACTGTTATATATCGTGTAATAGGCAGATTGGCGGTTTTTCCTATATTCAGAATAGATTGTTCCGCATTACTATTGTTTCTAACAGCAAGTTGATAATTTGAATTATCATAATTAACAAATACATTTATAGCAGGGTTTTTATTTGACCAATCTACCCCAACCTCATTACTTACATTAAATATAGAAATAGTAGCAAATGCACCCATAGAATCCACTGTAAAGTCCAAGTCGTATTTAAAAGCATCTATATTTCCAACACCTAAATCATTACATACATAATCCTGTTGATCCTCTGCAGAATAATCACTTGATGTTGATATGAGAGTTGCTTCAACTGTTAATGTTCCTGTTCCAGCACCATCTACATTATTACTCCAAGTCGTAAAATCCTCAACCGCTGAGAATCCTATTGATGGGATTAAACAAAGAAGAATTGTAAGAAGTGTTTTTTTCATGGGTATGTTTGCGAAGATGAACCAATTAATCCTGTATTTCCTGCTCCATCGTCTCCTGTTAAAGAAGTGTTATCAGTGCCACCAAAAGATTTAAATTCTACACCATCACAACTTGCATCAGACGTTCCACATTGATCTAACGTCCAATAATGTTTTGGCTGAAAACGTGATTGTAATGGAGCATATTTAACCCCACTACAAACTCGCTGTGCATCTTCTTGAGTTAATTCTGCATCCCAAAAAGCTATTTCTGAAAAACGATAATCAGATTCAACTCCAGCAATTGAACGACACCAAGAACCAATACAAGTAATATTACTACCTAAAGGATAAGAAGATGCTGTTGTATCAGAAATCTCTAACTCTCCATCTAAATATAATTTCCTATCCGAATTATTAGCAAACACGCCTACAACACATCTATATTTATCCACACCTGCAATTACTGT
>Ga0208644_1004159_pt1 | contig 10978 bp, 24 predicted proteins | sample VirMetDEL_Nov_18_FD_184517 | JGI IMG/M metagenome (GOLD analysis project Ga0208644, IMG submission 184517) | Aqueous microbial communities from the Delaware River and Bay under freshwater to marine salinity gradient to study organic matter... | ecosystem: Environmental > Aquatic > Marine >... | reverse complement strand
ATGTTGTACTCCTCACACAGGAAGATGAAGTCGTTTACGTTCATGATGTAAATTGATTTGGTTTAGGTACTCGGAAGTAGTAGACACATAGGTCATCGGCATCGAACATAGCAGTACCTCCATACCATAGGTCGTTGATGAACTCGTGGAACGTTTCGACATCGAAGGTTTCAGCAACAGCTTCTTGTCGTTCGCACAAGTCTTTGATTACAGCCATGTCAGTGGGTAGGTAATCGCCATCGTATGGAGCCTCGCAGTTCATTTGGTCCCACACGAAGAACTCTCTGATACTCACATTCTCAGGGAAGGTAGGTTTGAGTTCAACGATTTTGAGAATCTCTGATTCGCCTTCGTCATCACTGAAAATGATGATGTCCTGCATACCATCCGTAGTGCTTTGAATTTCTTCGTGTGCAGCCATCATAAGACCTGCAAGGGATTTCTGCTTGGCTGCCTTGGCTTCGTCGAGGTCGTTGAACCATCGGACTGTAGTGTCGGAGTAACCCTCGGCTAATCCACATACACCGTGTAATAATGCATAGTATTTCATTGTTCGTCAGTTTTTAGTTGTCCTTCATATATCATGTCTGCGACGGTTTCATTAATCGTTTCGTCGATGACTTCCATCAAGCGGAAGTTGTTTTGGAATGCCCTTATTAAGACCCACTCCACGTCCTCTTTCGAGGTGGTGGCTGCGATTCCGTATCGTTCGAGTACATTCCGCACGTCCTCCATACCCCACTTGAGTTCGCTCCCTTCATAGAAGCCGTCGTCGTTAATCAGTTTCTTGTTCATCATTCTGTTCTTTAAATCGTCCCATAAACTCATCGTGCATAGCATTGATAGCATCGGCTACCTTCTGCTTGCCACCCGTGAGTCCGAAGTATGCTTTCACATCTCCAATCTTCCACCCACGATGCGGCTTGAGTCCGTGGAGGTAGAGGTTTACGTCGCGCCGTGTAACCATGAGGTTGTACAGGCATCGTGGTACATCACGACCTTGAATTTTAATCGTAGGTCGGTCTTCGTCGTGTAGCTCCACCCAGAATGGGGCGGTTGCGTCTACCTTCTGCATGAAAGCTTGTGCTTCTTTATCTGTCATCATTATAGTCGGGGTAAAAAGTGTTCGTCATTAGCCAAGATTCCTGCAATGTCATGCACGAGATCGATGGCACGGATATGTGTGTCAGTGTCGTTCGCTGTGTTTGCCACACGCTCTGCCCACTCACGGAAGATTTCGAATTGTTGATGTGTCATGTGTTAGAGTTTTGAATTGTTCGTAATAGTGCTTCGCAGTTCTCCCAATCGCGCACTATGGTGAGGGGTACGTGGTAGTAGGTGTCGGTAACGGGGTCATGCCACGTCTCAATCTCACCTGCATAGGTTTCCTCGATGTATTCGAGGCGGTCGATAATTGATTTGTCCATGTGTTAGAATTTTGAATTAGTAAAAAAGGACGGTGTTTAGGTTTCTCTCCCATCGGTGCAAGCCTCATGATTCCATAGCTTACACCACAGGTAATGGTCTTCCTGGTGATTTGTAACACCGCCCGTTGTAGCAAGCCGAGGATTCGAACCTCGCACGCCCCCCGACGGGGACTCGCTATGTATGAGCCGTAAGCACGCCAAACAGCTTACGTTTGCAGTAGTTGATTTAGCCTAACTACGCTCATGACGAATGTGTTTATTCCAAGAAGTCATCGACCGCCCTTGAAACATCTAATCGTCGACTCACATCAAGCCCGCAAGCTTTACCCATCTTCTTGGCAAACCATTGGTGGAACTGCTTCTCCTCATCCCCGAAGCATCCATACGTCTGGTTACGCAGGGTAACTCGGTTGCCTTCTTCATCGTAGGCTACGAGGAACGCAATCGTACTGCATTCACCCGTCGATGAGTTGATTTGGTGGCGGTATTCGATAGCCACGGGTATGTTGTTCGTGGTGGTAGTCATCACTGAGTCGCTACGCTCAGGAGTCATGCCAGTAACGATGAGTTTGTCCCAAGAATTCAGGAAGTCGGTAAGTGTGGGTAATGCCATGTGTTAGAGATTTTGATTTTGTCGTTGTTGACACTGCAAAGATAAGGGACAGATTTCCATTTTCCAAATTTATTTTCTAAGTCGCTGATTGTAAGTCAGTTAGAACTCCATCGACCTGATGTGAATAGCACCAATGTCCATCATCTAATGTGAGTACATAGTTGTCGTGCATACTCACCTCGTCTACCTCCTGCCCATACTTCTCGCCTGGGTGGTAGGTGCGCTCGATGGCTTCTACGCTTGCTGTCTTCTGCGGGTCGCGACCGAACCCGCCTCGGTATACTACCCGTGTACCTACACGGATGAGTCGTTCGTTTGTGAATTTTGTTTTCATTATTATCTCCAATTATTTTCGTCTTTCCAAATCCATACTTCGTCTATGGTGTGCCCTTTCGTGCGCTCCATGTACGCTATGTGGTTGTTCATATGCTGTTCGTCGTTGAACACGCGGGTATAGCCCCACCCGCTGGCTTTGCCTCGTGTCCAGTCGCCCTTGTATGCGCTCTGGAATTGTAGTGTTACTTTAATCATTTTCTTGTAGGTATTCATCTATGATTTGGTACGCTGTTTTGTCGTCGTTCAGGTACTCATCGCGGTTGCCTGACCAGTACGCGGCGGCACGTAGCACCTCCACGCCGTGGTTGTACTTGGGTCTTGGAGTCAGGTCAAACCGTGTACCCTTGAAAGCCTCTTCGAGAATTTTGGAGTTGCCGCCATCGGCTTGCATATATGCGTCGATCAGAGCGTACTCGAATCCGCCCGCTGTCTTGCGCCGTTCGTACAGCTCATCAATGTGTTGTTGTGTTTTCATCATGCTTGGTGGTTTACAAAGATTTCTCGTTGGTTTTCAAGGTCGTAGATAGCCCGCTGCCCGCGCTTCGCAGCGAGTGCAAGTGCTTCCTGCTCGTCATCGAGGATGTTGCAAAGGTCAAAGACAATCTTATTGTCTTCCACCCAGGTGCCTATGACTGCGCTACCTGATTGATTCAGCTCTAATTGAGCTGTGAAGTTGAAGCGATTGTACTCACGCTTGAACGCTTGCTCGTTGTCCAAATCAACAGATTTCTCACCGATAACCCCACCGATTACATACCCATACTTGGGTACATAGTACTCGCCGTTGTCCATTACTCCTACGGAGGAGCCACCAGTCAGCATCGTGCTGCCATATGCGAAGCACATAGCTTCGTCGAAAGAAAAGTTTTTCATGATTAGAAGTTTTGAAAGTCGATTAAAGTGTTGTGAGCGAACGCTTCGCCTACCAAGCGGCAGCCTTCGTAGTCGTGGATGTAGGTGAAGTATGCATACGCATCCACCATCTCATCCAAGGTGAATTCAAGGAAATGATTATACATTTCCTGTCCCGATTAAGTCCTCCAATCGCATCTGCTCGTCGCAGCATAGCGCATCCCACTCTGCCGTGCAGGTCAGGGTAGAACCGAGGAGTTGAACATCGTTGAACAAGGCGGAAGCCATCTGCGCTTTCTTGCGCTGTGTGTCTGTAGACATGAGTTAGAAATTTTGATTGTTGACTGATTTGACAACGCCGCAAAGATACGGCTTATTGTCCATAATTCCAAATTTATTTTAGCACCCTAAAGGGTGATTAGTCGATGACATCGTACACCTCCCATGTGGGGGCGTCATCATGCCAGCACACCACGTGGTGCGACTCGCAGGCAGGCTCGAACACGTAGTCCGACGAAGCTACTTCTTTGAAGTAGCAGTAATCATCCCCCTCTTTGAGGATGATGTTAACAGCCCAGTTCGCGGCACTCTCCGCGTCTGGGAAGTTCCGCTTACAGCGAAACTCGCCGCCCCCCACGAACGGGAAGACGAAAGCAAAAATTGGTTGTGACATAAATCTTTGATTTATAGGGTTTAACAAAAAGAATAAAATTGATAAACTCTCTTAGAAAGAGAGTTCATCAAAGACAGGGCAACCAGCGGCAATCAAAGCCTCGGCTTCAGCAAGCTCCTGCTTGAGCTGGGCTGAGCGCAGCTGCTCAGTGCGGAAGCGAGCCATGGCTTCCTCTGGCGACTCTCCTGGAAGGAGAGTGAGCTTCATCTTAGCCTTCTTGCGAGCCTTCGGCTCAGCAACAACAACCTCTTTACGAGGTTCGAACGGTTGAGCATCACCTTCGGTGATGGCGTGAACTACCTTGGTCTTGGCGACCTTGCCAACTTTGTTGGCAGTAGCTGACTTAGCTTGAGCTTGCTCAAGCCCTGCGGCAGACGACCGCTTTGGTCGACGAACCTTGCCAGCAGCTTTCGCTGCTTTGGCTTTGGACTTAGCCTTAGCCTTCGGCTTAGCCTTGGACTTAGCCTTCGGCTCGGCAGCCTTCGGCTCTACTGACTCGATGAGAGCCACCAACGATGCTAAAGCATCGACAGCTACCTTCTGCTTAGCAGAAGTAGGGTTGAACATGAAGCTGTTTACAGCTTTCTTAGTTGCCTTCAGCAACTCGGAGTGATTGATGGTGTTTGCCATAACTGTTAGATATTAAGAGTAGAATAAGAATTCACAGAATTCATTCTTATTCTACTCTATATCTAGTTTCTCCAACTCCCGCGATCTCCGTAGGAGATTCCTGCGGTTGGTAGCTAACTGCACGCGGCATCGAAGATGCTCCTGCGCGGTTAGCGGAAAGCAGTCGAAATCAGGGGGTTAGCTAACCTTCATGAATGAAGGTTGTTTTGGACTAACCAGAGGTTAGGGGGTGGTTGTCCTGCCAATAATCTTAGCAATACCAAAGGTATTGGCATCGTTCAATTCAAGCTCCACTTTAACTGACTGCTGCTAACTTGCTGTTTATCAATGGCTTAGGGCAGGTTGAGTAAAGCTGAAATGTATGCGGCAGCGCACGATACTTCGCGGGCACGGGGTGTAGCGGATGCGTTTCGGACGCGCACCCGCGTCGCTGTGTAGTATACATAATCCCCTCCCCCTGTATTACAACCCCATTTTTCAAGCCTTGCACGCTCCTGGCGAGAGAAGTAATCAACAGACTTATCCACAAAACACCTAGACTATCTGAGTTAGTAATCTGTTGTTCAATGAGTTACGTGTGGTTACCTAAACCAGTTTCTAGTACTTGACTTTTAAAAAAATATGCTGTAACTTCGCCAAAGCTTTGTCAGCGATGATACTTAGTAGTCTGTTTTTTATAAATGGATGTTTACTTCATAACCTAAGAAGCTATTTAGACACTAAGACGATGCTTAGAGGGGTTTGCAAGGGCAAACAAAACAGAAGCAGATGAGCGTCAGTCAAGCTAATGATGCTGTGAATGGCGCAAAGACTGTTTTGTTATATTTGCGTCATGAAAGCTAAGAAGAGACCAGTGTCGATTGCTGATCCAAAAGAAGCACCAGATTATAGAAGCGCTTCAATGCAGCTGTATGGGTTTGAAGACGGACCTATTAAATCGATGGAAGGAGTTAATGACCCTGTATTTGACCTATTGATGTTTGGTAGGAGCCTATATAATAGCGGTGTCGTAGATTCAATACAGGACGGAATCGAAGGTGCGTTTAAAATGGTTTCAAAAAACCCTAAGTATTCTATAAAGCAGTTGATGGATAGGTTGCCAAATACTGTTGGGGCTTTTGTAGCTGGTGAGTCTCTAGAGGACATGCTGTTTAACGATGAAGAAGAGTAATGAAAGCTAAGAAGAGGAGGAGTAAAGAAGCTAGACTTATCAAGAAAGCTGTCCAGTCTGGAGATATTCAGAAAGATCCTATTGAGGATTACTACTTAGACCCTTACGGGAGACCTATTGTCCAGATGCTGAACGAGGCCCCAGTAGAGACGTTAGGCTATAAAGATAGAGATCTTGCTGCTGACGCGCTTAATGTCCTTGGGGTAGCGGCGAGAGAAGGACTCGGCATGCTTCCTGTGGTGGGGGAGACGCTTGATGCAGCCGAAGTAGCACACTCAGCAAAGTACGGAACAGACTATTATGGAGATGAGGTGTCCCCTGAGCTTCTAGGAGGTCTGACGGCTGCTGGTTATTTGGTACCTAATATTATTGAGAGGCCGATAAAGGCACTTGGTAGGGCGGCTAAGAAGGGGTACAAAGCAGTTAAAAATAAAGTTTCAGCAAATCAAGAATCCTTGCCTGCTGCAACCGCCAGCGAAAAAATTATTAGCGCTGGGGAGCGAATGAAAAAAGCAGGAATGAACGAAGAGTCAATCGAAGGAGCAAGGGGAAACCTTATGTCGTTTGTGAACTCAGACGAGTACAAGGATAGAGCTATGCGTTCTTATTACCGCATGGCGGATGACTATAACGAGTGGGCGACCGAGGCTAATCGCATGCCAACCACTAGACAGGCAGCCGAAGACTATGCTGGTATTATGCAAGGACGGGCAGCCAGCATGCTTGAAAACACAGAACCTTTTGTTGAAGACGCTACGACCTTTGCAAAAAGGGATATGCCTGAAGAACTTGAGTCCGACGGACGTGCTGGATTTGCTGGATTAGCTATTAGAGAAAGCAAGCTGCCATTCGGTGTCCTTACTCCGAGTCAACAGCAAGCCATGGTAAAATATCCTGAACAAGTAAGTAGAAACTTACAACAATTAGGACCTAAGCACACCCACACTGAAAGCTATGGACCAAGTATTATCCTTGATCCTAAAGCGGAAAGAAGTACGGCTGCTCATGAGTTTGGGCACACCAGCATGTCTATAGAGGACATCCTGAATGCGGAAGAATCTATAGACACCCCAAAGATAAAAGATTCTAGCAGGAAGGATTTGGAGGGAAGGACTATTATGGGTCGGGATTATTCGGAATACCTCAACGATCCAGACGAAGTAAGAGCCCGTGCATTCGAAGCTATTGACGCTGCTATAGAAATGGATGTTACTACTGATGAGTTAGTGGATGAATTTTTGTCGGCACAGAAAGCACGGTCCGTTGCAGAAACCAGAGAGGAGATAATAGCAGCGGGAGCTAACTACGATAAGATATACAAAGCTATCCCTAGAGGCTTGAGAACACTGCTTGAGCACTTTGACCCAGACGAGGTAAGAAGTTACTTAAAGAAGGTTTACTCTGCGCTACCAATAGCTGGGGCGGGAGCAGTAGCCGCCACCAGGATGGGGTCTGTAGGCGAAGAGCCTGCAAGCTACGCAAAGGGCGGGATAATGAAGGCTGTGAAGAGGTCGGCCAAGAGTGGAAAAATTAAACCTAAGAAGCGAAACTACAAGAAAGAGTACAAGAAGTTCCAGTCATCTGATAAGATGAAGAAGTACCGTGCTAAGCTCAATAAGTACAATAGAGATAACGGTACATATGGGAATGGGGACAGCCTAGATGCGTCTCATAGAGGCGGGAGGATCGCTGGGTATGAGGCTGAGAGCAAGAATCGTGGTAGACGAGAGAAGTCCAGAATTAGAAAAAATAAATAACTATATTTGCATTATGTACGCAAAGAAAAATTACCAACAAGGCGGACGCCTTGCAGACATGCTCGCTAAGTATATGAATGGTGGCATGATGAAATATGAGAATGGAGGGGAGGTTGACCCTAATAGCCCTGAATTCAAAGAGTACCTTGAGTACAGATCTAGAGGGGGTGGAGGTCCACTTTACTTTGAAGAATATCAGGGAGAGGCATTGTCACCGTCTGAACTAAGACAAATGGTTAGACAACAGGGCTCTGGAATGGCTATACCAAGGTCTCTCATGCCTGAGAACTTGTCAGAGAGATATATGAACGAGGCTATGCTTGGTTATTCAAGCGGTCCAGCAGCTGCTAGAGCTACTATGTCTGATGCTATGTCTGGAGCTGAGGCCAGGTACAATCAAAACAGGAAGTTTGAGCAAGAGTTTCTTGAGTACATGAGAAACAAGAGCGGTGCCGCCCCAAGAAGAGAGCCAGGCATGCGTCTTGAACAAACCCCAGAAGGTCAACTAACTCAGGCAGAGATTGCAGCAAGAAGATCCATGGGATTATAAAACTGACTAATATAGAATAAAAAAAGGCCCTATCGGGCCTTTTCTTTTGTATTGCAGTTTTGTTTAGTCAGCGGCGACGATGTTCAGCCGATCGTATCCCACGTATTCAAAAACGTTTGAGTATACGGTGTTGTTTAGTTCTACTGAGTTTTTGAACTCAGAAACTTTGTCTACATATCGATCGTTGATAATGAACACTGTTCGTTCATTTACTGGTTCGCCACCCTTTGTGCAGAACACCACGTATGCCCCAGCTTCATTCCATGTGTGCATAGCGTTATTAGAATCGTATGAAGCTACGTGAGTGAAATCAAACTCGCTGTAGTCTACGTTACCGAATAACCCAGGGTTTGTGTCGAGGCAACCCCCGTGCATTTGGAAGACTCGGATTGAATCTGCACTGCATGTTGGCGCAAATGATTCCACTAAGCTCTTGTTGAGCGATTGAGACAAGCCCGTTACTGTCAGCAGGGCGAAAGCTGTGGTTAATAATGAATTTTTCATAGCAAATAACTGTTTTAAATTGTTTCGTAAATTCGGTTTGCTGATCTCAATATACGATACAAATTCATTCGATCCAAATTTTTTTTCTAATTTTGCTATATTCAATCGTAGATTGAAAAAATATTACCACAACCCTCGGATTAAACGAATCAACCCTGCTTGGGTGGCGAACAAAAATGAAATTAAGCAAAAACCTGTCTCTAAAAGAAGCGACAAAATCAAATACGGCGACACGCCTGGGTATCAAAAACGAGCCTGAGCAGTGGGAGATTGATAACCTGCGTGCTATAGCCGAGAATATATTCCAACCTGTGCGTGATCATTTCGGTGTCCCGATCGGTGTGAGCTCAGGGTATCGATGCAAAGAACTCAACAAAGCTATCGGGGGGAGCAAGTACTCTCAGCATATGATTGGGGAGGCGCTTGACATAGACGCCGATATCTACGGGAAGGTGACGAACGCAGAGATATTCAACTACATCAAGAATAACCTAGAGTGGGATCAGATGATCTGGGAGTTCGGGGATGACGAAGAACCTAACTGGGTGCATGTATCTTATAAAGAAGCTGGTATCAATCGAAAACAGCTTAGGAGAGCGTACAGAGACGAGAAAGGTGTTTATTACAAGAATATATAATGGCAAAGCAAGTAAATAACTATGCTCCACAGGAGCGTAATATAAACCGCCCTGGGGTACACGCCAAGACGAAGACGTCTAAGAACAAGCGTAGTAAGAACTACAAGAAAGCCTATAGAGGGCAGGGGCGTTAAAGTGCGTTATAGAAACGCTGCACCGCTAGCCTACCTTTCTGCGATAGCGCATAGCGAACTCTGTAGTTATATTTTGTCTCGTCACGAAATAAGTGATCCTCTAGCGTCTGCGAAGGGGTGAGCTTGTCGAAATGCTTGTACAGATACCCCATAGCCGATAACGGGTAGATCATCCTGTCGGCAAGGTTCTTCTTGTTCATCCCGTACTCCTCGGCTACCCACGCTATAGTAAAGAACTCCAGGTCATAAAGGAACAGCATAAGCTGTAGATATGACTTAGTGAGGTCTGGATGACTGTCCAAGAAGTCATTCGTAGCGCTACGTAGGTTCTTTAGATGGTTTTGCTTTACGTATTTATCTGGGAGTCTGGAGAACTCCCTAAACATCCTGCTCTTTCTAACCGTTGACCTAGGCATATAAAATGTGTCGTATATTTGAATTAAACAAATTTACATCATGAACCCTAAAGACACCCTCTTCTTTGCCGAAATGTACTCCCTCGTCAAGAAGATGGAGGAGACCATAGAGGATTTCGATATGAAAGAACGAACCCTCGCGTCTATCGTAATAGGTGTTATCGACCATGAGGCAATAGAAAGTGATACGGACCACGCAGAGATGAAAACCATGTATAGCTTCAACCTAGAAAGCCGTGAAGAGCTCGAAGCGTTGAAGCAGGTTATGGATGGTGCCTACAAGGACGACGACGACATAGATCTAGACGGTCTCCTTGGTGATCTGGGCATATCCCTAAACTAATGCAAGGACTTATCAGGAAGATTATTGTCGGCAAGGAGCCGAAAGACGGTATGGCGTACTATATCGGTATGCGTGCAGGCAAAGGAGAAGTGTCGGCTATCTTGGAAGATGACCATCATCTTCATAAATTTGCAAAAAAGCGGTATCTGATCTATATCGAAAACGAAGAGGGGACGCTCCTATGGAAATGTATAGACGAGATGCCGTGCATGCTTGAGTACGACCTAAACTTTTAATTAAATGAAAACATTCGATTTGTTTGTTGTCAAGCTAGAAAAGCTTGTCAATGACACGATCACGACCGATAGTGGTCTAGAACTATACATAGACAACAGATTCAATGAATTCCAAAACAGAATTACAGAAGGTCCCGTCGTGGCGGCGCCTTTTAAATACGATACAGGGGTCGAAGTGGGGGATACGCTGTATTTCCATCACCTCGTTGTTATTAACGATGGTCAGCCTCTTACTGGTGAGGATAATCACTACCTTGTTCGTTTTGATCCTAACCATACCGTTAATAATCAGGCTATTGCTTACAAGTCTAAGAAGACTGGCAGGGTACATCCGCTGGCGGGCTGGTCTCTTCTCGAAGGAGTGGAAGAAGAGGAAGAACGAGAGTCAGATATTATCGATGTTATTAAACTTAAGGATAAGCCTATCACGAAAGGCATGGTCGCATTTCAGGCACCTTGGGTGGATGAACTAGGACTCAACATAGGCGATGTGGTAGGATTTAAGAAAAATATGGACTATCGCATCAATATAGACGGGACAGAGTATTACCGCGTTCGCGCAGAAGACCTTATGTATGTCGAAGTCTAAATTCACTACGATATCCGCAGCTACACGACTCATGGAGAGTATGGAGGTGGCTATTAACAATATGATCGAGGAGGTAAAGAAACCCGTCGATCCAGACGCTGGTGGGTCT
>Ga0208644_1004158_pt1 | contig 10979 bp, 16 predicted proteins | sample VirMetDEL_Nov_18_FD_184517 | JGI IMG/M metagenome (GOLD analysis project Ga0208644, IMG submission 184517) | Aqueous microbial communities from the Delaware River and Bay under freshwater to marine salinity gradient to study organic matter... | ecosystem: Environmental > Aquatic > Marine >... | reverse complement strand
GGGGTTTTTTTATGCGTGTAATAAAAATAAATACTCCCGCCTATATCTCAGCTTGACACGCAATCACTCCCCAGAATACCCCCCAGAATACCTTTGATTAACACTAGGGTTATTACTTACAAAAATCTGTATTACCCCTCTACTCCACAAGTGTTAAGTTAAATTACATTCAATATTACTCTAGCTATATTTGTATTCATTCCCTTGATTACCCTTGAATTGATTTTTAACTACCATTGGTTTTTACTTTGATATAACAAGGGGGTACGCAGGGGCACATGGGGGGTCTGGTATACTCATATATGCACTCACCAGAAAATCTCAGATACCCTTGTTAACCACCTGGTGGCTATATCTTAAGGACTAAATATTCCACCCTAATATATCTCTGGGCTATATCTTAAGGGAACCTTTAGTACCCCCTTATGAATGATACTAATGCTCCCCTGGGGTACCCTTAATGGTACATTATACACCTATTTTCAGGAATTGTCAATAGGTAACCTAAAATTATTTTTATATTACCTCTTGACATATTCCCAATCATTGCTATAATAGATAATCATGGGTCTATCAAACGAATCACAACAACATAACTTTAGTTTATACATAAAGGGATTATCACTGGTACACCCACACAATACAGGCTCGAGCCTTGTTAATTAATACCTAAGGAATTATTATGGCAAAGAAATACGGACAATCAGATATCATGTATGATGAAGCACCGATGACTGCAAAGGAGAGAAGAGCTTTACAAAAAGCTATGACTCCTGAAGTCAGACGTATGCGTAATAAATACGAAGCAAGTAAAAGGGGAGAGACTATTAAAAGTTTCTTTTCTAAACTAAAAGGTAAGACCTTACCTGAACAAAGAAAAGCTAAGCGTATGAAAGATGCAGATGTAGAAGCTGGTATGGAGAAAATTAAAGCTCCTAAAGTAGAAGCTTCGAATGATAAATATTTAAAAGATATGCCTAAAAATATTGTTTCATCATTTGGTCAAGAGTTTAAAAAAGCTAGAATGGAAGGATTAGATTCTTTCATGTTTGGTGGTGAGAAATTTTCAACAGCAACTGCAGAAGATGTAAAAGCATCTGGAAGCAAAAGCTTGAGAGAATATCTCAATAAACGACTTGGCAATGATGGAGAAGACGAATAAGAATATCTGGGAAATCTTAGAAGAGGTAAATGCTAGACATGGATTCTACTATTCTACCAGAAAGCAAAAAAGAACTTACCGAGATGCAAGAAAAGTTTCTAGACGCATTATTCGGGGAAGCAAAAGGCAATCCCAAGATTGCAGGTGAGATTGCTGGATACTCAGAACAAAGTTATCCTAAAGTCGTACGGAATTTAAAATCAGAAATAACAGCTAGAGCAGAAAACTATTTAGCTGTACATTCTGCTAAAGCAGCAACCAAGATGGTTGATATGTTAGATGAAGATGGAACTACTCCCCATGCTAACATTCGTATGGAAGCTGCCAAACAAATACTAGATAGAATTGGCATTGTGAAAAAAGATCAGTTAGATATTAACATGAAAGCAATGCATGGAATATTTATATTACCTGCCAAAGATGGAACCAATCAAGATTAAAAAAAGAGGAAAGACTATTCCTTTTGGTTTTAAAGCATCAGGTGAAGCAGGCTATATAGAACCAGTTAAAGAAGAATTAGAAGCTTTACAACAAGCTAAAGAATATTTAAAAACCTGTTCTTTAAGAGAGACAGCACAATGGCTTCATCGTAAAACAGGAAGATACATTTCGCATGTCGGATTACAACAACGAATTAATAGCACCTCCGAAACCCAAGAAGGTCATCAAGAAGAAAAGGCAGAAGGCTAAGCTATCTGCAAAACAAGCTCTCGAACGAAGTAGAAAGAAAGTAGCGAAAGCTGAGCAAACATTACGTTCAGCAAAACAGTCAGCAGAAAATTTAAAAAATAAACTAAAGACTGTTAACCAAGTACTAGTCGGAAAAGAAACACAACTACTCACTGAAGACATAATTGAAAGTGTTCCTAATAATGTTCAAGAGCATATCAAATCGCAAGAAGTAATCTTTAAACCTAACAAAGGTCCACAAACAGATTTTCTTGCAGCTTCAGAACGAGAAGTTTTTTATGGTGGTGCTAGAGGTGGAGGTAAATCCTACGCCATGTTAGTTGACCCGTTACGTTATTGTACGAAAGCTTCTCATAGGGCACTACTAATAAGAAGGACAATGCCAGAGTTGAGAGATTTAATTAATCATTCTCAGCGATTATACTCAAGGGCATTTCCAGGAGCAAAATGGAGAGAACAAGAAAAGGAATGGAGATTTCCATCAGGTGCAAGAATCGAATTTGGTTATGCAGAAAACATGCAGGACGTTTTACGTTACCAAGGTCAATCTTACACATGGATAGGAATAGACGAGTTACCACAATATCCTACTCCCGATATTTATAATTTTTTACGATCTTCGTTAAGATCTGTAGATCCAGAGATACCTGTGTTTATGAGAGCCACTGGCAATCCAGGTAACATAGGATCACAATGGGTAAGAGAAATGTTTGTAGATCCAAGTGAACCTAATAAGACATTTGAGATTTCTATTAACACACCTACAGGTGTAAGAAAAATTACCAGAAGATTTATACCAGCTAAGCTTCAAGATAATCCATCCTTGATGCAAACAGATGATTACTATGTCATGTTAGCATCTTTACCTGAAGTTCAGCGTAGACAATTTTTAGATGGAGATTGGGATGCTTTTGATGATTCATCTTTTCCAGAATTTAAAAAGGATACACATGTTGTCGAACCTTTTGAGATTCCTAAAGGTTGGTATCGCTTTCGTGCTGCAGACTGGGGTTATAGTTCTCCTGCTTGTTGCCTTTGGTTTGCTATTGATTATGATAACAATCTTTGGTGCTATAGAGAATTATACACAACGAAACTAACTGCAGACGTATTTGCTAGAAAAGTTTTAGAATTAGAACATGGTGAGCATGTTGCTTATGGAGTTCTAGACTCAAGTACTTGGGCTAAACGTGGAGACATTGGACCAAGTATTGCAGAGACTATGATTCAAGCTGGATGTAGATGGAGACCATCCGATCGTTCTCCTAAATCTAGAATCAGTGGAAAACTAGAAGTGCATAAACGACTTTCGATTAATTCTGATACAAAAGAACCAGGACTTAGAATTTTTTCTACATGCCGTAACTTAATACGAACTTTAGGAACATTACCTATTGATAGTAATAATCCTGAAGATGTAGATACAAAGGCAGAAGATCATGCATATGATGCTTTACGATATGGTTGTATGAGTAGACCTTTACATCCAGGGTATGCTAAAGCTTTTAATAATAATTATGGATCTAACTTCATACCAGTAGATACCAAATTTGGATACTAGGAGAATATACTATGCCAATGGTAGGAAATAAAAAATTTCCCTATACAAAAAAGGGAAAAGCTGAAGCAAAAAAAGCCGCTAAAAAAAGTGGAAAGAAAATGAAATCTAAATACTAATATGCCACTTACAGCTAAAGGAAAAAAAATTAAAAAAGCTATGGAGAAACAGTATGGTGCCAAAAAAGGTGAAGCTGTTTTTTATGCAACAGAAAATAAAGGGAAGTTGAAAGGTGTCACTAAAGCGAAAAGTAAAAAAACTTCCAGAAAAAAATAAAAAAAATTTTCCATACAAACTAGTCAAAGTCTGGTGGGAAGATATTGTTTCAGACTCATCTTGGAATGATATTGTAGATATTAAAAAATTACAAACAGCTATATGCTGTAGCGTTGGATGGTTAGTATATCAAGACCAATTTAAAGTTACTCTCATGGCTGATTTTAGTTTTGAACAAAACGAAGATATTAAACAAGGTGGGTCAACAACAACGATACCCACAAAAAATATATTAAAAATAAAACCAATCAAAGAATAATAGGAGAAAACCCCATGCCTAAAAAAAAGAAAGAAGAAACATTATTAGATATTGTTGATAGAATGGAAGAAGATTTACAAAAAATTCGTGATAAAGCTTTAGAATCTGAAGACGAAGAGTTTGAAGAGGATGAAGATTTTGATGATGATAATGAAGAGGAGGACGAGGACTAATGGAAAAATCATTTAATCCAAAAGCTAAAATAACTCAAGGTCAATTAAGTACAGCTGCTGATGGTAAACAACCCAATCAACCAACTGTCAATATTGACTTTACTAAAGATGCACCTGGCAAATATGAATCTGAAAACTATTTAAAGGATATTAACTATCCTTCTAAATCAGGATCAGAACATATGCAAGCTAGTCTTTTTAGTTTAGCTGATGAAAAAGATTACTAATTTACTAATTATAATATTAATAATGGCTGATCTACCACCAAAAAAACCAGTACAGTTTACTCGAACTTATCAAGTATTAAAAGAAGTAGAAGAAAATCCTTATGCATTTGAACCTGAAACTTTTAAAACTATACGAAGTAATCTACAGGAAAAAATAAAACGATATACTAATTTATCTGGCAAGCCAGTTAAAGTACAAGATTAATAAACAGGAGAAAACATCATGATGAAAAAAATAAAGCACGGAGAATTATCTACTGCTGCTGAAGCTAAAACTATGAAAGAAAAGATGTCTATGGATCCTAACAAAAAAGTCATGCAGGGTGATATGACTAAAGGTGAATATCCAAAAAACAAATCTAAGTCTGGCGTAGATGCTTCTATTTTTAAAATGGCAGACGAAAGAGATTACTAATTTAAACTAATAGTATAATGGCTGACGATAAACAACAAGACTCATATCACGGTAATAATCTTGTTGGTCATATTCGTAGTAAGTTTCAAGAATCAGAAACTTCTAAGATATATGATGAGAAACGATGGTTAAAAGCTTATAGAAACTATAGAGGTATCTATGGTCCTGAAATGGCTTTTCGTGATAATGAAAAATCTAAAGTATTTGTAAAAATTACAAAGACTAAAGTTCTTGCTGCGTTCGGTCAAATTATTGAAGTATTATTTTCTCAAGGTAAATTTCCATTAGGAATTAAACCAACTCCTGTTCCAGAAAATTCTGCTGAATATGCTAGATTAAATCCTCAAGCACAACAAGAAGAAGAGGAATTACCAAAAAATTTAGAAGCAAAAGATATCTATGGTTATGTAGGCGATGGTAAAACTATTCCTCCTGGAACAACTGCTTCTGATTTATTAAGAACTTTAGCTGTTGATTATGAAAAGTTAGGTTTTGAAGAGGGGTCTTCTATTCAAGGTGAACCTCAAATTGAACCAGCTAACATGGCTGCAGAAGCTATGGAAAAATTAGTTCATGATCAATTAGAAGAATCTAAAGCTGTTACTATTATGCGTCATACTTTTTTTGAAATGGCGTTAATGGGTACAGGAATTATTAAAGGTCCATTTACAAATACTAAAACATATCATAGTTATGATAGAGTTGAAGATGTAAATATTTATGTAGCAAAAGAAAAAACAGTTCCAAGTATTGAAGCTGTATCTTGTTGGGATTTTTATCCAGATCCAAATGCTACGAATATTGATGATTGTGATTATGTAATTCAAAGACATAGTTTTAATAAACAGCAATTAGCTGATTTAAAAAAGAAACCTATGTTTGATGAAGAGGCTGTTGAAACATGTTTACAAGAAGGACCTAACTATCAAGTACGAGGGTATGAATCTTCACTATATGATAGAGAAAATATTACTAGTATTTATAAAAATAGATTTGAAGTTTTAGAATATTGGGGTATTCTTGATGCAGATATTGCTAGAGAATGTGGATTAGAAGTTGAAGATGATATGGACTTTGTTCATGTCAATGTGTGGATATGTGGTAATCATATTTTACGATTAGTAGAAAATCCATTTACTCCTAAACGAATTCCTTATTTAGTGTGTCCATATGAAGTTAATCCTTATCAATTCTTTGGAGTTGGTATTGCAGAAAATATGGAAGACTCACAACAAATTATGAATGGTCATGCTAGAATGGCTATTGATAATTTGGCATTAGCAGGTAACTTAGTATTTGATGTTGATGAAACTATGCTAGTACCTGGTCAGGATATGAAAGTATTTCCTGGTAAAATATTTAGAAGACAGAGTGGTCAAACAGGTCAAGCTGTTCATGGATTAAAGTTTCCCAATACTGCTGTAGAAAACTTACAAATGTTTGATAAGTTTAGACAACTAGCAGATGAATCAACAGGTATACCATCATATTCACATGGTGCTACTGGTATTCAATCTACAACTAGAACTGCTTCTGGTATGTCTATGTTGATGGGTGCTGCAGCATTAAGTATTAAAACAGTTATAAAAAATATTGATGATTACCTCTTGAAACCCCTAGGTGAAGCATTATATCATTGGAACATGCAATTTAATGATGATGCTCCAGAAATAAAAGGAGACTTAGAAGTTAAAGCTGAAGGTACTTCTTCGTTAATGCAAAAAGAAGTTAGATCACAAAGACTAATTACTTTTATGCAAACAGCTTCAAATCCTTCATTAGCACCTTTTGTAAAATGGAACACATGTCTTAAAGAAATTGCTAAATCATTGGATATTGATCCAGAACAACTAATCAATGATCCTGAAAAAGCAGCAATCTTTGCAAACATAATGGGAATGGTAAATGGAAATCAAACTAATAGAGCCTCTGCTGGAGGACAAAATCAAATGGCAACGCCTGGAGGAGTTCCTGTTGGAGCTTCGCCAACAGATACATCAGGAGTTGGAGGTGGCAACATCGGAACAGGTAATGTACCGATGCCAGGGGAAACTGGCTTTAGTGCGGCAGCTACTCAACCTACAGGAAGCACACAAACGCAATAAGGAATAATATATGGCATATACACTTAAACAAGATGCAAATGGTTTATATACGTTAGATACACAAGATGTATTTAAATCAACACCTGCACAAAAATTTAATGCATCTGAGTTTGAAGCGTATACTCCAACACAAAAAACAGAATTAGTAGGTGGTACTGACTTAGGTGAGCAAACTAAAAAAGTTATGCGAGAAATGCCAGGTCAAATTCAAACGATTACCGATCCAGAAACAGGTGAAGTTAAAACAGTTCAAAAGGGTGCTGGTGAAGTTGAAATAGAACAAAAACCTATTACAAGTTTAACAACAGCGACTGGTGCTGCAGTTACTCCAGAAACAGCATTAGATAAAGTTTCTAGAATTATGCAACAGTTTCCATCAGGACAAGCTGGTGGAGGATTTAATGCAGATGAATACTTTAATAGAATTGAACAAATTCAAAAGAGTCAACAAAAAGCAGAATTAACCAATAGATTAATTGGTGGTGCATTTGACTTAGGTATTAATTATTTAAAAAGTAGTATGGGTGGATTTAGTACAGGTGGAATTACATCTAGTACAGCTTCATCCTTTACTCCATTATCAGGTGGTGCATATGCTCCTTCAGGTGCTGGTGGTTTTTTTGCAAGTCCAGCTGGTGGTGGTATATTATCTGCTGGTGCAACTTTATTATCTGGTGGAAGTCCTAAGCAAGCAGCAACTACAGGAGTTGGTACAGCTATTGGAACTGCAGTAGGTGGACCTATTGGTGGTGCAATTGGTGGTGCGATAGGAAGTGTTATTGGATGTTTCTTACCAGATACATTAATTAAAATGGCTGATGGTTCAGAAAAGAAAATTATAGATATTGACATTAAAGATAATCTTGAAGTTGGTGGATTAGTATTTGCAACAGGTAAGTTTTTAATTAATAATTTATTTGATTATAAAGGAATTAAAGTTTCAGGAGAACACTTAGTTAATGAAAGTGGTAAATGGTTAAAGGTTAAACAAAGCCAATTTGCTAAATCACTAGGTAATGACGAACATATAGTTTATACATTAGGCTCACAAAATAGAAGAATACTAATTAATAATATATTATTTACAGATTACTTTGACTTTGAAGAGCAGAAGACGTTGGCAGCTTAATCAAGATTATCCAACTTTAAAACAATGGTTTAAAGACCATCAATGGGAATCACCTATTCCTAAAGATATTTTACCAGAACTTGGAATTATCATTGATGATATATGTGCTGCTGGATTATATACCGATAAAAGTTCTACATTAGGATATATGTATGGTATATTTTCAAATCCTAATATTCCTAAATTAACATTATTTAAATCAATGAAAGAATGTTTTGAAGGAATAAAAGAACTAGCAAAAGAATTAAATTTAAAATATATATATACAACAACAGGTGAAATGGCATTACATAAATTATATAATAATCATTTACACTTGACAAAATTAGAAACTACGATACAATCATATATTATAGATTTAAATAATACAAACAAAAATTTAGATTGGATATCAGAATAATATGGCAATAGGACCAAGCGGAAAACCTACAACAACAGGAATGATGGATCAAAAACCATCAGTACCTGCAGCACCAGACTTACGTGCTTTAGGTAAAGGTCAACCTAGCCCACAACCTCAGGCTGCACCTACACCTGCACCTACAGAAAAACCTGTAAGTGATTTAAAAAGACAATTTCCAGAATCAAGTGATATGGAATTAGAGTTTGCCGAAAGAGCAAAAAATTTAACAGATGAAGATACTGCATCATTAGTCACTGTATTATCTCCATCTGTTAGAAAAGCATTAGAAAAAATTATACCAGAGTTTAAACCTTTAATGGATGCTTATGGTACTAATGAAGCTAATGTAGTTATACCAATATCTATAGCAAGTAAATATGCTATGGCAAAGTATAACACTAACAATCCAGAAGAAGCATTACAGACAATGACAACTGATTTATTAGCATTATCTGAGATGCAACCAGCTGGACCGATGGAACAACAACAACAAACAACTGTGCCACCTAGTCAACCTATGGCTCCTCAGCCACAAGGTTTAATGACTAGCCCACAAAATATGGAACAAGTATAAGAGCTACCCTTATCCATAAGGCACTCAACCCAAGAGGTAAAAATAATGGAAGAAGAAAATAATGTTCAGGAAACTGAACAAGAACTTGAAGCTACTGAAGAAACTCAAGAAGTAAAAAAGGAAGTTAAGCTTCCCAATCAAAATCCTTATCACAAAAATCATGGTGAAGATGATGATGAAACAAAAGCTTTTCTTTCTGGTAAACTTTCTAAATATCATCAGGAGCAGAGAGACAAGAAGGCAAACACAGCAACCGAACAGAAGGACACCGATGCGTCTGAAGAAACTGCAGACTCAACAGACACCAAGGCTACTCCTATCGCTGAACGCCCTGTAACTGCTGAAGATAAAGTCTTTAAGAAACGTTATGACGATTTGAAAAGACATTATGATTCTACTATTTCAAAACATAAAGATGAACTTCGTCAATTACGAACTCAGTTAGAATCAAGTACTAAACAATTTGTTCCTCCTAAATCTAAAACGGAATTAGATCAATGGAGAAAAGAATATCCCGATGTTTATGAAATGATTGAAACCATTGCAATGAACAAGGCAGATTCAAGAGCAAAAGAAGTTGAAGAAAAATATCAATTTCTACAATCTCAACAAGAACAAATTGCAAGGGAAAAAGCTGAAGTAGAACTTTTAAAACTACATCCAGACTTTAATGAACTTCGACAAAAAGAAGAATTTCATGAATGGGCTGGTAAGCAAGATCCTGTTATACAAAGTTGGCTGTATGAAAATACATCTAATGCGTCATTAGCTGCTAGAGCTTTAGATCTATATAAAATGGATGCAGGCATTAGTAAGTTAAACAAACAGGAAAAAGCAGATGTAAAAAAAGAAGCTGCTAAAGCTGTAACCAAAACTAAGAAAAGTACTGATACTGATATGCCAAAGAAAAAAGTTTGGACTATCGGTGAGATTTCTAAATTGAAACCTCACGAATATGAGAAGTATGAGAAAGATATTGATCTTGCACGTTTAGAAGGTAGAATTACACAATAAACCTTAAACTAAACTAACTACTTAACATAGGAGATAAATAATATGGCTTTTGGTAGTGCTGGTGGATATGGAAACTTACCTTCAGGTAATTTCACTCCACAAATTTTTAGCCAAAAGGTTCAAAAATTCTTCAGAAGAGCATCAGTGGTAGAAGATATTACTAACACTGACTATGCTGGAGAAATTGAAAACTTTGGTGATACTGTTAAAATAATAAAAGAACCTACAATCACTGTACAAGATTATGCGAGAGGTACAGCTGTTTCTACTCAAGATTTAGCTGACGATCAAATTACTCTTATCGTTGATCAAGGTTCATACTTTGCTTTCAAAGTAGATGATATTGAAGAAAGACAATCTCATGTAAACTTTGAAGCACTTGCAACTTCTTCAGGTGCATACTCATTGAAGAAGAACTATGACTACAATGTATTAAAATACATTTATGACAATGCTTCTACTTCATCTGGTAACACTGGAACAGATGCTTCACCATTAACTGGTACAACTAACTCTAACACGTTAGCTGATATCGTTTCTGCAGCAAAATCTGTTTTGGATCAAAATGATGTTCCAGAAGAAAATAGATGGTTGGTTGCTTCACCTAAATTTTTCCAACAGCTAAGAAAAGCTGATGCGAAATTAGTTGACCAATCAGTAATGATGGACGGTGGTGCATCACAAATCAGAAACGGTAAAATGACTGACAGACCATTATTTGGTTTTAACATGTATATGTCAAATTCTATCGTTAATGGTGGTGCTGGTTCTGCTGCAAACAAGACATTCTCATCAACTAACTCTGGTGAGTACATATTCTTATATGGACATATGTCTTCTGTTGCAACTGCTAACCACATTGCTAAAACTGAATTAATCAGAGACCCTGATTCATTCGCAGACATCGTGAGAGGCTTACACGTTTTTGGAAGAAAAGTTCTAAGAACTGAAGCTGTTTACTCAGGTGTTGTAACTTTATAATCGTAGGAGGATA
>Ga0208644_1004157_pt1 | contig 10980 bp, 7 predicted proteins | sample VirMetDEL_Nov_18_FD_184517 | JGI IMG/M metagenome (GOLD analysis project Ga0208644, IMG submission 184517) | Aqueous microbial communities from the Delaware River and Bay under freshwater to marine salinity gradient to study organic matter... | ecosystem: Environmental > Aquatic > Marine >... | reverse complement strand
ATTTTGTTGTGATAGTTCTTTAATACCTTCAATTAAGAGGGGTACTAATTTTTCGTATTGTACTGTTTTGTAATTTTTCCCAGATTTACTTTTTAATTCTCCAGTATTATGATCATGCTCTACATCAAAGGGTGCGGGGGCTATAATTTGTGGGAATATTTCTTCTACTTCTTGAGCAATTACCCCAACATCTTCTTTTTTATTTCTTGGATTAAATCCTAGATCAATTACTTGGTTTTTCCAATCAAATGTAACACCATTTAATTTACTAATTTTATCTAAAGGATTTTCAATATTTTTAATATTTTCCTTTAATCTTTTATCTGAGGAATAAGCTACTACATCTCCTGTAGCATCTAATTGACCAGATATTGTAACTCCTGTAGAAGTTGTTGTTAATTTTGTAGTATCATCTTCAAGTAATATAACATATGGGCGATCTACATCACAGTACATGTATACTATACCATGATTTACACCACTAGTATTTTCTCCTTGCCAGTACATGTTTCCGCCAGCATGGTGATAATTTCTAAAATAATTATGTGTACCATTATGCCACATCCGGAAATCACCACCTGAACCTAATTGTAAAACATCACTATCACTTAATTTAACATAGTTATTACCCCATTCCATAACTTCTGCACCAGCAGCAACTATACGACATTGGTCAGCGGCATGGAATTGGAAATAGGTATTGGTATCTCCTGTATGAATAATCTGATCGGCAACATATAGGTCAGTAACACCATCTAAATCTCCAGCAAAAGTTCCTGATCCATTAACATATAACGTAGCAGTACTTGGAGCAGTAATAGATTCACCTTGACCAACTGAAAGAGAAGTAGCTACAGTTAATCGTCCATTAGTAGTTAAGGACATAGCACCTTGTGCATCAGTATGGGTAACGTCTCCCCACCAGAAACCTCTATCACTATCATCATTCATTTGGAATGACATTGCGTAATCATTGTTTAAATGACCATACGTGTATCCAGTTTTCATTCCAATAACATAAGTAGTTCCTGGCCATACACCTAATTTGGCTCTAGATTGAGCATCACTTCCTTCTAAGGTAGTTCCATCATATTTTAATTTAGATTCAACTGTACCTGTTCCATCCCCATCATAAGTTATTACACCATTTGCTGTAGTTCCACTTAAAGGAAGAATTCCTGATGTGCCTGAAGAACCAGATGTACCTGATCCACCTGCGGGGCCAGTAGGGCCAGTTGGACCTGTTGGGCCAGTAGCACCTGAAGTACCACTTGAACCTGATGTACCTGAGGCACCAGAGGAACCGGATGTGCCTGAAGAACCAGATGTACCTGATCCACCCGCGGGGCCAGTAGGGCCAGTTGGACCTGTAGCACCTGAAGTACCACTTGAACCTGATGTGCCTGAAGTTCCTGATGAACCAGAGGTACCTGAAGGACCTGTTGGACCAGGGTCCCCTGCAGGACCAGTAGGACCTGTTGGTCCATCTACACCAGAAGAACCTGAACTACCCGATGTACCTGAAGAGCCGCTTGAGCCTGAACTTCCTGAGCTACCTGAAGAACCAGAGGAACCACTTGAACCATCTGAACCTGAAGTTCCTGATGAGCCTGATGAACCGCTTGAACCTGAAGAGCCACTCGAGCCTGAAGAGCCACTTGAGCCAGAAGATCCTGAACTTCCAGAAGAACCTGAAGTTCCACTTGAACCACTTGAACCTGATGAGCCTGAAGAGCCACTTGAACCAGATGAACCATCTGAACCAGATGTACCAGATGAACCTGAAGAGCCGCTTGAACCGCTTGAGCCAGATGAACCTGAACTACCTGAAGTTCCAGATGAGCCAGAAGAACCTGAACTTCCAGATGAGCCTGAAGAACCAGAGCTACCAGATGATCCACTTGAACCAGATGAACCAGATGTTGCAGCAGCTTCTTTTGTACCTATTACACCGGAAGGGCTAATTACAAGTACTGTGTTTTCGCTTGCTTGTTCTGCTAAACCTATTATACTAGCTGATCCTGTAACAAGTAAACTACCTGTTATTTCATGGGTATCGTCTAAAGTATCTCCAAATTTTGTTGAACCACTTGAGTAAATTACTGAAGAGGTCTCGTATATTGTTTGCAAGTATCCTATTGAGGCACTTGTAACTGTTAATTCGCCAGTTATAATAGCATCACCTGTTACAGTTAATGTAGAACCATCAAATGTTAAATTTGATTCTACAGTCGCATTAGGTGCACTACCATTTAATGTTATAAGTCCGTTATCTGTAGCTCCAGATAAAGTAAGTGTTCCTGAAGAACCTGAGCTACCAGATGAACCACTTGAGCCAGATGAGCCAGAAGAACCTGAACTTCCATCTGAACCTGAAGTACCAGATGAACCAGATGAACCACTTGAACCGCTTGAGCCAGATGAACCATCTGAACCAGATGTACCTGAAGAACCAGAAGTACCAGAAGAACCTGATGTGCCTGAACTTCCTGAGCTACCAGAAGAACCATCTGAGCCTGAAGTACCGGAAGAACCAGAAGAGCCGCTTGAACCACTTGAACCTGAAGTACCACTAGAGCCGGAAGAACCACTTGAACCATCTGAACCTGAAGTACCTGAGGAACCTGAAGTACCTGAAGAGCCGCTTGAACCAGATGTTCCACTTGAGCCACTAGAGCCAGATGAACCATCTGAACCCGATGTGCCCGAACTTCCAGAGGAACCTGAGGTTCCAGATGAACCTGATGAACCAGATGTACCTGAAGAACCTGAGCTACCAGATGAACCTGATGAGCCACTTGAACCTGAACTTCCTGAGCTACCTGAGCTTCCAGAAGAGCCACTTGAGCCTGAACTACCTGAACTTCCAGAAGAACCTGATGTTCCACTTGAACCTGAAGTTGCAGCAGCTTCTTTTGTTCCTATTACACCTGTAGGGCTAACTACAAGTACAGTATTTTCGTTTGTTTGTGCTTCTAAATCTTTTACTATAAGTGATCCTGAAATTGATACACTACCTGTAAATTGGTGAGTATCTGTAGTAGCATCTCCGAATGTATTTGATCCCACTAATAAAGCGGAACCTGTGAATGAACCAGTATAAGAACCTCTTAATTGTTCATCTTCATCACTTTTCTTTAAAAATTTTACTCTACCATTATCACTTTTTAAAACGAAAGCTGATGGTCCCGATCCAATAGCAATTTCATCTGCTACAATACGTTTAAGATTTCCAGAGGTTTTATCTCTAACCTCTAAGTTTCCATCAATATTTTTAGATAATTTAATATCACCTAAATAAATTGTAGATCCACTTAAATATAAATCTCTCCAACGTAATGTATCTGAACCCAAATCATATGTTTCATGATCTGATGGGACAAAATGTGCAGAAGCAGATATTGCTCCTGAACTTGAAATAAATGGGTTAGAAAGTATATTATTAAATTCTGTAACAGAACTTGATATTAAATGACCACCTAAAGTAACAATAATTCTACCAGAAACTGCAACAGGAAATGTTACTGTAACATTGTTGTTATCCATAGTAGTAACAGTAGAAGGAATAATTTGCTCATCATTATCATCATAAACAGTAACAGCTACGTTTTTAGAATCAAAATTATGAGTAACAGTAACGGAGGTTTGAGAAGTAAAGGTGCTTTCAGCTAGAGTAGTACTTTGGATACCTATTCCAGTTAACCCAGAACCATCTCCTTTAAATGAACCTGAAAATGAGCCTGTAAATGAAGATCCGGTTACTTGATTTGTAACCTCTAGTGAATTTAGGGTAGCGTCACTACCACTAACAATGAGTTTTTTCCAGTTTGGCATGTTACTTTATTATGGTTGGTTACACAAAGTGCCCACTTCCCCTTACGGGGCCTATAATATCAAGTATAAATATTTTAAGATTGTGGAGGCGTGGCCTCTATTTTATCAAGCTGTTTTTCTATGTTAGAAACTAAAGCGATAAAACTACGTGCTTCTCTACCTTTGATAGTTAAACCATATAGAGCAGCTATGATAACTCGAATTTCTTCAGCTGTTAAACCTTTTAGGGTGTGCTTATCCATTTTAAATAAATTAGTCTTTATCTAAAAATAAGAAAGCTTTTTGGAGTTTCCAAGTAAGATTATAGATAGTTTCTATATCTTTTCCTTGAAAAGTAGAATCTTTAATTAAGGTAAGTAAATATTTAAGTTCTTCTTTATTTAATAGAAGATCTTCTTCAGTTGAAGGAGGATTCTCCTTTGGTTTTGGAGAATCCCCTTTTATTGTTAAATTATTCGCTTTAAAACCCATAACTATTTTTAAAAATAAATTACGAATAGATGTAAATTTCACCATTTGATGCAACGAAAGTATTACCTTTCTTAGTATATTTACCTATTACAGCTGTTGGATCGTCTGCTGCACCTTCAATAACATTTGCAAAGTAAGCATCTGGAGTGAATGAGTTTTGTGTAGCATCGAATGAACTAGTAAGACCGAATCTTAGTGTAGATTGATCGTATCCGAATACTTCACCTAAACCATTTGATCCTTGTTGTACTACAAATCCACCTTCTCCAGCTGCATTTGATCCACTAGCTAATCTAATAAATCTATCAGCAACATCCAAATCAGTTGTAGCTTGGAATGAAGCTGTACCTACTACTGTTAAGTTTCTTGATACTGTTAAGTCACGAGTAACTGTTAAATCTTGACCAATTGTTACATCATCTGGTAAAGAGATTGTTACTGTATTGTCTGTTACAACAGTTGTAATTTCATTTGCAGTACCAGCAAATGTTAGAGTATCAATTTTAAGATCTACAGCATCTGTACCTGTATCACCTGCAATATCAAGTTCGGTAACTAATCCAGTTAATCCTGAACCATCACCTTCAAATGAACCACTGAATGATCCACTAAATTTGGTACTTACTACGTCTGTTAACCCACCTAATGTTGTAGAGCTAGCACCTAAAGCAATAGCTGTTGTACCTACTGTAACACTTGAGTTGGCAAGTTTAGCATTTGTTACAGCACCATCTGCTAATTGAGCAGTATCAATACCTAAATCAGATACTTTAACACCATTAGTACCTACTGTTAAGGTTCCACCATCAGCTTCTACAGCAATTGTAGCAGTTGAAGAACCATCATAGGTAAAATCAACAATACCATTTCCATCTGTTAAATCTGGTAGATCTGTGGTTCCAATGAAACTACCTGTAAATGAGCCTGTAAAAGCACCATTACCACCTCTTGCTAGAGTAGCAATATCAGCTAAAGAAGCTGTAGTAGCACGATCTGCAAATGATGCTGTTGCATCTGGTGATAATGTAGTTGCTCTTGCAGCTACGGAGGCCGAATCAATAGTACCTGCTGCTACTAGATAATTTGAATCGTTATTAAGTTGGGATATATTTGATCCCGATACTATGACTTTTTTCCAACTTGCCATTTGACTATTTCTATTATTGGGTTATATTAATAAATATTTAAATTCCTACAAAGAGTTGAGATGAACTAAATATAAGCCCACCACTTATAGCACTTACTGTACCTTGATATTCAGATAGTTGTAAAACACCGTCTCCTGTTACTTTTATATTTCCACTAGGGGTTCCAACTTGTAAAGCATCTTGATCAGTAGATGAAGAAACTTCTAATTTTGCAGAAGCAGAAACAGTTCCTATCCCTATTCTACCTGAATTTTTGGATATAAGCAGGAGTGTATCTTCACTGCCAGTAACAGCAAATTCTACATCTTCTGTATTACCTACTGTTCTTAATACTATTGAGCCTGTTACATCGTATCCATCAGCTGTAAAGTAAATAGAACCAGAGGCGGGAACTATTCTTACATTCTTAGCCATCTATTTTCGCCTTAAGAGCTTCTACTTCTTTTTTAAGTTCTTTTATACCTTCAATTAATACTGGGATTAATCTATCATATCTAACAGCCTTATATCCGCTATCTCTAGTTTCTACTATTTCAGGAAATACAGTTTCTATTTCTTGAGCTATTACCCCTAGATCGTGTCCTGTATAAACATCTTGTTTATCATTCCAATCAAATTCATATCCACCTATAGAAGTAATTTTTTCAAGTGGTTCAGTAATATAAACTATATTATCTTTTAAATTTTCATCTGAAGAGGCAAATGCTACAACATCTCCAGAGGCACTAATTACACCATTGACATATAATTTACTACCATCAAATGTAGCATTAGCTTCACCATTAATTGTAGCTGTACCTGTTGCTGTTAATATCCGGTTATTAGTATTATTTGTAATAGTTGTTGTACCAGAGGTTCCTGAACTACCAGAAGTACCTGAAGAACCTGATGTTCCAGAAGGTCCAGTTGGTCCTGTTGGACCGTTTGGTCCAGTTGGTCCTGTTGGACCAGTTGGACCTGTACCACCTGAAGTGCCACTTGAACCGGATGTTCCAGATGAACCTGATGTTCCTGAACTACCAGAAGTACCATTACCACCTGCGGGTCCTGTTGGACCAGTAGGTCCAGTTGGGCCTGTAGCACCTGAAGTACCTGAAGAACCTGAAGTACCTGAAGTACCTGAAGAACCTGAAGTACCTGAAGTTCCAGAAGAACCTGAGGTACCTGAACTTCCGCTTGAGCCAGATGAACCATCTGAACCTGAAGTACCACTTGAGCCGCTTGAACCTGAACTACCAGATGAGCCTGAAGTACCACTTGAGCCGCTTGAACCTGAAGATCCGTCTGAACCTGAAGTTCCACTTGAGCCAGAAGAACCGCTTGAACCTGATGAACCAGAAGTTCCAGATGAGCCTGAAGAACCAGAAGTTCCATCAGAGCCACTAGTACCTGAAGAACCACTAGAACCTGAACTACCAGATGAACCTGATGAGCCTGAGGTGCCTGAAGAACCTGAGGAACCAGATGAACCAGATGAACCTGAAGTTCCACTTGAGCCAGAAGAGCCTGAAGAACCAGACGAACCTGAACTACCAGATGAACCTGAGCTACCTGCAGTACCAGAAGAGCCTGATGAGCCTGAAGTACCAGAAGAACCTGAACTTCCTGAAGAACCTGATGAACCAGAAGTACCAGAACTTGCTGCTCCTTCTTTTGTTCCTACTACACCAGCAGGGCTAATTACAAGTACGGTATCTTCACCAGCATCGGCTTGTAATCCACTTATATTTAAAGATCCGGTTAATTGTAAACTACCAGTAATGTCTAGTGATTCACTAACATTCATCGGTATTAATACACTTACGGATACATCATTATCTGTAATATTTGAATCGTAAATGTGGTCGCCACCTTGGCCTCTTACGATTGCATTTCTAGTTGGGAAAGTTTCTTCTCCTAAAGATCCTGTATTTCTAGGACCTGATATTAATCCACCTCCAGAATAAGTTGAACCAGAAGCATTATTATATACAAATTTATTATTTAATGAATCCCATACTAATGAGGCTGTATGATAATTATCAGCTGATTCTGAATCATAAACTTGTAAACCTGCGAATCTAGCTCCAGGTATTTGTGCGTTTACAATTACATATTCATTGTCTATAATTACAGCACTACCTGTTATTGTTTGAGTATAGGCAAATGAGGCTGTTCCATCTACTAATAAGTTTCCAGATACATAAGCGTTAGATGCTGTTAACCAAAGATTACTAAAGGTTAGTTCTTCATGTCCTAATAATTCAGCAGTACCTTGAGCAGTTACTAAATAACTACCAGTATTATTTGCAATTTGTGTACCACCTGAGGTACCAGAAGTACCTGAAGTACCAGGTGCTGATTGTAAGTTTACATTCCAACTTGAATATGTTCCACTTCCTCCATCTCTTGTAACATCTACTACTAAAGCACCCGTACCACCATCGTAAGATGATACTCTACCTTCCATAAAATTTGTTAATGGGGCCGCAGCTTCAGCTATGATAACACCTTGACCGGCTGTATATGTTAATCCTGTTCCAACTGTTAAGTTTTGTGTACCAGTTCCAATGGTTAAAGAGGTAGATGAGGTAGAAGAATATACTGCTCCACTTGTACCACTTGACCCACTTGAACCTGATGATCCTGAAGAACCTGATGTACCAGATGAACCAGATGAGCCACTTGAGCCTGAACTTCCTGAGCTACCTGAACTACCAGAAGTACCTGAACTTCCTGAAGTACCAGATGAACCATCTGAACCAGATGTTCCTGAACTACCTGAAGAACCTGAAGAACCTGAAGAACCAGATGTTCCAGATGAACCACTAGAGCCTGAAGAACCCGAGCTACCTGATGTACCAGAAGTACCAGAAGAACCAGATGTTCCAGATGAACCTGAACTACCAGATGTACCAGAAGAACCAGATGAACCAGATGAACCTGAAGAACCTGAAGTACCTGAAGAACCAGATGTGCCTGAGCTACCAGAAGAACCGGATGTACCTGAGCTACCTGAAGAACCAGATGAACCTGATGAACCAGATGTACCTGAGCTACCTGAGGAACCTGAAGTGCCTGAACTACCTGAAGAACCAGATGAGCCTGAAGAACCTGAAGTACCTGATGAACCAGAGGTACCAGAGGTGCCAGATGAACCAGAAGAACCAGATGAGCCTGAGGTGCCAGAAGAACCTGAACTACCACTTGAGCCAGATGAACCCGATGTGCCAGATGAACCTGATGAACCTGAAGAACCTGAGCTTCCTGATGTGCCAGATGAACCAGAGGTACCAGAGGTACCAGATGAACCCGAAGAACCAGATGTACCTGAAGAGCCACTTGTACCAGAAGTACCAGAAGTAGATTGTCTATCAGTGTAGGTTATTTCACCACTAGCTGTGTTATATGCTAATAAGAAAGGTGAATCTCCGGGGGTGGTTTCTGAAATACTTGCTGTATCAAAATTAAAACTACCGGTTACATTTAGTGAACCAGAAATTATTATATCATTATTTGCAATTCCAGATAGTGCGTCTGTTATTCTAAGGACGTGTTCAGCACGTATTACACTACCACTCTGGATTCCTGAATTATCAATTGTAGCCATTAATTAGTTGAATTTACCTAGGATTATTCCTTAATAAATATTAACTAAGGCTGCGAGTAATGCCCTCTATTACACTTTCAGGCGATATTTTTTTAGTACATTCAAAATGTCTTGGGGTGTCTTTATGAACGGGGCACCATTTCCAATCCCCAGCATCTAATCTAAAATTATTGAAACAAGAATTGCAAACATCTTTGTTAATAATTCGTTCAACATTTGTAGTAAATTCAGTCCAAGCCGAACTAAATCCAGAGATCATTACTACAGGTTTTTGAAGTGCCCAAGTTAACCAAGCTAAACCACTTGATACACCTATATATAGTTCTGAATGGTGAATTATGTTAATTATGTCTTCTATAGGTAAATCTCCTGTAAAATCTATTATATTTTCAAAGGGTTTTTTACCAGGTAATTTACCATTTTCCCAGTCATCATTATGTTTTTCTTTTGATATTTGAACTACTTTATAACCTAAATTATTTAAATGGTCTATAACGTCTTGCCACCCTGTGGGGTGATGCCAATACTTTGCACTAGCAGAAGCATGGGGTGATATACAAACATATTTTTCTTTAAATGGTCTATCTTTAATTTTATACTCTATTTCAGGTATAAGTTCTTTATATTCTAAACCTAATAAATTGGTAGCAGTTTGTTGTAAAGGTATAGATCTAAAATCTTCGGGTTGTCTAAATTTGTCTATTTTATCTGATTCTCCATCATAAAACCACCCTAATTCATACATTGCATATAAATTTTCAACATTAGTACCAGGTTTTACAAATTCTAATTCAGGATATTTTGATTCAAAGAAATGGTTCCAAAAGGTAGATACAACTACATGACAGTTGTGTTTCTTTTTAAATTCTAGAACATAAGGAAACCATGCTAAAGTATCACCTAATGATTTTGATCCAAAGGCAATGTAAACACGTTTACCCGTAGCATTGTATTTGTGAACATTTAATATTTTACCTTCTTTATTTTTTAATCTAAGTTCCCAATTAATAAAATATCTGTGGAAGGTTTTACCCCAATAGTTGTTTTTTAAAGTAACATTATATAAACTTTTTCCTGTATCTTGATCTATAAATTCTACATCATAATCTTTTTCAGCATCTCTTAAACAAGCATAGGGACCATCTACAAAGTTTATTTCTAGTTTAGGTAATCTTTTTTTAGGAGCTATATCAATTTGTTTTAATCTTTCGTATGCTATTTTAGCTTGATTTTCCCATGAATATTTTTTTCGAATTTCTTTAGAACGTTGTAAATGCCATTTTTTCCATATACTATGGTTATTATAAGCATCTTTTATTTTTTCTACCAAATCATCTAAATCGGGAGTATAAAAATTGCCTGGAAGATTTTGGTCATAGGTTAAATTTTTATTATTAGTTGCAGGTTCTTCACCTAAAACTTCTACACCTAATCCTTTACCTTCTGTAAATTCCATTTGACCAGAACATTTAGTGTAAATGGAAGGAGTACCACAAGCTAATGCTTCTATTAATGGTAAATTCCAACCTTCTGCTCTAGCACAAGATAAAAATACATCAGCGTTTTGTATTAACTTGATGTATTCTTTTCTATCTAAAAATTTTAATATTTTTATTCTAGGATCTTCTAATCCATAATGTTTTAAACGTTCTTCTGTAGAATTCATTCCATCTACTGGGAATGGATTTTCAACGTTTATTAAAAGTTCTACATTAGGGTTATCTGGGAATGCTTTTAAGAATCCTTCTATACTTTCTTTTATACCTTTTCTATAGTCCCATCTTCCTATTACAATAAATTGAAATTTATCTTTCTTTTTAGGCATAGAGGTAGGTTTAAATGTTTTACCATCTACACCTTCAGGTACTACAAATACTTTATCAGCTGGATAGCCTTGGTTTATAGATATTTCTTTTTGCCATTCTGTAGGAACCCATA
>Ga0208644_1004156_pt1 | contig 10980 bp, 13 predicted proteins | sample VirMetDEL_Nov_18_FD_184517 | JGI IMG/M metagenome (GOLD analysis project Ga0208644, IMG submission 184517) | Aqueous microbial communities from the Delaware River and Bay under freshwater to marine salinity gradient to study organic matter... | ecosystem: Environmental > Aquatic > Marine >... | reverse complement strand
TCGCGCAAAACGCCCAGACATTTAACAACATAACCATAGGCGCCAGCAAGAATGCTTCAGCCGCGGGACCGATTACCGTGAGCGGAACTTTAACCATTCCATCTGGTAGTACTTTTGTGATAGTATAGTAGGAATAGATTATGAGTACATTAGAAGTAAATAAAATAACACCAAGTACAGGAACGAGCATTACTCTTGGTGATAGTGGTGATACCTTTACTATTCCGAGTGGAGTGACTTTAACTAATAACGGAAGTGCTAGTGGATTTGGTGGTATTACCGAAGCTGACCAATGGAGATTGACTACAAATTTTACTGGTAATGCAACTCCAATTTCTTCTAATCTAGAAAGAGTAGATACTAACGGATTTGGATATATAGGAACGGGAATGACGCAAAGTAGTGGCGTATTTACATTTCCCAGTACTGGTATTTGGTTAATACGATATACAGGAAGATTTAGATATAATAGTTATTCAAGATATTGTGAAGGTTTTATTCAAACCACAACTAATAACAGTACATATAATAATGCTTCTGGATTTAGCACAATATTAGCAAGAATTGAAGCTGGTGATATGGAAACAAGTTCAAGTTGCGAATTTATTTTTGATGTAACTAGCACATCAACTCATAAGACAAGATTTACTATTAACCTTCAAAACACTGGTTCGACTGTTCAAGGAAATAGTGATGTTAATTTAACTTGTTTTACATTTATTAGATTAGGAGATACATAATGCGACCAGAACATATAGAAGATTATTTAGTATCTTTACACACAGGACAATGGTTTGGATTTGGTGGTAATGAAAAAGTTTACGCAAATCTTATCATTCACGACAATTCAAAAACAAAACCCACAGAACAAGAATGTATTGATGGATTGGCTCAACTTCAGGCAGACTATGACCAAGCAATCATTGATAAAGAAGCAAAAAAACAATCAGCCAAATCAAAGCTAGAAGCACTGGGTTTAACAACAGAAGAAATTAAAGAGGCATTTGGAATATGAGTATATTAAAAGTTAATACCATACAGAAAAAAGACGGAAGTGCTTTTCCTTTAGGTAAGATTGGTCAGGTGGTACAAAGTGTTTATTCAACACAGTTAAGTAGCACATCAACTAGTTTAGCATCTACAGGATTATCTGCTTCTATTACACCAACCTCAACTAGTTCTAAGATTTTAGTAACAGTTACACAAAATGGTTGTGGTGTTAGTGGAACATCTAACGCGGGTTTATATCTATCATTAAGAGATAATGCTGATAGTGAAATTGCAATCATATCAAGATATTTTGCATATCCTTCAAACTCTAATCACTTAGAACATTCTTTAAGTATTTGTTATTTACACAGTCCTAATACAACATCTTCATATTCTTACAGTACAAAATATGGATTATCTAGTGGAACAGGAACTGCTTATGTTCAAGCTAGTTCTGACGTTTCAACTATGACACTAATGGAGGTACTAGCCTAATGACATCTATAATTAAAGTAGACACAATTCAAACAGCGGCTGGTGGAACTCCGACTGCTTCATCTTTAGGTATTAGTGGTGTTGGTAAGATTGGTCAAATAGTTCAAGCTACTTTAACTACAGTAACAACTTCTAATTCTACTTCATTTGCTACAACCAATTTTTCTGCATCAATAACACCTACATCTACTTCAAGTAAAATATTAATTCAGTGTTCTATTCATGTAAACATACTAAATCCCACAAACGATTATGCGGAAGGTGAATATAAGATTTACAGAAATGGTTCTTCTTTAGATTCAACTGGAAGAAGAATTGGTGGATATGCACCTTTAGGTAATGGAGGTTCTCAAGTAAGATACACTGTATATCCTAGTTTTACTTTACTAGATTCACCAGCTTTAACATCTTCTGTAACTTATGAATTATATTTTAGAACAGTAAATAACAGTAATGAAAATAATAAATTATCTGATGGCTCAAGACCAAGTTCAATCACACTCATGGAGGTACTAGCATAATGGCTATCACAAGACTGAACAATAACTCGATAACCTCTGTTACTGCTTTGCCTAGTGGGATTGATGTAGGGAAAATTGGTCAGGTGATTACTGTTAATTTTAATACTGGTGTAAACACAACAAGCAATAGTTGGGTTGCTACTGGTCATATAGCATCTATAACTCCTAGTTCTACATCATCTAAAGTTTTAGTTTCTATAAATATGGGTGATGGATTTATGAGCGAAACAACTGGAAATTTAGGAGTAAGAGTTCATTCTAACGCAAGTGGCTCTTATGTTGATGTAAGTAATAATGGATTTAGATTAAGGTCATCACCAAATGCTATAAATACTGGTGGTGGTAGTTTAATGATACTCGACTCACCTAATACTACAAGTTCATTTAGTTATCAGGCTTTCTTTAATTATGACGGGTCTGGCACTGCTGTTTATTATCATAATAGTAGTAGTTTTCAGACAACAATGACACTAATGGAGGTACTAGCATAATGAAATTTAAAAGGAGAAAACAATGACAGACATAGCAACAGCAATACAATCTCTCAACAAAAAAGGTGGTGTAAACCATGAGTTTGTTTTAAGAGGTGAGCCAACTAACGAAGCAGAATACAACAGTGGTGTTGATTTTGTTTCAGGTAGTGATGCTAATGGTACTGCTATCTTCTCTGATACGAAGCCATACACATGGTCACAAGTAAGTGCTGAGAAAGCCTTACTCCAGACTGAGTATGACAACAATCAGTATCAAAGAGATAGAGCTTCTGCTTATCCTTCAATCCAAGACCAGTTAGATATGCAGTATCACGATGCTGTAGATGGAACTACAACTTGGAAAGATGCAGTAGCAGCAGTTAAAACAGCACACCCGAAGCCGTAAAGAAATAAAAGAGAGTTAAATGAAAATAGACCTCAAGACTATATTACCGTACATCGTACTGGCAGCCAGCATAGCTATGTCTTGGGGTATGTTTTCTGCTCGACTTGATGCGGTAGAAGCTAAAGCTAATTCCGTACAACAAATGCAACAAGACATTGCCATTATCAAAGAAAAGATAATGTGGATGGAGACTTACTTAATCACAATACCGAACAGGTAGGGAAGGGGGCACGGGCAAAATGCCATTCGTACAATTAACAGCGCCTCCAGGGGTTATCACAGACATCACAGACTACCAAGCGCAGATGCGTTACACCAACGCGGACAAGGTTCGCTTCTTTCAAGGATATGCAGAGAAGATAGGCGGCTGGACCAAGAGGTTCAGTTCCGCGCAAATCACTGGTGCGTGTCGAAACATTCTCCCTCACCGCGATCTCAACGGAACCAAGATGATTCTTATGGGGACATCAACCCATGTCTTTATTGAATACTCTGGTGTGGTTTATGATGTTACTCCTTACAGAACAGATACAGTTAGTTTAACAAACCCTTACACTACAGGAGCGGCAGGTACAAGTACAGTCACAGTGACCGATGTATCACACGGTCTCGCGAATACTGACCCAGGTTCTCGTGTGGTGATTGATACAGCAGTTACCCTAGATGGTATTACGATTGCGGCAGGTGAATATGTAGCAACTTATGTTAGTGCAAATACTTATACTATTGAAGGTTCTGGTACAGCCGTAACAGGTGGTGTGACGGGCGGCGGAGCTGTGGACTTACGCTATCTTGTCAACAATGGTCCTTCTGATGGTTTAACAGGTTATGGTTATGGTGTAGGTTTGTGGGGACAATCATCTTGGGGTACAGCAAGAAGTACATCAGGTATTGTTTTGTCACCAAGAGTTTGGTCAATGGATGCATGGGGTGAAGACATTGTTGCGTCTGTAGGTGGTGGCGAAGATACGATTTATTATTTTGATATCAGTGCTTTCATTGCATCTCCTTCTACTTTCCGCGGTACAACACTATCTTATTATATCACTAATACTTTAAGTGGTGATGCTTCTCAAGTTCCAGAAAAAGTGGGACAGGTTATGGTATCTACTCCCGACAGACACTTGATTTGTTTTGGTTCTAATCCTGTAGGTTCATCAAACTATGATCGAATGACAGTGCGCTTTTGTAATCAAGAAGATTTTCAAACATGGACACCTCAGATAATTAATACAGCGGGTGAGCAAAGACTAGGTACAGGTACAAACATTGAAGCGGTTCAGAAAGGTCGCGGGCAAATATTCTTATGGACAGATGTGGATGTATATTCTATGCAGTTTATTGGTCCACCATTTACATTCTCATTCTCGGTGTTAGGAGAAATCTCTGGTACCATATCCAAGAACGCGGCAACCACAATCGAAGGTGCATCATTCTGGATGGGTGTGGATAACTTCTATATGTATGATGGTGCGGTCAGAACTTTAGAGTGTCCTGTATTAACACATGTGTTTAATGACTTCAACCAAGTCCAGCGCGAAAAAGTTTTCTGTGGGCAGAATATTAAGTTCAACGAATTGTGGTGGTTCTATCCATCAGAAGGTTCCCTTGATGTGAATAAGTATGTTATCTATAATTACATTGACAAGACTTGGTCTATTGGTGATCTAGGTCGAACAGCGTGGGCAGATTCTAATATCTATTCTAATCCCCTAGCGATTGATTCTTCGGGTATTCAATACAACCAAGAAGATGGTGTAGATGCGGCAGGCGGTGCGATCACTGCTTTTGTCGAAACAGGTTTCTTCAATGGTGATGCAAATGGTGACAATGTTTATTTCTTAGATCGCGTAATTCCTGATGTAACATTTAAACAAGGCAGTGAAATGAAGTTTACATTGAATACAAAAATATATCCACAAAGCGAACAGATAACTAAAGGACCCTTCACCATTAATTCCACAGATGGTGACTTTGATTTTCGCGCTCGAGGTAGATCGTTCCAAGCTAAGTTTGAATCCGACACGACTGGTGTATCATGGAGATTAGGTACATGGAGAGCGGATGGTAGACAGGATGGATTAAGGTAATGGCATTATACAGCAGACCCTCCTATCCAGAACCTTCGTACAAAGAACGTACAGAAGGAAAGATTGATGTTAGAACATACGATGCGTTGATACAGGTTTTAAAACTGCGGGATTATTCAGAAGAGAATCCGCCAGTAAAAATACAAGACCAAACAGAAGCTCGCGCTTTTACTTGGTTTATGGGGGAGCAAAGCTAGTGTCAACATTATATAAATCAGAATTATTTCACCCTTTAGTTACTACAGCAGTAACTTTATACACTTGCCCAGAAGAAGTAGAAACTATTGTTAAAGGTATTCAAGTAAGTAACCATGGTAACAACAATATTGACTTTGAAATTATTATAACTAGAAGCGGGGCTGACTATGAAATTTCTCACAAGGTCGTGGGGTCTAAGACTTCTGTCAATGCTTTGGATACTACCGTAGTATTAGAGGCAGGGGATATAGTTAAAACAAGACAAAGCGTGACTCATGATATTGCAGGTGCCATGAGCTATATGGAGGTCAGAAGTGATACGAAAAATCCAATATAATTTCACCGTGCCCCCTTGTATTCGGGGCATAAAAAGGGTATAATATTACGATGCAAGGATACGCAGGTCCAGTACAGCAAGGAGATATGGTCGTACGCGCGAACGAGGTTTCGCCAGGGATTACTTCACTCTTAGCTAAACAAAACAGGAAGGGGGCACAGGGAATCTATGAACTACCCAGCGCGAAACAGCCTATTCCAAACTATTACAACATGGCACTAGACAATGTCCAAAACGAGATTCGATCAGCGGCGCGTACCGTCAATTCATTAGCGCCCGAAGGTGAGCGACTTGCTTACATTAATCCACAAGAAGAAGGTATCTTAAAATTACTAGGTGGTTCAGGTGAGCCTGAGCCTGTAACAGGTATTCCTTCGTTTGCAATTGGTGCAGGTGGTTCTGTATATGGTAAAAAAGTACCATCATCCAGACCTGCAACTAATTCAGGATACCAAGGTTCCATTGGTGGAGGCGGCGGTGGTAACCGCGGAAATGTAACAACTACTGCTCCAAGATCAACAGGAGCTACTATGGCTACATCTCCAGAAACTGGAGGCAGGCAAACTTATTATGCAACTGATCCTGTAAGCGCAATGCAAGTAGCTAAAGCAAGAGAAGCCGCAAGTAGACAGCGATCAGGAACATCATTTACTACACCCGAACAAGCAGTAGCGACAGAGCCACAGCTTTCTACATTTGCACAAATGGGTATGGAAGGTGCGGAAAAAGAAAAAGGTTTTTTCCAAAAATTATTTGAAAATACTTTGTTAGGTAAAGCTGTAGGGTTTATTACAAAACCTATTCAAGATTATAATTTCAATTGGTACATGGAAAATGTTGATCCTGAAATGGGTAAAAAGTTTAAACAACTCTCTGAGAAAGAACAACAGGCATTAAAAGATAATCCTTATTTAGTTCCAGGTTATGAAGATTATTGGGAAGGTCGTAGGAAACAAATGATGGAAGAGCAAGCTGAAAGAAGTAGAGGTGGTGACAGATCGCCAACACCTGTTGTAGCAGAGGAAGTAGAAGAAGAGGTTGCTGAGGAAGAAGAACTACCATATTTTAGTTTCTACAGAAGATTTAAACAACCAATGACATATGAAGATATTATTAAAAGAGCTTATGAAGGAACAACAAGTCCTTTATTAGAAACTTTTGAAGAAGCTAAAGAAAGAGAACAAGAATAATGGCACTACTAGATTTTTTATTTGGTACTAAACAAGCGCAAGATGTATCTACATCTCAAATTCAATTACCAGAATATATTGAAAAAGCTACTGAATCTTTAGTAGCAACTGCAGGCGATGTAGCTAAAGAGTCTTATATTCCTTACACAGGTCCAAGACTAGCAGGCTTATCTGATATAGAAAAGCAAGCAATTCAAAGAGCACAGCAACAAGCTGGCATTGGCGCAACACAAGCAGGTCAAGCATATACTGCAGCGACCGCAGCGGGGGCACCTATTGGTCAAGCGGATCTTCAGCGATACATGGATCCATACATGACCAGCGTGGCGGACATTGCGGCAAGAGAAGCGCGAAGACAATCAGCTATTGAACAACAAGGTATTGCGGCGCAATCTGCACAAGCAGGAGCTTTTGGTGGTTCACGTCAAGCTGTCTTAGAAGCGGAGCGTCAAAGAAATTTACAACAAGGTATCTCTGATATTTATACACAAGCCCAACAACAAGCTTTCCAAACTGCACTAGGTGCGGCACAACAAGAAAGACAACAACAGTTACAATCTGCTTTAGGTATGTCAACTACTGCCCAACAGCAACAAGCTTTAGGACAAGCTGATATTACTCAATTGTTAGGTATTGGTGCTTTAGGTAGAGGCATGGAACAACAAGCATTAGATGTTGGTTATCAAACTTTCTTAGAAGAAAGGGATTATCCTAAAACACAATTAGGATTTTATTCTGACATATTAAGAGGAGTTCCTTATGGTCGAACAACCACAACTATCGGGACACCTCCACCTCAACCAGGATTTTTCCAACAAGCTGTAGGTCTAGGTATACAAGGACTAGGTACTGCGGCACAATTAGGATGGACACCTTTCGCATCATAGGAGATTAAAATGCCTGCAATTAAATTTAATAATAATAAAAGTAACAATAACAATACAAGCAGTAATAAAGCTACTACATATAATCCTAGACTCAGTTTACTTGAAGATGTAAAGAGGCAAGGTGGTGAATGGGATGCTAGTTATTTAAATCTTTTGTTTCCTGAAATATACAAAAACATAGAAGCTGGTAAATATGAAGATATGAATAAAAAAGAAATGGCTTTATTACAAGAAAAAATTAAAAGACAAGAAGCTGAAAAAGAAGCACAAGGTATTGCCACATTAGAAAGTATGAACGAAGAAGAGTTAACTAGAAAAATGTTACAAGCAGAAGCTTCTAAAAATAATAAAACGCAACCCGACGGTCCTGAAATTGTTATGAAGAAAAAACCAGAACCACCTGAAGATTTAGAAGATGACAGACCTAAAGGTTTGAAAGATTATATTAGAAAAGCTTTTGAAGATCCAGAAGCTATCATGGCATTTGGGCGTGCATTAGTAGAAGGTAAAGGAATTTCTGGAGGACTTGAAGAATATTCAAAAGAAAGAGAAGAAGGTGAAAAAGAACAAGCCGCACTCGATGCAGCTGCTGCTGACTTAGCTTTTGAAAAACAAAAAGCAGAAGTAGATGCTTTATATAAAGCAGCCCTAAGTGAACAAGCTTTAGCTCAAGCAGAAAAATCACAGCTAGGTCCCAACGAAATTCAAATAGCGCAAGCTATGGCAATGAAAGCTGGTAATCCAGCAGGAACTCCAGAAGAAATGGAAGCATATAACAAAGCTTTCTTTGAGGCATTGCAAACTCAAATAACATCTAAAAAAGATACAGGCTTAGACTTAGATGATACAATAAAAATTTTAGCTTTGACAGGTGCTTTAACTCCAGAAAAAATAAAAGAGTTATTCCCTATTCAAGGTGGTGGGCAAGCTACAGGAACTGCCGCAGATAACGTAATTTTTGCTGAAGGCGTAGAATAAAATAACTAAAGAAGCTAAGCTTCTTGAATACATTGTTGTAAGGAAAATGGCACAAGACAAAGTAACATATAGACCACTCTCGTTTAAAGAAACATTAGCCACTTTACAACCTGTTGACAAACCCACAACTTCCCCTCAAGAATTAAAATATGTAGCAGTATCTAAAGATCCTGAAGCGCCCAAAATAGCATTTAAAAAAGATGCTACTCAAGAAGAAATCAATGCTTATTTAAAATCCGAATTAGCTGAAAAAGCTTTAGCTAATAAAGGTTACCTGTATAAATTTGGTTTAGCTGCCGAAAAATTTAATGATGAAGAAGATTTAGATGACACAGCCTTAACTAAAGGATTGAAAGCGGGCTATGCTGGATTAAAACAAATAGGTGCAGGTGCTGTAGCTACTATAGCAGATGCCATTGGTGCAGAAGATATGCAAGCCAAGATGGATAAAGCAATTGCACAGTATCAATTACAAGGTCAAGCCCAACAATTTATTAAAACAGATGATGGTAGAATCATACCATTTGAAACTTCTTTAGAAAAGATATATGAATCAGAAGAACAGTTTGCTAACTTTACCAAATGGTTAGCATTTAATATCGGCAATGGTGCCGCCACATCTATTCCTATTTTAGCCGCCTCTCTTATCCCTGGTATTGGTACAGGGTTAGCAGTTAGTATGGCTTATGGTATGGGTGTAGGTGACGCGCGAATCTCTCAGCTAGAAGCTGTGGATGATCCCAATGCCGCTTTATCTTTAGCTCTAGGTGTTCCATATGCCGCCGCAGAATATGTCTTAGGTGCTGGTAGTACATTAGCAAAAACAATTAAAAATGTTATCGGAAAAGAAACTGCAAAAAAAGCAACCAACAGCACAATCAAAACTATTGGTAAAGAGTTTGCAAGCACTACAGTAAAAGAAGGTTTAGCTGAAGGTGTGCAAGAAGCCATTGTTGAGACAGGTAAAGCTATCGAAACAGGAATGAAACCTGGCGAAAATATTAAAGAGCAAATTAGTTTATTATACAATGACCCAGACTTTTATAAGAAGTTAGTCGAATCTACTGCAGCAGGTGCAGCAGGTGGTGGACCTTTCGGTATTGTAGGGGGCACGGTAAAATCATTTAAGATTAACCAAGAAGCAAAAGAGATACAGAAGTTTGATGGTACGTTTGATGAAGGTACTTTAGATACTGAAAATGAAAATGTAAAAGATTTTGTAGGTAAAACGGTAACAGTAGTTGGAGATTATACTGTAACTAACGCAGATGATGAAGTTATTGTGGATAAGAATGGTGAGCCTATCACCCCTAAATATACTGTGAATGGTGTGGCTAAAGTTAATGGAGTAGACAGTATCATTTTGACATCCACTATTGATGGGACAAAAGAACCCGTTATATCTATCCCTATTCAAGATAAGTCAGCATTGATAGAAGATGTGGAAGTTAAAGAAGAAACTAAAGCGCCTGTCAATGAGCAAGCACAGACAGAAGAGATACAAACTAAAGAAGATGTCGAAGAGTTTGTTAAACATAATCAAAACACAGTTAAAAAGTCTGAGAGAATTTTAAAACAAAGAGGATACTCTGATAAAGAAATAAAAGATATCAGAAAGAAAGCAGGAGTCAATGCGGATGATGATATTGTTACTCTAGCTACAGACGAAGTTAATTATATCTCTAAGAACGAGCGCGAAAAATTAGAGAAGCTAGGTTATATGAAAGGCGATAATGGTATTGCCTATATTAATAGTTTAGAAGAAGATGTATCTGTTGATAAAGATGATAAAGGAAAAACCCGTGGTAGAAAAACCATTGAAGAAATACTTAGAACTAAAAAACAATTTGAACCTGTCAGAGAAACTTTCACTGTACAGGGTGAACAAGTAACAACTCCCCCTTTAACAGGTGATGAACTAATCAAAGCAGGATATAGTCTTGGATATATTGAAGGTTTAACAGAACAAGAATACACTAATAATATAAACACTTTAGATCAACAAATAAATACAACAGAAAATCCAGAACAAAAACAACAAGCAATAGAAAGAAAACGTAATCTTATATCTGCTTATAAGTTAAAAGATACTACAGCCACTGACCGTTTAAATAGATTAGAAGGTATGGCAAAGAATAAAGGATTGTTTGCTCCTTTAGTTGGCGGACAAACAGTACCTATATCAAAAATTCCAGCAACCATCAGAGGCATTACAGAACAAATAGATAGAGCAAGTAACAATCGTTTTATAACTGCCGAAGAAAGAGCTCAACAACTTGCAGACTTAAGCAGACAACTAGAAGAAGCTAATCAAATAAAATCAGACTTTCAACAATTATTAATTACGTTAGGTCAAGATACAATGCCTGATTCTGAATTAATAAAAATGACACCTACGAACAAAGTTATTAAAGA
>Ga0208644_1004155_pt1 | contig 10980 bp, 25 predicted proteins | sample VirMetDEL_Nov_18_FD_184517 | JGI IMG/M metagenome (GOLD analysis project Ga0208644, IMG submission 184517) | Aqueous microbial communities from the Delaware River and Bay under freshwater to marine salinity gradient to study organic matter... | ecosystem: Environmental > Aquatic > Marine >... | reverse complement strand
TGGCATATCAACAGTTTTACAACAGACAACAGTTGGCCTGATTACAAAGTACAAAATACCGTTTGGGATTGTGAAGGTAGTGATTGGATTACAGAAGATTCTGATAACATGTTTTATGATATAGAAGATAAAAAGGAGTAAGATATGATAGACAGATTTACACATTTATTTAAAAATAGAAATAAAGGAAACAATGGTAGAAAATAATTCTTCAACAGGAACAGAAGTAACTAAAGGTACAACAAGTGATAAGAACTCTGCGTCAGCAGAGGTAAGTGCAGGAGCAAGTGCTGAAGCATCTTCTAAAAGAGGACTAGGTAATGGCACAACAGGAGAGGCATCCGCAAGTACAAGTGTATCTGCTACCGCAGGTGCAAGTGCAGAAGCAAAAAATGGTAATGCAAAATTTGAAGCAACTACAAGAGTAGAAGCTGGTGCTGAAGCAAAAGCTGGAACTTCTACTAAACTTATAGGTGATACAACAGCAGATGTAGAGGTACATGCATCAGCAAAAACTTATTCCGAAGTAGGTGTATCAGGACAAATTGGTAAAGATGGTGTTGCAGGTTCTGCAGGTGCTATCGCTGGTTCAAAGGTAGGTGTTGGTACATCTGCTACAGTAGGTAATGACAGAAACAATGCTAAGATGGGTGCTGAAGTTTCAGTTGGTCCACAAATTGGTGCTGCCGTTGGCGGTGGTGCTACTATGGATGATGGTAAATTAACAGTAGGTGCTGATGTTAAACTGGCATTAGGTGTAGGTGTTACTTTACAACCAAGTGTAACGGTTGATTTAAAACCAGTACAAAAACATGTTGTTGCTCCAGTAACAAATGCAGCAAAGGCAACTGGTAATGCAGTTAAAAAGGGTGCGAAGAAATTAAAATTTTGGTAAGGAGAATATATGAAAATAAACGATAAGACAAATATTGCTTTACCTATTAGAAATTTATTAGCTATTGTTGGTGCAGTAGCAATAGGAGTATGGGCTTATTTTGGTGTTATTGAAAGACTTAATCAATTAGAAACTAAAAATAAATTATTTGAAAAAGATTTATTAGAAGCTAGTGTTCAAAAACCAATAGACCAAGAGCAGTTTATGTTGATTGAATATATTACAAAACAATTAGAAAAACATGCAAAGATGTTAGAGGATAATATTCATACAGGTGTAATGTTAAGAACATTTGAAAAAGAAATAGAAAAGCTAAAGAAAGACGTAGAGAAATTAAAAGACTCAACAAGAGATATTAAATTTTCTAATGGAAACGGTAAACATTAATGATAGAAATGGTTGTAGCTTTATGTTTGTTTTTAAATGATAAGATGATAGAACACTCACATAAAGAATCCTTATCTGAATGTTTAGAAACTAAAAGAAAAATAGAACGACATAATGATAGTGGTACTTCATATGTTAAATGTGCTGTTGTTAAAGCAAAAGTATATGTTGACCAACATGGAATTAAACGAATAGAAAAAATTCACTAATGGCTTTTGGTAATGACCCCTTTGGGAATAATAATAAATATAGAAATAAAAGATTAACACCATTACAATTTTTTATTTTATTTTTAGTATTATGGTATTTATTTTCACATCACTTTTTTTAAATTATGAAACATTGTATATATAAATTATGGAAAGGGTTTTGTTGTTTATTAAACTCATGCAGATGTAATAAACCTTGTACATGTGGTAAGGGTAAAAACATTTGCGAATGTCCCGCCACAAAAAAAGAAATACAGAATAAGAATAGTTAGGAAAAAGATATTAAGAATATACAAATATGATGATTAAAATTATATTAACATTGAGTATAATATTAATTATATCTTGTGTAAAACAAAGTGAAACTAATATACCAACTATACCAACAATAACAATCAAAAAACAATTTTAAATAAAAAGGAAATACTATGTTAATATTTGGATATAACCCAAAAGAAGTTATTAAAAAATATAATGAAAATAATAAAGTATATAAAATAGGTGCATTTATTATTTATTCAATAATATTATATATACTGTAAATGGCAAAGAAAGCAAAAGGCTTTGGTGTTAATACATTTGTTAAAGCTAAAAGAAAAAAAAGACCAGGAAGACATTCTAAAAAACATAAGAAAACTTATAGAGGACAAGGAAAACCATGACAAAAATATTTAAACATATATTATTATGTATCAATCATTATACAGGTAAACTTAATGTATGGTCATGGAAAAAATTATGGAGTAATAGAAAGAATGGATTCGGTTATAAATGAAATTTATTTTATTTATAGGTATATGTTCTTTTTCAACAGGAGAATGTATGCCTCCAATTAAATATATAGAATATTTTGATGATTGGAAATCCTGTGCAATTAAAGGATTGGAAGTAGGAAAAGAAGCATTGGAAAAAATAGAAACAGATAAAGTTAATAAATATAATTTATCAATTCAATATTCATGTGAACTTATGCTTGGAAGTTAAGATAATTTTTTAGCTATATTTTCTAAATAAGTATTTAATTCTTGAAATCTAAAATCACATTCTCTAAGCATTGCATTAATTAATCCTGAATTTTCTTTTTTAAAATGTAAAAATATTTTATCTCTAGGATACATTGATTGCTCAAGAATAAATTTTCCTTGATTATTTATTATCAATTTAAACACAGCTAAATCAGCTTCTGTCTTTTTAACTCTTGGTTGTATCTTAATCTTTTTTAATTTCATTAAGTTTATTCTGTATATCAGCCTGTTCAACAATCACATTAGACTGACCATTATCATCTATTAAACTATCTATACTAGATGTGTAAATTTCATTTAGCTTTTCATTGTTTTTTGTAATTTTCTTTTTAAGATGTTCTTTTAAAGCTTCTATTTTAACATAAAGAATTTTATCTATCGTAGGATTAATACCATACATTGGTAAATCATTTAAAGAAGATATGATTCTTCTAAAACCTCTTGCTCTTTTTTCTAATTGAGTTATTGTTTGTTCACTAATCATGTTCTTTTCTCCATTCATCTCTTTTTATTTCATCAATTTCTAATTCACAATAATGTATTATTTTTTTTAAGTCTTCTATACCATTTTTATTTTTATATCTAACTACATATTTAATAACATTACCTTGAAAGAAGGATAAATTATTTTCTCTTATAAACTTATAAGGTTGTATTTTCATTTTATAATGACTTCCACCTTCTTGCTTTTCACTAGCAGGTAGTATTGCTTCAAATAAAGATTTGTTAGTCATTAAATTTTATTCCTTCTTCTTCTATTCTTTTTAATTGTTTTGCTGTTGGTTGCAACATATCATTTAATTGTTCATATGTCAACTCAGAGTTGTGTTTTAATTTTTTAATTATCCACTTAAAAGACCAAGGTTGTAGTTTCATAGTTGAGCCTTGATAATAATGTGTCTTGTTAGGAAGAAAAGATAATACATTTTTAAATGTAATTTTTTCTCCTTCTTCTTTAGACAATAAAGAACGTAACCATTCAACAAGAATATGTTTAGCTTTATATCTAATCACTTTCATTTTCTTACTGTTCATTAGTTTCCTCTTTCTTTCCATGCATAACTTCATATTCTGCATTACATCTTGTGCAACTATAATTACTCATGAATAAAAATTCTGAATCAGGATATACATCCTCTGCATCAAAATCATTTCCCCAATTAACTTTGGAATTACAAATAAAACATTTCATTATGTAGTACCTATTTTGTATTTATCTTCATGTAATAATTTAAAATTATTTTCTCTATCAAAGTATTTATAATCAACAGCTAATGGTTCAAATATACTTAATGAATTAAGTATTACTAAAGGATTAAAATCTTTACAAGAATAAACATCTAATTGAATTAATGATGGTGTTACTGCATCCCATGTATGTATAACAACATGAGAAGTTTCTATGATAGCCATTCCAGTTACTCCTTCATTGCCTTTCATATCAACTCTTTTTGCATAAGGACCATCTAATATTTTCATATCAATGTCTTTAATTAATTGAGTTAACCAATTAACTACTTCATTTGTAGTAGTTGGTGGTTTATTTACATCTGCTCGTATAAGTATGTGTTTATGTTTTAGTATATCCATTATATTATTTATTAAAGTTAGCTGTTATCTCTTCAACATTAGGTTCTTTTTCTACATGAGTTAAATAAGTATCTTTGTTTGCATATTTAAATACTCGTAAACCTTTACCATTGTTTGCATCAGCATGGCATTCCCATTTATGTGGACAATACTGACATCCTACAGCAAGTTGTTTGTTTCCGTTCTTCTCTGTTTTATCCTCATAACATTTTTGTTCAGGAGGATTTTTCATTTCCATGGTTTCTTTTAATGTTTTAATTAAATTTTTAACATTAGGTTTAGCCATGTCATCAGGTTTATAGAAACACATATCACCAGTTGATTTATCAACAACAAGAAAGCCACCTGCTTTCGTGCCGTTAGCTGTTTCATAGCCTGCTAACTGTGCATGATAACCAAATGGGTCATCATTTACAATCTCACCTGATTGAAATTTTTTAAAACTAAATGAGGATGCTGACTTAACATCACATATCTCACCATCTATTTTACTATCTATATGTCCTGTAATACCATCAATCTCAATCTTCTTTTGTTGGTCTTCTATTTTATGTCCTGCTAATTCAGCAAGATATAAAACAAGATGTTCAATGATATGTCCATATAAAAATTTTAAATTTAATTCTCCGTTAGCTTCGTTTCTTTCTTTAGGACTATGTTTATCATACCATAATTGTCTAGGTGGTTTACCTATTACAGACATTCTAAGATTATTTTTATTATCTGTTTTATCAGGAGGTTTATTCCAAGCTAGAATAGCCTCTTTAATATTGTGAAGAAATATATTCATATTCTCTTCAGTAATGTTGGCAGGTTTACCATTAGATATATCAGCTATCAATTGTTTGATATCGGTAGCTAATGTATCAATGCGTTTCTGACCAGTTGTTTCCAATTTTATATTCGCCATCTAAAGGACACCTCACTTTTAATAATTTACCTGCATCTATAATTGCTTGTACTGCTAATTTTCCAAACTCATTGGCTCTAGTTTCTTCCACTTCGTATTGAAATTCATCATGTACATTTACAACTGGAAATGCTTTGATTTGTTTCACATTAACATATTCATCTAGTAATGTCAACGCTTTCTTCATAACTATTGCACCTGCTCCTTGCAACAAAGTATTTAATGCGGCATGAGGATGTCTAATAATTATTTTTCTTCCGTCAAGTCCTTTGACGTATCGTCTTTCAGCCACTCGTTCCACTTTTTCTCGTAGGCTTCTAAGACTTGGTGTTGCTCTAAGAAATTTTTCTTTAGTTCTTTCGCCATCTCTTTGCGTACCTCCGATGATACTTCCGATTTTGGCTGAACCTGCTCCATAGATAAATGCGTAGATAAAAGTCTTCGCCTTATCTCTTGATTCCAAACCAGCAGCAATTTGATTTGCTGTGTGTATATCTCCATTAACGACTTCATGTATGTACCTTTCATCATTCATGTAGTGTGCTAACATCCTCAACTCAAGTCCTGAAGCATCAACACCTACTAGTTTATATCCTTTATTTACTATCCATAATGCCCTACACTCTTTACCATATGGTGAGTACACAGCAGGAATTTGAGCCATGTTGGGCGACTGATGACTCATTCTTCCTGTAATTGTACCATTGGTTATTACTCTGCCATGTACTCTACCATCTTCTCTTACCGCTTCAATCCAAGAACTTACTTGAGCAATTCTTTTCTGTAGCATAAGAAACCTGTTAATTAATTTAGCTTCAGGTATATCATGTATCTCACTTAATACCTTTTCATCCACAATCACCTGACCCTTTTCTGTTTTCTTCTTAGGTTTCCACCCAAGCATAATAAGTCGTTCAGCTATTTGTTGTCTTGAACCTAAATTAAATTCTTTAAAACTTACCTTTGTAAAGGGAACACCTTTCACATAACCTCTTGCTTTGTTATTAGATTTAGGAATAAACTCTTCTTCTATTTTTAATGGAGGAAAACTTTTTCTAACTTCAGTAGTTAACCTATTCATCTCTTCTTGAAATAAAGATTGTAATCCATAAGCTTCAACAATATCAAGTTTGAAACCTAACTCATGTTGCTTTTGAATAATAGTTGCAGTCTTATGTTCTAACTCAATAGAGTCACCAAAGTCTTTCATCTTTCTACTAAGAAAATTATAAAGCTTTTCTGTTAATGCAACATCATTTCTACAATAAGTTAACATCTCCTCTGTTAAAAAATCAAACTGGTCATATTCTATTTTCTTAAATCCTAATTTAACACCCCAGTTTTTAAGTGAATGTCCACCCTCTAAAATAGGATTGAATAATCTTGATAAGATTAATGTGTCTGTTATCTTACAATTCTTAAAGATATCATGACCAAAGAATTTATTTATAACAGGCACATCAAATCCAATAATGTTATGTCCGATAAACTCTTCTGTCTGTTTAGCAAACTCTTCAAAACGATGAAGATTTTTACCGTCTTTAAATTGATAGTAATGCTCTCCATGCTTACAAACTATGCACCATATTTTATCTGCAGTCATAGTTGTTTCAATGTCAAATATTACTTTTTTAAACTTCATCTATTTTAACCTCACTAAGTCTTCCAGTATCTCCATCATATAATAAATCACAACAAGGACCAGTTGTACCTGAAAATCTATTCTTTAAAACTCTAACCCTTGTAGTGTTTCTAATAACAGGGTCATCATTTTGAGCATCACGTTCCAATCCTATAACCATGTCACTTAGTTGACCTATACTTGCCGAACCTCTAAGTTGAGATAGTGATGTTGCCGCACCCTCTTCATGTCCCTTACCATCAGGTCTTCTAAGATGTGATACAACTATCATAGATACTCCTGTTTCTTGAACAAGTGTTCTAAGCCTAGTCATAATCTCATCTAAGGCTCTTCGTTCATCACCATTAGATTGGTCTGATACAATGATACTAACGTGGTCAATCACAACATACTTACAATCTAAACCTTTAGCTAAGTACCTAACTCTAGAAACAATATTATCAATTGAGTTAGAACCAAAGTGGTCAAACATAAATACTCTACCTGTACCTACAGTTGCATCAAAGTAATTTTTTAATTCTTCTTTACTAACATGAACATCAGGTAAATGTAATCTTTGATTAGCTTCAACACTCATCAAACCTTTAGAAGTAATAACTGGTGTTTCTTCTAACATAAGCAAACCAATATTATCTTCAGTAGTTTTAATCATATGATGAACAATCTCTCTCATGACTTGAGTTTTACCTAAGCCTGAACCTGCAGTAAAGGTAACTAATTCAGACGGTCTAATACCATAAGTAATTTTATTTAAACCCTCAAAAGGATATTGAACAAAGGCTCTTGCAATTGGTTTTGCAATCTCTTCAAATAAAACATTAGCATTAATGATACCATCAGGTGCATATAACTTAGCATCCCAAAAAGCTTTAGTATAAACTTGAATATTATTTTTACTTAAACAATCAGAAGCATCTTTAAATCCTTCAGGTAAATTCATTATCTTACATTTACCTGGACTAAATAGTTCTGCTACCTTTAATGCTCCCTCTGTTCCATGTTTATCATTATCAAAATTAATAATGATGTTATCAAAGTTAGTTTCTAACCATTCTAAACTTCCCTTAATATCTTTAACTGCTGAAGTAATACCATTCTTAATACTTACAACTGGTGTTTCATACTTAGCAGTCTTAAACATTTGATAAGCTGATAAGCAATCTAACTCACCCTCTGTTATAATTATATATTTATTTTTTTGGAAAAGATGTTCACCAAATAAACCTGACATTTTAGTATTACCTTGAATACTAAATTCTTTTAGCTTAGTGAATCTTGTTTTGGTGGCTATCTTTGCACCTTGTTTATCGTGGTAGGGATAGTAGTGATGAGTTATAACTCCCATACTATCTACTTTAACTGTAACACCGTATCTCTTACAGCTTTCCTCTTTAATATTTCTATCTACAATTTCTGCATAAATAGATTCTTTTAAAAAATCTTTTGTTTGATTTTCAATTGTACCATTAGTTGAACCCTCTGTAATTTCCATATCATAATCCTTTATGTATTGTTGACATGAAAAACAATAAGCTGAACCATCTTTGTTTACAGATAGTGCGTCACTACTTGAACAAAGTGGACAGGGTAAATGATACTTTACAAAGCCATTATTATTTTCTTCCATTGTCGCCCTTTATATTTAATTGATTTCATAAAAAAGGAGAGCCAGTTTGAGCCGACTCTCCTTGGAGATAAGTATAATGAAACTGACATTATAACTTATGGTTATTCGCAGGTGTTAGAAATCTTCTTTAATATTGTCATCAACATTTCCTTCTGCTGATTCCAAAACTTCAAAGTCTTCCTTAGGAGTGTACTCAACTAACTCCTTTACCTGTACTGCTTGTAAGTCTAAACCTTTGCCAGTCTTACCTTTGTAATTCCAGTCATAAGATTTATACATAACAATTACTTTACTTCCGTTTCCTACAATTTTATCTAATGGTTTCTTTGCACCATCCACTAACATCGGTGGTTGGTTTTTATCTCCATTAGCTTTGAAAACTTTTCGTTTAAACTTGATAATGTTTTTAATAACATTACCATCTATATTGGTTTCACTTAATTTAAAACCTTCCTTAGCAAACTCTTTAGCTGTAGCATCATCTACTGCTAAATCTAATCGCCACATTGGTTCAAACTTTTCATTAGGTCTTGTTAGTGAAGCCCAGTATGCTGTACCTTCTACTTGTGCCATATTATTTATACCTCTATTATTTTTATTAATTGTAAAAGTATTAACATAATTTTTAATTGCTGTCAACACTTTCATTTTCTTTTTTTATTTTAACACCTTTAAGCTTATCCTCTAGTTCAGCTATCTTTTTACCCATAGCTTTAACATCATCGGTAGCTTGTTCTAGTTGTGTTAGAATCTGTTTAATCTTTGAATCTTTATCTGAAGCTAACTTTATAGCATCATTTTTTTCTTTAGTCATGTCTGCTATCGTTGACTTTAATTCTCTTATTAAATCTTTTTGTGCCATACATTATATATCATAACAACTACTATTAAATAATTCTTTAATTGGAATTACTACACACTTACTTGCTTTATAATCTCCTATGTTTTTTGTGTGTGTTGCTTTATATTTTTTTACTATTTTTTTTAACTTACTTACTCTAAATACTAACATACAATATTCTTGTTTTTCTAATTCAAGAATGTGAAACCACCACTTAGCTTCTGTCTTATCTATACCTGATGGCTTACCTCTATATTCATATTCAATTGCTATATTACCTGTCTTTCTCCACCAACTCCTTTCTGTTTTTATTTCTATTTGTTCTTTCCCTAGTAACTCGGCTACTCTTTTCTCTCTTACTTTGCCATACTTTAAGTCTATATCAAACTTATCATTTTTATTTAGCTTCACTATTGCTCCTCCGTAAAAGTACATAAGTATTCTAATAAAAATTTATGTAAGTTTTTTTTATCAAATAATTTTTTATTATTACTTTCTACAATCTTATCATACATCTTTAATAAGAAGTAAGGTTGTAGATTAGCATAGTCACATACTTGGTTAAAATCAGAATTATTTTTATTGAACCATGCCTTTGCATCTTCAACTATTTTTTTTCTAGATGAACCACCAGCATGTATATCCATGCCTAGGGAATCTAAAATAGTTCTTACAATAACAGACCTCCATAAAATTAATTCACTTGTTAATAAAAAATTTCTTAGTTTAAAAGAATTATCATTATCATAAATAGATTGATTTGTTTTCATATTATAAATCTTTTTTTATTTCATCACTAGAAATAGTTTTATTTTTTTTATTGTTTGCTTTCTTTATTTTTTCTTTGTATTCTTTCTCGGTTATCTCTTCAATTGTACTTCGTAATAATTTAACATCTCGTTTAGAGATATAAGAATTGGGAGTAAATTGTACTTTCTTTTGTAGTTTACTTTCATCTGTTATATTATCAAAGCAATCATCAATTGTCATGTCTAAGTTAATATATGTTTTCTTTAAATAAAATTTACTCATTGTTTATTATCCTTGTTTAATAAAATATCTACCTTTAATTACAAAAGGTTTGGTTTTATATTTTGTATCTATCTCTAATATTCTTAGAGAAAAATATTTCTTTATTAATCTATGTATAACACCTGCATTAGTAGTTGGAAATTTATTTCTTAACTCTTTAATTAAATTTCTTTTTTTATATTGTTTGGTTTCTATTAGGTTAAATAGAGTGTCAGCTATTTCAGATTTATTATGTTCTTTATTCTTATCTCTCTTTTCATAAGAAGATATATCTACTTTATATTTAGAAAGTAATTTGTTAAAATGATTTTCACTTTCCCAACAACAACATAGATAAGGGAAACTTAAATTAGCTAACAGCATTCCTAAATTTGTAGCTTCATTACTATCATATTTAGATAGTTTTGTAAACACTTCAGAATCTAAAGGTATGTCTTTATATTTTTTATCTTTATCAAACATTATAAGTTATACTCCTTTATTATTTCTATTGCTCTTGCTTTATTTTCATATCTTTTTATAAACCCTTTCCATTCTATATATCCTAGCATAGTATGAATAACACTTTTAGATTTAACATTCATAAATGCTTTCATCTCTTCAAAGCTAGGCATGATATGATGTTCTTTAGAATAAGATTTTAAAAAGTTATATAATTGTAATTGTCTTTTTGTTAACATAATTAATTTATTATAACATAATAATGTGGTAAAATTAAGGCAATAATTAATTAATAAAATCAATTATTTATTCATTGTTATGCTTTACTCCTCTTGTTCTTAACAATCTTTCGTACTTAACTTCAGCTTTAAGATATTCAAT
>Ga0208644_1004152_pt1 | contig 10984 bp, 13 predicted proteins | sample VirMetDEL_Nov_18_FD_184517 | JGI IMG/M metagenome (GOLD analysis project Ga0208644, IMG submission 184517) | Aqueous microbial communities from the Delaware River and Bay under freshwater to marine salinity gradient to study organic matter... | ecosystem: Environmental > Aquatic > Marine >... | reverse complement strand
TGGATGACTTTCATCTTTTGGAAAAACTAATCGGACAATCCGATTCTCAATAACCCCCTTTTTTATTTCTTACTTTTTATAGGTGTTTTATGATTACTGTTGATGCTGCTGGCCGAATCCGTCTTTCCCGTGAAGCTTCGCGTGGTGCAGGTTTCCGTCCAGGTCAAAAGATTGCTGTTGTTGCTGAAGGAACAAATGCGTTCCGTATTCAATCAGCTGCAAAAACTGCGAAGTCTACTGACTCGGCTCGTTACTCGGTTGAGATGGATGGTCGAATTCGCGTAAACCGTGAAGCTGTTCGTTCGCTCGGTGTTAAGTCGAAGCGTAAGAACATGGTTGTGAACGTTGAAAAAGGAAGTATCGTCGTTACTATGTAATAGCCCGAACGATAAATTCCATCTAATATGTGGGGAGTGTGAGCCGGTGGTTGGTGAAACTCCCCACGTTATATTTATAGAGGAATGGAATATCAGGAGAAACTAAATGAGATCTAATAAACGAGTGCTAGTATTGAATCAATCATACCAACCGATTGCGTTGACCACGGTAAAGAAAGCGATTACCCTAACATGGCGTGATAAGGTAGAGACAGTGGAGATTGCAGACTTTGTGTTGCATTCACCAAAGTTTGAGGTGCAGGTTCCACTTGTTGTTAGATTGAAATCTCCAATCAAATACAACCCTTTCAAAGCGGTAGAACTAAACCGAAAGAACATTTTCAAGAGAGACGGTGGTGTTTGTTTTTATTGTGGTTCACCAGACAACCTAACTATTGACCACGTTGTTCCAAGATCGCGTGGTGGTAAATCAACATGGGACAATCTCGTTACTGCGTGTCATCCTTGTAACAACAAGAAGGACAACAAGACACCAGATCAAGTTGGATTCAAGACTCCATCAAAACTAAAAGCACCAACACAATTGATGTTCATGTCTCAGGATTCGAGGATGCACGAAAAATGGAAACCATACTTGTATATGGTTTGATTTTTTTTTGATTGATATCCATATTTATATCATATGCACTAAATCATTTATGGGGATGATAATGAAAGACCTAATACAAGAAGGTAGAAAAATACAAGAGACATTCAAGAAGAATGCTATAAATGAAGACTCTTTTCCGAAAACAAAAGAGAAAGTAGAGAAGATTTTAAAATCACTTGGCATAACGCGGTACACTATAAATGTAGACCTCACGGTAGATGTGATCGGTGATGTTAAAATTGGTAAAAAAAATCTTACTAGAATTCCCGTTCAATTTGGAAAAGTGAGTGAAAATTTCAACTGCTCCCATAATAAACTCACTACACTAGAAGGTGTCCCACAAAAAGTCGGTGGTAATTTTTATTGTGACAATAACCAACTCACTACACTAAAAGGTGCTCCAAAATCAGTCCGTGGTGATTTTTATTGTTCCGATAACAAACTCACTTCATTAGAAGGTTCGCCACAAAAAGTCGGTGGTTTATTTTCGTGTGGTCACAATCAACTAACCTCTCTACAAGGTGGTCCAAAAAAAGTCGGTGGGTATTTTTCGTGTGGTAACAATCAACTAACCTCTCTACAAGGTGGTCCAGAATCAGTTCGTGGGGCATTTACCTGCCATTCAAATAAACTAACCTCTCTACAAGGTGCTCCACAATCAGTCCCTTGGCATTTCTATTGTTCCTATAACCAACTCACTTCATTAGAAGGTGCTCCACAAAAAGTCGGTGGTGAGTTTTGGTGTAAGGATAATAAACTAACCTCTCTACAAGGCGCCCCAACAGAAGTGGGTGGGAACTTTGATTGTAGTGGTAACAAAAAACTACCAAACTCTCAAAAAGAATGGGCGAAGAAAAACATACGCGCAATGGCTTTTACATTTTAGCCTTAAATAACAAAAGGGAACTTCGGTTCCCTTTTTCATTTGGAAATGTCCCAAACATTACGTATATTGAATTCTTGTAAAACAAAAGGTTACGAAAATGATTATCGCTATTGGTGATGTCCACGGAAAATTTGATCAACTGATCTCTAAGATTGATAATGTCTTGGAGACAAATACCGATGTAAACTTCGTTCAACTCGGTGACTTTGGTCTTGGATTCAAAGATCCAAAAACAGAATGGGACATAATGTCCATGATCAATTTACGATTGAAAGAAGGAAATTCAATGTTGTATGTTATTCGTGGTAATCATGATAACCCTTCATTCTGGAAACTCGGCCTTGGATTTGACTTTTCAAACATCGTATTTCAACCCGATGATTCTATGATGTTTATTGAGGATAAGATGTGTTATTTCGCCGGTGGTGCAATTTCAATAGATAGAACACGTCGCCGTCAAGGTGTTGACTATTGGGGTGCTGAGACATATGTTCCCAACATATATGGTTATGATGACTATCCGTCCGAAGAAAAGGTTGACATCCTATTTACACACGATGTTTATCACCCATGTTCTCCATACTCAATCCATAATTCCGAAGCAGTCAAACACTTTGCTGAGACGGCCGTACGTTCGTTTGCCACTGACAAATATCTAATCGAAGACCTCACGGAAAGTCAGGTTAGTATGAAAATTCTGTATGAGGGGATTCTAAAAACAAATCCAAACTTTGTGTGGTATCATGGTCATTACCATCAGTCACACGTAACAAATAACAACGAACAAATAACTCACAGTCTTTCAGAATTAGAATTCAAGGAAATACGATGACAATTATCAAACACTACGGCGCTCAATGGTGCTCACCTTGCAGAGCACTCAAACCAATCATGCAAGAAATTTACTCAGCCAATTCATCGATTGGATACACATACATCGATGTGGATGAAGAACCAGCAGCCGCACAACAAGCAGGTGTCCGTTCTATTCCAGTTGTGATTATTGAAAAGGGTGGGGTAGAAACAAATAGGTTTGTAGGTATTCACGCAAAATCAGTTTACGAACAAGCAATTAAGTGAGGTAGATATGTTTAGTCAGTGGACAACTCCGAGTGGTGTAAAGTTCCAAGTAAGTTCTGGTCAAAACAAATTGAGTGTTAAATTCAAGAAGTTGTATCCCGATGCAGTTACTCCAACATATGCAAAAGACGGAGATGCTGGTCTTGACCTTACAGCTATTTCAAAACGATACACGGATACATTCGTTGAATATGGAACTGGTATCTCTATCGAAATTCCAGAAGGATATGTTGGGCTTGTATTCCCTCGTTCATCAGTTTCAAAGTTAGAGGACTTCTATTTGAAGAACTCCGTTGGTGTAATTGATTCTGGGTATCGTGGTGAAATCATGTTGAGGTTCAACAAATCAAATCAGTCATACAAAGCAGGTGACAAAGTTGGTCAGTTGATTATTCTTCCATATCCACAAATTCAATTGGAAGAAGTAGAAGAACTGTCTTCAACTGATCGCGGTGAAGGTGGATTTGGTTCTACTGGGTCTTAAACTTGTATGGAATCATATTTATGTGTATATTGCACATATGAATAATCGGAGAGTCGAATGAAACTAAAAAATCTAATACCAAACAGTATCAATGAATCAAGCTTAAGCAGAGTCGTTCATCACATGAACAATCATGACTGTGGAGTAATAACTGCATTCCGTTCAAAAGAAGGATGTGCAGGACAAGACGATCCAGAGTATTCATTGGAAGATAACCTAAAAAGAAACCGTCAACTTCAAGCTAAGCTACAAGTATTGGGTTATGGTGTTACTAAGGTAGATGGTTCTTATATCGAAAACTTTAAGACTCCAAATGCAAAAGAAGTTAAGGAAGCATCATTCTTCGTGGTTGATCTAAAAGATGGTGGTAAACTAGAACAAGACCTTAGAAAGTTTGGTGAAGAATTCATGCAAGACTCTATTCTCTTCATTCCAAAAAGAGAAGAAGGTAAGATAGTAAAAGGATCAATCCTCATTGGAACAAACAAATGTCCTGATGCATATCCTGGATACGGAAAGAAAGTTCAATTCAAAGATATGACCTTTGGTAAGGATGCAGAGTTCATGACAAAAGTAAGTGGTAGACCATTTACCTTTGAATCAAACTTCTATGAACAAACAAAGAATGCATACAATTACTTTGCGGTAGCAAACATCATGGGTAAGATGGCTATGAAGAAGATTGCTGAGGGTAATTGGAGGGACATTTCTCCGATGGAAGATGTGATTTAACTGATGTGTGTGGAAAAATAAAGGTCTCAATTTCGAGACCTTTTTTTGTTATATTCCCGGTTCTTTCGTATATTTCTCATTATCAACAAACATTGGAGATAGACATGAGTAGAAGTTATAAGAAGACACCAATCGTCGGAACAACAACTGCGGAAACAGAAAAGTCCGCGAAAAGAATCTGGCACAAACAACTCCGTCACGAAACAAAACAACTGATAAAGTCGTCCCATAATGATCCAGAACTTTTGGAAGATGTAACCTTTCCAGATGAAAAGGAAGTCAGTAGTGTTTGGGTAATGCCAAAGGATGGTAAGAAATACATCGGTCAATGGTTAAGAAACAATATGAATTTCTTTCGTAAAATGATGGGTAAGTAAAATGGAATATCTACAAGTAGAGTTAAAGAAAACAAAATACATTGCGTATCGGTTTGACGGGAAAGAATCGTCGGCCAAAGAATTTTGTCGAAAGTGGAACTGTGATTATGTCGAGGACTTCTTAGATAAAGACTTGGTGTCAATTGACCTACCAAACAAACTCAGGTGTTACGCCGGAAACTATGTCGTGATTGATGGTGATAATTTCACAGTTTACACCAAAGATGAATTTACAGATACGTTCAAAGTGATTCCAAACTACCGTCAAGGTAACTATACATTTATGTCTGAGGACTGAGAGAAGGGTTATGTATCAAAACATTTTCGTAAAAACAACTACAAATGAAGCATGGGTATGGGATGATAAGCGTGGTCTTATCCACTTCAATTATCAACCGTATGCATACCGCAAAGATCCCAACGGTAAATACGTCCACTTCAATTATCAACCGTATGCATACCGCAAAGATCCCAACGGTAAATACGTTTCTCTCTACGGGGATCGTCTCACTAAAACAACTAACTTCGTAAAGAACGATCCCGATCTTCTTGAATCCGATGTTCCAGAAACAACAAGGGTTCTTATTGATATGTATGGTGATTCAGATATGCCGTCAGAAGGAATCGTAACGATGGCGTTTGACATCGAGGTTGAGATGATTACAGGAACTCCGGATCCAGAATTAGGTAATAACGAAGTTACTTCTATTGCTTATCATGATTCTGCAACAGATGAGTTCACGGTTCTTGTGTTAGACAAAAAGAAAAGGGTAGAAACTAAAACGGTTGGTAATCGTCACATTATTTCATGTGGTAATGAGAAAGACCTTCTTCTTAAATTCATTGATGCAATCAACACAATTCAACCTCACATCATGACAGGTTGGAACGTAGATAAGTTTGACATTCCGTATCTGCACAATCGTATCAAAAGAGTGTTGGGTAAAAAGGTTGCAAATCAATTATCGATTATCGGTGAGATGTTTTACTCTCCGTATCGAGATCGTTGGACGTTGGCTGGAACATCGGTATTGGATTACATGGTGGTGTATAAGAAGTTTTCCTATAAGGAACTTCCTTCGTATGCACTTAATGCCGTATCGATGACTGAGTTGGGACGTGGTAAGGTTGAGTATGAAGGCAATCTTGACCAGTTGATGGAAACAGACATTGACAAGTTTATCGAGTATAACATTGTAGACGTTCAACTTGTGTTAGACTTAGATAAGAAGTTGCAATACATTGATTTGGTTCGAGGTATTTGTCATGTGTGTCACGTTCCATATGAAGACTTCTTTTATTCGTCTAAGTATCTTGAAGGAGCACTTCTAACTCACTTGAAGAGAATCGATGTGGTGGCTCCTAATAAGCCGGCGGATCGTAGAGAAAAGATGCAAGAGTTGAAAGAATCTGGTGAACAAGGTTTCATTGGTGCGTTTGTGAAAGACCCTAAACCTGGTAGATATGATTGGATTTATGACTTGGACTTGACTTCTCTGTATCCTTCTATCATTATGACTTTGAATATTTCTCCTGAGACAAAGGTGGCGAAGATTTTAGATTGGGATGCTGATGAGTTTATTCGTGGTCATAAAGATGAGTATATCATTAACGGGGAGCGTGTAAGTAGAGAAAAGTTAGTGAAGTTCTTTGAGAAGTATCGTTATACTGTGGCGTCTAATGGTGTGATGTATAATCGAGATATTACGGGTCTTATTCCTGCAATTCTAAATGATTGGTTCGATAAGCGTGTAGAGTATAAAGATCAAATGAAGAAGTGGGGTAAAGAAGGTAACGACGAAAAGTATAACTTCTATAAGAAGCGGCAGTTGGTGCAAAAGATTCTTCTGAATTCTCTTTATGGTGTGTTGGGTCTACCTGCGTTTAGATTCTACGACGTGGATAATGCTGAGGCCGTTACGACTACGGGTAGGACGGTGATTCAAAAGACGCAAGATGCAATCAACATGAAATACAATAAAGAGTTGGGGACAGGCGACGCCGATTATGTTCAATACGTTGATACTGACTCGGTGTTTGTTTCGTGTCTTCCACTTGTGAAGAATCGTTTTCCTGACATGGATTTAGATAACCTTGAACAGATGAGTGAGAAGATTTACGAGATTGCTGGTGAAGTTCAGGATTATGTTAATGGGTTTTACAATGTTCTGGCTAAGAAGGTGTTTAACACGGATTACCACCGACTTGAAATTAAACAAGAGATGATTGCTAGGACAGGGTTTTGGGTTAGGAAGAAACGGTATGCACTGTGGGTGATTTCAGATAACGGTGTTCCTATGGATGAGTTGAAAGTGACGGGACTTGATGTTGTTCGTTCTTCGTTCCCCAAGTCATTTCAGAAGTTTATGAAGGAAGTTCTCGTTGATATTTTGAAATCGAAATCTAAGGATGAGATCGATAAGAACATTCTTTCCTTTAAGGAGAACCTATCTTCTATTTCATTCACGGAGGTTGCAAAGAACTCTTCGGTAAAAGACATCAAGAAGTATGAGGAAAAGATTGAAGCAGATACTCTTGGTAAGTTTGGTTCTGGAACTCCTGCTCACGTTAAGGCAGCAATCAACCACAACAAACTATTGAAGATGTTTAAGTGTCCACCAAAGTTTCCAGCAATTAAGAATGGTGACAAGATCAAGATCGTGTATCTTAAAAACAATCCGTATGGATTGGAAGAGATGGCTTTCCGTGGAGATTCCGATCCAGAGGAAATCTTGAACTTCGTAAAGCAATACTTTGATGCGAATGAACTTTTCAATTCAGAGTTGGATGGTAAACTACGAGCATTCTATGAAGCAATGAATTGGGAGTGGCCATCGGAACATAAAAAGAATGCACAGAAGTTCTTTTCATTTTGATATGACAAATCTATTTCGTATATTAGTGTTTCGTTCAACAAACAAGTTATGGATATGGAAGCAAATATTATTCTAGAAGGTGATTGTATTGAATCGATGAAGACCTTGCCGGATTCGATTATCAATACCACCGTTACTTCACCACCTTATTATGGTCTACGAGATACCACCTTATTATGGTCTACGAGATTATGGTGAGGATGGTCAAATTGGGCAAGAAGAAACACCACAACAATACATTGATAAAATGGTTGAGGTGTTTTCACAAGTAAAACGTATCACACGAGATGACGGTTCTCTTTGGTTGAACCTCGGTGATTCTTATGCAGGTTCTGGTGGTAATGGTTACAAACAAGGAATCCAAACTACCAACCCCGTAACAAATGGTGATGTAGACGTTGATCTTCGTTCAAAGATGAAACGTAAAGACGTTGGTTTCAAGAAGAAAGATTTAATGGGAATTCCTTGGCGAGTTGCAATGGCTCTTCAAGAAGACGGTTGGTATCTTCGTCAAGATATTATCTGGCATAAACCAAACCCAATGCCAGAATCTGTTACTGATAGATGCACAAAGTCCCACGAGTATATTTTCCTCTTAACAAAGAACCCCGACTATTTCTTTGACTACGAATCTATCCGTGAACGTTCTGTTTCAAAGATGGATAGACAACACCTTTCTCCGATTGGTGGAAAGAAAGACCCACGTAAGCCAGGTTCTTACAGTGGTAATGCACCAGAGAATGATGGGTTTAGAAACAAGAGATCAGTGTGGTCTGTTCCAATTACATCGAAGAATTATGATGGTGCACACTTCGCAGTTTATCCAGAAGAACTTATCAAACCTTGTATCCTTGCAGGTGCACCGGTAGATGGAATCGTATTTGATCCGTTCTTTGGTGCAGGAACTACTGGTGTAGTTGCTGTAAAACACGGTCGTAAGTATATCGGTTGTGAATTAAATCCAGAGTATATTGAAATTGCGAAGAAGAGATTACAACCAGTTCACCTTCAAGAAGAGAACAAGAAAAAAGCCGAAGGTATCATTAACAGTTATTTTGAATTCTAATGATAGATGCTAACACTATATTAGAGGGTGATTGTATTCAATCTTTGAAATCATTACCCGACGGTATTGCGAATACGTGCATTACTTCACCACCCTACTATGGTCTCCGCGATTACGGTAAGGATGGACAAATTGGTTTGGAAGAAACACCAGAAGAATATGTCCAAAAATTAGTAGAAGTATTCAGAGAAGTGAAACGTGTTCTTCGTGATGATGGAACTCTTTGGTTGAACTTGGGTGATACTTATGCAAACACACCCGTTGGTAAATTCAATGGTGGTGGGTTCAATGATGTTTCTGCTAAAAATGGTGGTCGTGATTTATCTGGGGTGGCCACCAGTGGAAATCTGAATAAATTGAAAGCATCTGGTCTCAAACAAAAAGACCTCATCGGTATTCCGTGGATGGTTGCGTTTGCTCTTCGTAGTGATGGGTGGTATCTTCGTCAGGACATTATTTGGCATAAAACATCAACTATGCCTGAGTCAGTCACGGATAGATGCACAAAAGCACACGAGTATATCTTCCTTCTTTCCAAGTCAAAGACATATTACTATGATGCGGAAAGTATAAAGGAACCAGTCAAACAAGATTGGGGAACACGAGATAGAACAAAAGGAAAGTATCACAATCCTGGAACTGGCTTGAATCCTCACACGGGATTACAAAAGTCATATGAGAAGGCAAACAAACGTTCTGTCTGGACAATATCCCCAAAACCATTTCACGGGGCACACTTTGCAACTTTCCCACCCGATCTGATTGAACCTTGTGTTATTGCAGGTTCACCCGAAGGTGGAATTGTATTAGACCCATTCTTCGGGTCAGGAACAACTGGTTTGGTCTCAATGAAAAACAACAGAAAATATCTTGGATGTGAACTAAATTCTGAGTATATTGATATTGCTAAGGAAAGATTAAAGCCAGTAGAAACAGAAATCAAAAACAAAGAAATCGCGGAATCTTTAATTCAGAACTATTTTCAATTCTAACAAACAATTTTAGACAGGAGTAAAAATGGAAAAGTCAAGACTGATGAACTTTATCAGTAAGTATCATCTAAATGGATTGATTCAATCTGTATCGTGGAACTCTAACGGTTCCTTATCTACACGATTCATCTCGGATGATAAGTCCGTTGTTGGAGAAGTTACACTTAATATGTTCAATGGACAGAAAACAATCTTGGGTGTTTATAATACAGACTTGTTGGTAAAGCTACTGAGTGTATTGGGACACGAGATTAACTTTAACGTAAACCTATCTGGTGATAAAGCATATTCTCTTACCTTAGATGATAACTCGTCCACCGTCAATTATATGCTCGCGGATATGGCAGTTATTCCACCTGCACCAGACCTCAAACAACTTCCCAACTTTGAACTTACAATCAAGATCACAAAAGAGTTTATCGATAAGTTCATCAAGGCAAAGTCAGCTCTTCCAGAGATTGAACACTTTACAATCGCAAAGAACCCAAAGACCGATAAGTATCAAATTGTTCTTGGATATTCTAACTTGAACTCCAACAGAATTTCAATCGATATTGAATATGAAATGACTGCGGAGATTGACCCAATCTCATTCTCTGCAAAGTATTTCCGTGAAATCCTTGCATCAAACAAAGACCTGAATGGTGCAACTCTCATGGTTTCATCGGAAGGTCTTGCAAAGGCAGAGTTTGAAATTGATGGATTTGAATCTAAGTATTACTTGGTTAAGCTAGAAAACAATTGATATGAATAGTCTGTAAAAATAAAGGGAACTTCGGTTCCCTTTTTCATTTGGAAATGTCCCGAAAATTCCGTATATTGTATTCATCTGATAACAATAAGGTTTCAAAATGTTCAATCCCCAACACACTCTCTATGTGGAAAAGTATCGTCCACAATCACTTGACACGTATATTGGAAATGAAACAATCAAGGAAACGTTCAAGAGATACCTACAATCGGGTGATGTTCCGCACCTTCTTCTTTATGGTGACGCCGGTAGTGGTAAGACAACACTTGCAAAGATTGTAGCCAACACAATTTCAAAAGACAATTACATTTACATAAATGCTTCCGATGAGAACTCCATTGATACCGTCCGAGACAAAATCAAGCAGTTCGCATCGTCAATCGGTTTCGGTGGTTTGAAGATCATCATTCTCGATGAGTCCGATTACCTTACACCAAATGCTCAAGCTGCTCTCCGTAATATCATGGAGACATTCAGTAAGACAACACGTTTTATTTTGACGTGTAACTATGTTGATAAGATTATTGACCCCATCCAATCTCGTTGTCAAATCTTCAACATTGTTCCACCATCAAAGAAAGATGTTGCGATTCACACGATGGGAATTCTTGAATCGGAAGGCGTGGAGTTCTCTAAGGAAGATTTAGCACAGATCATCAATATGACGTATCCTGATATTCGACGTGTTCTGAATACAGTTCAACGTTGTATCCTCGATGGTAAGATGCAACTCGATAAGTCAACTCTTGTTCA
>Ga0208644_1004149_pt1 | contig 10987 bp, 6 predicted proteins | sample VirMetDEL_Nov_18_FD_184517 | JGI IMG/M metagenome (GOLD analysis project Ga0208644, IMG submission 184517) | Aqueous microbial communities from the Delaware River and Bay under freshwater to marine salinity gradient to study organic matter... | ecosystem: Environmental > Aquatic > Marine >... | reverse complement strand
GAGCTTTATCCATTGGGTCTGATGAGCCTAATGCAACAACGTATATGTTCTTAATTCCATGTTCGCGCTCAAGATATCTTTTAACTGGATAAGCTACTCTACGAGCCGTTAAAATAGTTGTTTTAGCCCCCGCATCTTGCATTGCTCTTTTTAATGCATCTACATTTTTTTGTATTGGATTTGCAGATTTAATAATTCTATCAAATTCTGAAAAATCAAAATCATCACCCGGTTGTGGTTCATATACTGCAAATTGAGCCGGGTTTAATTCTGTGTTAGATCCGTCTGGATGTTTAACATAGATTGTAGCATTCATTTTTGCTAATGTATCATCAAAATCAAATACACGTAAACGCTTTCCAGTTCTTAATTCAGTAAATAATGCATTAACATCTTGTTCTAAAATTGTACTCCACCAACCTTTAGAAAAAGTAGATTCAATCATTTTGCCAGTTAATATTTCCCAAACATTTTTTAGTATTGAATCTTCTATACCTGGGTATGAAAGTTTGAATATGTTATAATCACCTGATGCAATTGCTTGTCGTGTTGCTGTTGCAGAAATTGGTTCTCCTGATGGATATTGAATTGGATCTGCATTTGCTGTTAATTCAATAGCATCAATACCTTGCGGTATTTTTCTTCCAGATTTATCACCAGTAATTTTGTATTTATCTACATTAGGAACAAATGTTTTAGCTCGTACATAATCATCACCCTTTGTTGAAGCTGCCATTGCATATTGTCCTTGAGCATCTTCTGGCAATGCAAACAAGAATTCATATGCAGCCGTTATTGGAGAATTAAATTCTGTTGGTTGCATTATGATTTTTGGATTTGAATTTAATAGATTAAAACTATCGATAGTTTGTTTTCTCGTAAATCCATCTCTATCTTTTGGACCAACAAGCATTATTACTTGTTTAACTGAAGGATTTTCTGCATATCGATTAGCAAGTGCTAAATGTGCTCCAGTTATAGGCTTAAATCCGCCTGGAAACAAAACAGTAACATTACTTATTTGTTCTGTGAGATGTTGTTTGAATTCTTGTAGTATTGATTTCATTTAAATGGCCATTTTATATAAATATTAGACTACTGGAGGATCTGGTGCCGCGGGTTGTGATATTGATGTATCTGGACCGCTGCCGCCGATATTTAACGCCCAATAGCCAAATTGAGCAGCGCCAGAGCCAGATACTGGATTAACTGCGTTTAATTGTATTTGTATTCGAACTAATTTACCATCGGCGCCTGCAAAATCTGCAGTTGGTGTAAACTTTAATTCACCGTAACCTCCTAATTGAACGCCTGTTGATCCAGATATTGCAAAAATTCGCGCTGCTGAGTTTTTGGTGCCGCCCCAGCTATTTAAATCATTAAATAATGTTGCTGTGTCTATTGATGAACTAGCTACTGTTAATCGCATATATGCAATATTATTATTTGATGCAGGCCCTGCTGTTAATCTAGCTAGACCTGTTAAAAATAATGATGTTTCACCAGGTAACCACTTTGTTATTACTGTATCGACAGTTACCCAGCCAGTGCCTGTTGTTGTAGACCAAGTACTATCCGATGTAACAGTATCTGAAAACGCTAATTGTCTTGCAATGTTTTTACCATCTATAAATCGATTTTGAGTATCAATTATAGTAAATGCATTGAACCCTCCTCCAGCCGGAGCTTTTATATTTAAAAATGATCCAGATATTATACCATTATATATATTTAATCCTGATGATGAAATATTTAAATTACCATCACTAGCTGAAATAAATGTAGTTGTATTTCCTACAAAAAACTTTTGTGTTTTTACATCTAATTCGGAGTCTGCAGTTGAAAATCTAAAATAATTATCGCTATTTGCATATAATTCTAATCCAACACCAGAATACGGTACACCGCCTTTTGTTCCTGATGAACCTGATAATGCACTACCGCTCCAAAGTAAAAATCCAGGATCGCCATATTCAAAGCCAGAATATCCTAAACTTCTAACAAATCCAGTATTTTTATATCCAGATATTGCAATACCCGATTCTAATGAATCTGCAACATATAATGAACCAGTAAGCATTGAATAATCACCATCAATATAACGATTACCTCCCTGCCAATCTAGATTATTAACATATGATACTTGTTTACTTTTGACACCATCTACATTATAATATTCTAATTTGAATGAAAGTTGGTTACCACTTTTATGTTTGGTTGGTATTTCTGTTCTTATTCTTGTATAGCCTGGTGTATAGCCGGGATCATTATCAGTTGTAGTTCTGATATCAGAAAATTGCCACTCTCCACCTTCAATTACAAATATTAATTGACCGCTACCATTTTGTAATGCCTCAAATTCAAATACCGTATCATCGAATCTTCGATTACTAGATAATACTTCTAATTCACCGATTCTACGTCCAAATTGTTGTATGTTTTGATTCAATAGATCTTGTGCATCATATGGAAACGCAGAACCTGATAAGAATATTGATAATTTTGGATTAGAATTACCACTTACTGAACTCCTAGTGCCAATTGCGTCAATTGTTAATTTATATGCAGACTGACTTACAAATGTAGCGGCATATGGTGCTACGTGTTGAAATGTCATTACACTATTTGCGGCAGATATATCAGACCCGCCATGTGGAATAATTTGTACTCCATTTCCTATACTACCACTTGTCCAAGATGCTGTAGGAGCAGTACCCAACCCGCCGTTATTAAAATATTTTGCTTCCCAATACGTATCAATTATATTTTGAGATGAAAACGTACCTATTGCAAAATCTGGAAACGCACTTCCAGTATCTACAAATAATTCAATTTCTTCTAATTCAATATCATTAATTTGTTCCCACGTACCAATTGTACCTTTACCATTGAAAAATACTTTTATACGATCAATATCACCAGTTGCTGGTTCTAATCCGTTTATAGTAACATATGCAAATGATTCTGAATTTTCAGTTGGTGTATATGTAGGTGTTGCTTCATATAATAATGAATATGAAGATGCGTCAAATGATGTATATGTATGAGTCGAAAGTGTTTGATTAGATTTGACTATAAATTCTGAATCTAATAACATTGTTGTTTCACTTAAAACTTTCTTAACAGTTGAAGAATATGCCGTACTAGAAGGTGTAAACTGCGGCGTAGGCTGTGGATTAGATGGCGATGATACTGTTATTGTACCATCTTCCATATCTTTAGTAAATAATCCGTTTGTTAATTCAATTGCTGGTTGTCCATTATATGAAAAGAATCTAACAGTTCCTGTTGAATAAGTTGGAAATTGTTGTCCGTTTGGATATGTTCGATTTAATTGTACACCTACTTGTTCTTGTATTATTACATTTGGTGATGTTTCAAAAATTATCTCTGAATTATTTGAAAGTGTAGGATTAATTTGTACGGTTCTAGACCATTTAACATTAGCACGACCTTCCCATTCTTGTGGTACTGGTTGTCCGTTAAGTTGTCGTAATTCACCAACAATTGTTATTGAAGCTTCGCCCGGAGATGTTTCTTCATAAATGTATATTGCAATAACACGAGATTTGTCTTCATCAATATAATTGATTATTTCATAATATATCGGGTCGCCATTAAAATCTAATACTTCAATATTAAGATATGAACCAATTCGTAAATTATCAGGATGGCCTTTTAATTTAATTAAATTTTTACCTGCAGTAAGTCGTGTAGGAAATTCTGTAATCTGAAATACATCAGGAGATGTTAATGATGTATCTTCATAAAATACATTAATTAAGTCAAGTCCTCGGTAAATAGTTTCTTTTCTTTTCATACACTAAATATTTTATTATAAATATTACGAGTGCTGAATCCGGCTAAAATTTTCTATCTTATCAACATTCAAATGACCATCAACCATATCTCGCATCGAATCAACGTGTGATATAATAATTGAAAAATCAAATTTATTTCTAAAATATTCAAATAAATTAATTACTGCTGCAATGTGTTCTGAGTCTAAACTTCCCCAGCCCTCATCAATTGCAATGAAATTAGGACGAGGCAATGCTGATACATTAATTAAAGCTACGCGAATTGCAAGTGAAGAAATAAATCGTTCCATACCAGATGTTAATTCTAATGGCCAATAATTATCATCATCGTAAATGATATAACCATTAATATTTTTACCATCTGTATTTAATACCATATTAAATTCAACTATCTGATTAAGTACATTGTTTATTTCAGATTCAATTTTAGGAAGTGCTTTAGAAATAATATCATATGGTACGCCATTTCTTTTGATTGATTCTAAATAATATTCATATGCCTTATATTCAGTTTCTAATTGTTTGTATGCTTCTAAACTTTCAAGTGCATGTTTTTTACGAGTTTTTGCAACTTCAATTTCACCATGTAATGTTTTAATTTTAGTTGTAATTTTTGCGATTGCTTGTTTATTATGATCTAATGCATCTTTAATTAAATCAATACTTTCTTCTATTTTTCTATTTGTTTCAATTGCCGTAACATTTGAATTATATTGTTCTTGACGTTCTAAACATGTTTCTAATTCAGATTCTTTTGTCTGTAATTCACTTTCCATAATTTGTAAGCGAAGTTCTTCTCGTTCAATTTGATTAGATAATGTTAATTTATCAGCATTTATTTTATCATACTGTTCTCGTTCATGAACATATGGCTGTAATTTTTCTTGACTAGCTACTAATTCATTAGTTTGTGTTATGTATTTTTCTAATAAACTTTGCTCTTCATCGATATGATTTTTCGCTTCAAGTGCATCTTTAACAAATACGTTTGATGTACAGTATTTGCAGTTTGGATCATATTCGTGTGTGCCAAGATGTTGTATTTTTTGTAATAATCCATTTACTAAATCCTTTTGTTTAACAACTAATTGCTTTCTAGTATCAATTAAAGTCCAATATGATTCGTATTCTTTAATTTTACTATCAATCATTTCAATATCAATCCCAACAATATCTGTTTCAAGAGTTTCTAATTCAATGTGCATATCATCTACACGTTGTTCCTTTTCTTCGATTTCAGTCTGTAAATTTTCTAATTTACTTGTTAAATCAGTTTCTTCTCGTTTTAATACATTAATATTAGGGCCAGAATATGTTGTTGGTAATTTACTTTCAACTAATCTTAATAATTCATCTTGTAAATCATCTTTTTGCGTTTGTGTCTCTTCATCTTGTCGTTCGCATTTTGATATTGCATCAATATTTTTTGAAATAATATCATCAGCATCCATTATGATTTGAGCAAAATCCGTTTTCTTATATTCTTTTAATTTACCAGCTGTTTCTTTTATATCTTCTGCAGCAAGTTGGTATAATTGTTCGAATACAGTAATATCCAGAAATTGCGAAAGTAAATCTTTTCGTTCTCTCTGTGATTTGTTGATAAAATTATTGTTATCTGCTTGTAATGAAAATGCAGTTAAAATAAAATCATCATATGTACCTAAATATTTTCTAATATTTTTATTTGTTTCACTACGTTCTTCACCATTAAGATTTTCAGAATCTGTATAGAATTCAACATCTACTTTTACGTGTCCTGATTTTTGTTTTGTTCCGGTTCGCTCAATAGTATAAATAACGCTGTTTAACTCAAAACAAAATTTTCCAAAAAAGTTTGCTGATTTGTTATTTAATACTTCTGATGCTTTTCCTGTTTTAGAACATTTATCAAAAATAGTATATGTTATTGCATCAAGTAATGATGATTTACCAGAAGTGTTTGGAGCAAATAATCCTACAACGTCTGAAAGTTTTGTGAAATCAATCGTATTATTTTCACCATATGAAAACATATTAGAAAACTCAAATGATATTGGATGCCATGTTACATTTCTAACAGAATCTAATACTGGTAATTTTGAATTTGTTGTTCTATTAATATGTCGTATTGCATCTATCTCTGCATCCGTTGCTTGTGGATAGTTTGTTTCAATATATTCAGTAATAAGTGTATTTTGATATTCTACATCTCTAACATTACCAATTGTTATATTTGATGTTGATGTGTTAGTAGACATATCCGTTACACGTTGTATTGAAATATCTTCTACAGAATATTTTTTTCTTAACGATGCAATAAATTTTTTCATATCCGCCGCAGAAGTATCTTTAAATTTAATTCTTACGCGCGGACGATTAGGCATACGTTTCGGGGCATTAACAATACTTGTACCATCTAATTCAAATGTTACATAGCCATAATCATTATGTATTTCTATAAATTTAGCAGATCTATCAGGTAAATCCCATACTAAAATACCATGGTCTAATGCTTCGCCATGATTTTGTTGAATAAGCGAACCAGGATATGCAATAGTTTGTTCTTCATTTAAGAATTGAGCTGGTTTATGAATATCTCCGAGTAATGTAATATCATGTCCTTCAAATAACTCTGTAGTTACATGATCATTTGAAATTTCATATCCAATATCAGTTTTAGCAGAATGAACCGCACCGTGATGTAATGCTATTTTATATTTTTCTGATGGAATATCTTTTGCTAATACATATTGTGCAGGCGGCACATCTACTGCCATATGATTAAATAATACACCACCACATTCAAATACACCATTTTCTTTTATGAAATGAATATTTTTATTTTGTAAAACATTTAATATTGGTGATAATGCATCCACTCGATGCATATTATTAAGATTCATATCATGATTACCTAAAATAACAATCGTAGGAATCATAAATCCATTAAAGAACTCAGTTAACATAGTAACAAGCTCTGGGGACATATCAAGTTTTGAATGAACTATATCACCAGTAACAACACAGATTGATGTATCAGTTGCTTCTTGCGCAATAGTTAAAAACATATTTTCAAATACCGATCGGTATTCTGTATGTCGTTTTAATGTGCGGATATGAACATCAGATATATGAAATATCTTGTCGATTGTTTCGATACCACAATCTATCTTTTTTATTTCCATAACATTCCCATTCTCATCACCATCAAATCTTCAAATGTCATTTGAGTAGTTTCTGAAATCTTTTTTGTTATTGCTTCAAAACCTAATTCAGAAGCATCTTTATCTTGCAATTCTATAAAATATACATTCAAACCTTCATTCATAAAACGCTCTGAAATATCTAATGCGTTTTTTAATGCATCAGCATCCAAACAGATATATATATCTTTAACTTGTTCTTCAATAATCTTTTTTTGCAATGCTGGTTGTATTGCTTTACCAAATAACGGAATTGCATTTCTTTTTATTGCAATTGCATCGAATGAACCTTCACAAAGTACAATTGGCTCTCTCCAGTTTATCAACATTTCAAATCCAATAATATCTTTTGATACTGATGGATTTTTATGTTTCATACCTTCTCTATCACGGTATATACGAGATACAAAATAATTAAGGCTACCAGAATCATCATAACTTGGGATAATGACTCTTCCTGCATATTGTCCTTTTTCGGCATATCCTATTCTATATTTAATAATATCAAAAACAGTAATACCACGCCCCTTTAAATAATGCATTGCAGCATTATATTCATATGACTTTTTATAAATCCATAATGGATGATATTCTTCTGGTAATTGTAATACAACTTCAGTTACTTCTTGTTTTTCTGAACGATATCTAGATGATTGAATTATTCTAGCAAGTTGTTCAAATCGTTCTTTAGGTTGTTTTAATTGTTTAAATAAAGAAGCTATTGTTCTACCTTTATTATCAGAAATCCAACAATGCCATGGATTTTCTCCTTCAGCAGTTGTATTAATATTAATTTCTAATTTAGGTTTATAATGTGAAGTAAACGGAGAGAAGAATGCTACATTATCACCAGATGTAGGTTTACTCTTACCTAATACCGATTCAAGTAATTGTAATAATTTTAGATTCTTCATTATCTTATTATAATGAAAAAATGTTACGAATCAAAAGGTCTGGAATTAATATAAATAATATATAATTAAAGTCATACCATTCACTTCATTACTGGTATAACGAATTCATTACATTAACATTTCATTTCATTCTATTAATTAATTGTCATTCATTACTTACATTAGAAAATAATGAATTTTTTTCACATTTCCAACCTTTAAAAGAAAAATGGCTTTTTCTGGGTCGGTGTTTCATCAATCTGGCAACATTCAGCTAACCATTCTGCAGGTATCATTTTCTTTGCTACATGTTTAACACCTAGTTTATTAGCATAAGCTTCATATGTAGTGTTACTACCTTTTGAAATTTTTTGATTAGGATTTTGAAAAACTATTCTAATATCAATTCCAGGATTAGAATCTAAAACATATTTCATTTTTTTTCTATCAGCAGTAGTCCAACGTCCTTTAGTTTCCACAAACATTGTTCCGCCATCCTTTTTAGTAAATACAAAATCAGGTGTATATTTATGTTTAGTTGCTGGTACACTGTAATGTAAAGTTTCAGTCTCATAATTAACTGGATAATTTATTTCTTTTAATGTTTCAGCTACAGTATGTTCTAATCCAGACTTGTAACCGTATTTATATGCTTCTTGTCTCGCTTTTGACTTCGAGTTCCAATGATTTTTTGCCATAACCTTCCTTAATTTTACCAATCAACTAATACTAATCGGTTGTTAAACATCATAACATTGTCTGATTTAAAATCTAAATCTAAATCAAATTCTGAAATTCCTGTTCTGATAATTTCTTGCTGCAATTTTCGTAAAAATGTAACTAATGCTGATTCAGTTTCTCTAGCTCCGTCCGCATCTAAGTAATCAAATATACTAACCTCACCTTGCATATCTAAAGCAAACTTTGTGTATCGTGCATAAAAGTTATCAATCATTTGTTTGTATTTTATTGGCAATTCTGATGCATTTTTCATAATATACATTTTTTCAGAATCATTAACGTAAACAACTGGAATAAAACATTTAAATTCAGAATCACGACCTACGATAACAGATGCGACTTCAAATTCATCTCGTTCTCTAGTTATTTTGAAAACATAATCCGTATCACTAATTTCATAAACAACCCCATTATCGCCAGCGCCAATACGCACATATTGTTTATTACGTATTTTATCTAGTAATATATCAACTTGTTCTTGTTGTAATACTTCTGATAATATGTTTTTTAATCGTATCATCTACCTTGACCTACATATTTTTTTTGATAATTTTTACCATGTTTATGCGAACTTTGTTTTTTCTTAGAATGAACGCCTGGTCGTTTCTTTTTATTTTTTCGTACTACAAAATTAGTTATTGTTTTTGCCATTGTTATTCCTTATAAATCTGCATCAAATCTTAATAAAATATTCATATCAACGTCACCACGTTTACGTAATGGTGATGCTAACTTACCAGTAACTAATAATTGTCCCGCATCATTATATAATCCGATAGTTGTTATATAAGGATCAAAATCACTACTAGAAACATATGAATCATAATCAACCCCATTATCTTGTAATGTTGATGGGTTTAATGTTAAATTAAAATCATCTTTACTTATTCTAACTAAAGTAGAATATTCTGTAGTAGTTAATGTACTTCTATAACTTGCAGTATATGCAGTTTTTGTTAAATCACCATACTTATAATGCGGCGACGAAATTACAATTGTTCCGTGTTTCGGAAATACATTTCCTACATGATTTGTTTGTAAAAATGTACCATCCTCTGTACGGTCCGCTAAAGAACTTATTTGTGCTTGAGATAGAGACTTATTAAAGATTCTAATTTCATCTAGATCTCCCATAAGATTTGAGCTATTGGGGCTATAACCACCCACATTCAATGGATCATCATTACTAATCTTTCCTGATGCTGTATAAATTGAATTTACGCCATATAATAAGAAATCATATGAACTAGAAACGTGTTTTACAGCATCTACCCAAATTGACATTTCACTTCCGGATTTTTGACATAGTATATGTTTCCATCCTGACAGACTACTAGTAGTTGCAACAGTTGCATTTAGTATAGAATCTGAAGAAATTGAAAATTTAACATCATTACTTCCACTCAATTGAATTTTAAATGGATATTTGTTATTGTTTTGTTTTTGTTTAGTTAATATAATTTGGTCATCACCGCCATTATTTGAACCAGATAAAAAGAATGATATTGCATAATCATGTTGTCTATCATAATATCCATTAATTGATGTTTGAAAATGACCAGATCCATCAAAACTTGCAGCTCGGCCTATAGGTAATGTATCCCCATCTGTTGTTGGAACACCATCTACATATGTTATGCCAGAATGAGAAATATATTGAATTCTATTTGTATCAAAATATTCATTAAAACCTTCATAAAATTGAACATTAGTAATAATAGATGCACTATCAAAATTACCATCGATGACATTACCATATCTATCCGCAGAAAGAAGCACCGAACTAGTAAATTGAAATGAAGCTGGTTTTATTCCTTCACCAATCTTATTTTGTGGTATTACAAATACTGAAGCAGATTCATATAGAAATTTTTTAGTTCTTGTTAAATCAGTCGGTCCAAATGTATTAGCTGGTTCGCCTTTTCTTTTATAATATAAGTGGTCTATAGAAAAGTATGTAATACTTTGCAATGACCCGTCAATATTAGAAGCATCATTATATGTTAATTCAGACCCCAACGCCGGCAAACTATTTCTATTACTATATCTTGCTTCTAATGGTAAAGCGCTACTTGTTGCACTACCAGAAACAAACATAAATAATTTATTAGTAACAAATTCTTCTTTTTTAAAATCTGTTGGATCTATTTTTTTAAAAACTGAAGGATAATTTCCTTTATACTCTAATTCAGTATCATCTAACAATCCAACTGATTTTCCAGCTGATTTTGTTTTTGCTACTAAATCTCGTTTAACAATACTCGGGGACTCACCAGTAGATTTAATACGATCGTTTTGTATATCTAATAACTTTCTTGCCATAATAGTAAAAAGCCCCTTACATTTA